>Ga0187785_10000503_pt1 | contig 14662 bp, 9 predicted proteins | sample 0815_BV2_4_20_MG_FD_132466 | JGI IMG/M metagenome (GOLD analysis project Ga0187785, IMG submission 132466) | Tropical peat soil microbial communities from peatlands in Department of Meta, Colombia - 0815_BV2_4_20_MG | ecosystem: Environmental > Terrestrial > Soil > Wetlands > Peat | place...
CAAATTTGGTTCGCTCTGGTTCTTTTCGGCCCCTCCCTCGGCATCATGCGTTTCCGCAAAAGGACAGAGGGGACAGCGCGTAAACCTTTTCAGGCACTTTTTGTCGAAGTTTCCCCGATGGCAGGACCCACCGTTCGAGGGGATGGTTCTCTACAGCTCAGACGCGGGTTGAAACGCGTGCGATTTGTCACAGCTCGGTGGCAATGCCGCGTATTTTGTGCTAAATTGTTTATTATAGGCCATCAAGATGCCCCAAGAGGGGATTGCGTTTTTGTGACCCGGTGTGCAACCGGTGCCAACTCTGCCGGCTAGCTAAAGATCAAGAAATATACGGGATGATTGAATACATTGACAAATCAGCACGAACGACAGGATTCCGAGCAACTCGCAGCGAGGCTTGCCCAGGTTGAGGCGGAGGCGAAAAAGACTCAAGAGCTTCTTCAAGGCATTCTCAACGCTATAGATTCCTCTGCAGACGCAATCATTATTTACGACCTGGACGGCAATGCACGGTATGTGAGCGATTCGTTTACCCGGCTGTTCGGGTGGACTAGAGAGGAGGTTTTGGGCAAACGAATCCCATTCGTACCGGAAGGCGAAGAGGAGATCTCGCTTGACCGCATCAGGCGCCTGATCCACGACGGAAAAGCAACGAGCGGGTTCGAGACGAAGAGGATCAAGAAGGATGGGAACGTCCTGGATGTGAACATCAGTTCCTCACGCTACCTTGACCATCAAGGGCAACCACTGGGGATTCTGGTTATTCTTCGCGACATAACCGCGTGGAAATCTATGCAGAGGGCCAGGCAACGGGCAATGAACCATCTTTCTCATGAACTGACCACCCCGCTCGCGATTATAGATGCTTCGCTTCCAAAGCTGATGAGACACGATGTGTCACCCGAAGAACGACAAAAAAGCCTTGACAGGATCAGAAGGAACCTGAGGCGATTGACCGAAGTTCAGCGGATCGTCGGGCAGATCGTTGGGCCCAGTAAGTACCAGCCCCGACCCTTTCCCACTATTCCGTTTGTCCTGGATATCCTGGATACGCTTCGGAAGCGGAGTTCGACTCGTTCGGTGGCGCTGCTTCACAGGCTCCAACCGGTAGATGCATCCGTGATAGATCCGGATGTGCTCAAAAAGATTCTGCAAACGCTGGTGAAGAACGCGATTGAGAATACACCGGACGGAGGAACGGTAACCGTCACTCTGGAGGAAACTCCCTCGGGGCCCCTATTGCATGTGGAAGATCGCGGGGTAGGCATCCTCCGTGAGGATCGGCCTTTCATTCTTGAGGCATTCCATCACACGCAGGATACGGAGCACTACTCCACAAAGAAACCGTTTGATTTCAACGCGGGCGGTAAGGGACTGGAACTTGTACAACTGAAAATGCTTGCTGACGAAGGATGTATTGACATTGGGTTCGACACTACCAGATGCCTGTACCTGCCCAGCCACCGAGAACGATGTCCAGGAAGCATCTCTCTGTGTGAACACGTCAATGACGAGCGCGGATGCAGGAAATCAGGGGGTAGCACCTTCTCCATCCTGTTTAAGGGACCTCAAGCCGGCTGCACGTAAGACGATTTTCACGCAAGAGCACTGCGGGCCGCGGTTCACCCGGCAGCCTCTTCCTTTTGGCCGGAAGAAGCCCCGAGAAATGTCTCCTCAGTGCTTCATCACCTTTTCAAAGCCAATGTCAAGACAAACCGGAGCGTTTTTGGGGCGTTGCACCCAAGAGTGTTGACGAAGTTACATTTGAGGAGGATTCCGTGAACGAGCAGTTGAACGATGAGCTTGATGATACTCGTACAAACTCAGTTGACCGGAGGTCGTTCCTTATAGGGTTGGGGATAGGGGCCGTTGGCATCACGGCCGGGAGTTCGATGGCGCCCTCGGAGTCTTTCTGCTCAGAAACAGCCCCAACGGCAAAGGGAGTAAAGGTCCACCATGAGTGGGACTCGCTGAAAGAAGTTGTCGTAGGGTACCCTTTCTTCAAAATTGGTAAATCAATACCCAGACAGACGCTAAATGACCTGCCAACAGGAACGTATGAATGGGCTATGGAGTTATGCCGAAGACATCACGGGAAAACCTTGACAGATGCGGAACCCAAACTGCAAGAACAGATTGTACGGCAAATAGACGGAGCAATTTCCATCCTGAGAAAGCACGGGGTAAAGGTTCATCAGGTCAAGCCCTGGGAACCGGAAGAGGAATCATATCTGAGCCATCTTATAGATGGAGGTGTTTTGATGTTTCCGCGCGATCCAATGGTCGTCATCGGAGATGTCTTTATTGAAACCGCGACGTTACTTCCACCTCGGCGGAAAGAAAGGTTTCCTATTCGCAGGACCCTTGGAGAGCGCCTGGACTCTGTCAAGGTCCTTTCCATGCCGGAACCTCTGCCCATATGGAATAACGAGAAAGAAAAAGCACCAGCCGGGAATCAGCCTTTCCTCGAGGGGGGCGACACCTTCGTAATGGGGCGGGACATTTACGTGGGCAATTCTGGCAATGCATCTTCGACGCTGGGAATACAGTGGTTGCAGAAGGCGCTTGGCCCGGAATACAGAGTTCACGAAGTACCCCTCTCAAGAGGGTTTTTACACCTCGATTGCGCCCTGGCAACGCCGAGACGGGGACTCGCCCTCGTCTGCAGAGAGGCCTTTGTACAGGGATTGCCGGAATTTCTCAGGGACTGGGAGATCATTGATGTTTCATACGAAGACGCAAAAGAAAGGCTGGGCTGCAATGGGTTGATATTGGACGACAAGACTATTCTCATCGCAGAAGAATTACCGCATTTGGCAGATGGCCTCACAAAAGCCGGCCAGACGGTCATGACGACCCCTTTTTCGGCTGTGTACAAGTTTGGCGGCGCTTTCCGATGCTGGCATCATCCTCTCATTCGTGACAGCCAGTGAATTTTCTCATCCGCTTGAAGAGTGCCGGTTCTTCGTTTCATTGGTCGATAATAGAAGTTTCCGGGAGGGAGTTTGGTCGGGACACTCTTTACAAAGAGGGACTCCCAATCTTACTTGTATATGGCAGTTCTCAAAAATTCTGTCGGATTCGTTCATGACTTTCTCCCACATTTCGACAAGCCAATCATGTCATTGCGAGGAGTGGAATGACGAAGCAATCTCAGTGTTGGTTAGTTAGAGATTGCTTCGGGCTTCGCCCTCGCAATGACAGTCTTCGAATCCTTTCGCGTAATCAAAACCGACACTACTTTTGAGAATCATTCTATTAATCCGCTATTCACGTGTGATTCAGTCCCAGCCGTTTCATTTTTCTCCAGAGTGTTGTTTTGTTGATTCCGAGTTCACGGGCGGCTGCAGTCTTCTTGCCTACATTCCGGCTCAAGGCTTCGATGATTACGCGGGCTTCTATTTCTGCCAGAGTCAGCCCGGTGGGGAATCCGTCAGACGATCCAGTTAACATTTGCAACGACTCTGGAAGATGGCGCGGTTCTATGAGGCCGCCGCGGCAGAGTACAAAGGCGTGTTCAACGGCATTTTCCAGCTCCCTTATGTTGCCGGGCCAATCGTACCGCATGAACGCGGCTGCCGCCTCCTGGCACAGGCCACCGACGTCCTTTCCTTTGAGCAGGTTGAAGCGGTCCACGAAGTGTTGCGCGAGAATTGGAACATCTTCCTTCCGTTCCCTGAGTGGGGGAAGCGACAACTTGAACACTTGTATACGGTAATAGAGGTCTTCGCGAAACTCCCCTGCGTTTACCATCGCTTTCAGATCCCTGTTGGTCGCTGCCAGCACACGCACGTCCGCAGTAATCGGTTGGGTCCCGCCCAGGGGTTCGAAGACCTTGTGTTGAATCACCCTCAGAAGCCTGACCTGAAGCGCGGGCGTAATATCCCCGATCTCGTCCAAGACGATGGTACCGCCGTCAGCTTGAGCGAAACGTCCGGGCTTGTCACGCCGTGCGTCGGTGAAGGCTCCTGCTTTGTATCCGAATAGTTCGGATTCCAAGAGGCTGTCGGGAATTGCTCCGCAATTGATGACAACCAGCGGTTTTTTGCGACGATGAGACAAATTGTGGATGGCCCGGGCGAGAAGCTCTTTGCCCGTGCCGCTTTCCCCTTCAATCAGGATGGTGCTCTCGCTCGTGGCTACGTCGGGCAGAATTGAGAAGATCTTTCTCATGAGACGGTTCTTGGAGATGATGTCCTCAAAAGAATAGGACTTTTGAACCTCTTTTCGCAGAGTTTCAACCAGCGTGAGATCGCGGAACGTTTCCACGCCACCCACGAGATTCCCCTCAGAGTCTTTCAACATGGATGTGCTCGCGCTTATGGGAATCCGCCGGCCGTCCGAGCGGATGATAAAGACGGCTCGATTGACGACAGGCTTGCCGGTACGGACGGTCTCTTTTAGCGCACAATCTCCCTCGCAGATCTCAGCCCGGAAAACCTCGCAACACGGCCGTCCGATAGCTTCGGCCACCGGCACACCGGTAATTTTCTCGGCAGCCCGGTTGAAGGAGGTGATCACGAAGCTTCGGTCAACGGTGAACACCCCATCCGCGATGGAGTTGAGAATCATCCTCATTTCTTCTGGTGTCATGTCTTTTGTGGTTTCTCTCATGGAATTCTATGCTCAGCCGGGTGCAGCGATTTTGGTAGACGATTATACCCTATTCAAAGGCGCACCTAAACCCTTCCGAATCGCAACGGACCATCCGAAGCAGAGAAAACGGAGTGTGAAAATGCCTCTACTCGGGCTCCAACTGCCAGTACGCGTGGGCCTTCTCGACCGCACGCCATGTAGTCTTCCTGTTGAGAATGAGGCTTCGTTTCATCTGGCACGGATCGTGCTCTACAGTTGCTCAGCAAATTCTTGCTCGGATTCACTCACACGTCGCTGCCTTGGATCCTCGCGGGTCCAGGGCTTGTCTTCAACCCAACCACCGGCCGGGAATCTCACTTCGGCGGATTGCCCGTCGACTTCAAAGCAGTTGCACCAGGCGGACAGGACAGCCGGTTCTCTCAGTGGTCAGCGACTCGCTCGAAACCGATCTCCCGGCCGAACGGTTCCCGCTCCGCCCGAAACAAGAGTCTACTCTTTCTTTGAACGCATAAAAAGGGTTTGTGAAAAGCCCCGGCTTCCTCATCTCCCACCTTATAACCACAGCCGGGGCTTTACTTTTGCACGGATTCGCGCACAAAGCGATTACTCTATCCATGACCGTGGAATGGAATCCGCTGGCGGGGTCCTCGCGAGCAGTTTACCCGTCGGAACGATACGAGGATTTGTGGCTGTATCCCATTCCCTCTAGGGATGATTCCCGGTCTCAAGCGTCGGTGTCAGAGTTGTAGGGGGAGATTCACAGGCGTGGCATCGTCCCTATGGAATCTGTTCCACACTATGGTGAACAACCAAGGCCGGACATGAAAACGAACCCGTCCATTGGACCCCAACCTTCACACCGCACGTTGGCCTGCATCCCGGCAATATACACTCAAGCCGATATGAGCGCACTCAGCGATCGCGTAATGAAAGCCTCGCTCAGGAAACCCGGCAAGTCCGGCTGGAAGCGGAAGACCTCTCTCATTGATAATTGTTGGACTAAAATCGAGACGATCACTTCGGAATGTCCCATCTATATAAATGGGACATTCGTTAAAATAGTGCCGCAAGCAGCCAAGTAGGGCATGTTAAGCGGTCCGCCGGGAAAAGAGATCTCGGAGAGAATGCTATGAAAACGCGTCAGGCGGCAAAGGTGAAATCGGATTCATTCGGTGATTTCGCCGAAGTTATGCAGACAGGCTGGAGGTCAAACTCCCGAGACGATTGCAAACAACAGCGTTTGAGCCTCGATAAAGACACCGTCAAGAACGGTTTGGGCCAACATGCCCTGAACCTCGTGAAATTGCTTCACGAAATTCTCGAACGTCAAGCTATTCGGCGCATGGAGGCAGGCGCCCTCACCGATCAGGAGATTGAAAGATTGGGAATAACGTTGACGATGCAGGCGCAGGAAATCGAGCGACTCCGCACCGAGTTTGGTTTGGCTGAGGAAGACTTGAATCTCGACTGCGGACCCAAAATCATGGAACAAAATCCATATGATCTGCTCGTTCCAAGAAACACCCCCCAAGAAGACTTAAACCGGACGCATGACTCTCACCCCATAATAGCGTGATGAAGTCAACCAAGACCATTGCTCCCGCGAACAACTGAAACCTCACTTGATAGGTATCCATTCAGGTACGGGTGGGAAGAGATCGTCATTGCGAGCGTAGCGAAGCAATCTCGCCTCTAAGTATCGAGATTGCTTCGTCGTTTCACTCCTCGCAATGACAGAATGTAGGCGCTTCCCCCGAGTAACTGAAGGATTACCTTGATAGAGCACAATAATCTTGACAAACACACATGAGTGAATTCTACTTGCTTATATATCATATACACAGGTTCCCGGTTGCTCCTGAGCTCGCAACCTGAACCCACAGCACGCCGGGGGAAAGAACGGCGCGGCTTACGGACCGACGAAACCGCCGTTCGGTTGGTACCACAAACGCACCTTTAATAGGACAGGTTATAAAATTCGGGTGGGTAGGCCGCGTGTTCACCTCCGACTGTAGATTCCAAAGCAGCCCTCTGACTGGTTTGCAAGCAAACAAGAGCTCGGGAAGAGGCATCCATCGCAGACAAGAACATGTGAAAACATTGTGGCGACGTTCGAAACCGTTCTCAAACCAATGGCGTAACGACAAGTTCGAACTTAAGAAAGTGAGGGCATACTATGAAGATTGTGAAGGGCTTTCCTGCAACGTCCCAGGATGATTACCAACTAAACGTGACCAACATCATCAGGCAAGCGACCCAGAGCTTCGGCGACCAGGAGATAGCAAGCCGCAAACATGACGGAACGATCTTCCGCTATACCTACCGGGATGCATACGATCGTATAGGCCGCCTGGCCAATGCCTTGACTGGACTCGGAATCAAAGTCGGGGACAGGGTCGGAGTGCTCGCTTGGAACACGCACGAGAACTACGAGATCTATTTCGGTGTTCCGGGGCTCGGCGCAGTCATGCTGCTGCTCAACCTTCGTCTGTCACCTCCAGATCTGAGCTATGTCGTCAATCACTCGGGGGCGTCCTTGATTATCGTGGACGAGCTTTTGGTACCGATTGCTCAGGCCATTGCTCCCCTGTGCCCGGGCGTAAAGGCTTACGTGGTCATAACCTCCAAGAGCACTGACGACTTCAGCGCCAAACTGTCCCCTGTTTATTCGTTCGAGGAACTCTTGGCCCAGGCATCTCCTGATTACAGCTGGCCCAATCTCGATGAGAAGTCGGCTTATGGCGCATGCTACACTACAGGTACCACGGGTCAGCCGAAGGGTGTCTACTATTCACATCGGAACGTGTATCTCCACAGTTGTGCCATCGCTTTGAGCGCGGAAATAAGTTTGAAGGACAGTTGTCTCCAGATCGTGCCTATGTTCCACGCCCTGGGCTGGGGCATGTGCCTGGCGGCAACCATGGCGGGCGCGCGGCAGGTCTTCTCAGGGATGTACACCCTGGACAGATTAGGAGGCCTTGCGGAACTCTTCGTCAAGGAGAACGTGACGGTGAGCGCGGGAGCCCCCGCCATCTTCATGCCATTGCTGGAATATATCCGGGGTTTGGAAGAGAAACCCGACCTGAGGGGGGTGAGACTGTTGTCGGGTGCTACGGAACCGCCGGTAGCGATGATGAAAGGCTTTGCCGACCTCACCGGCGCTGAGATCATTCATGCATACGGCGCCACGGAAACCACTCCGCTGGTGACCATTAACCGCATCAAGACCTGGATGGAGGAGAAGCTCACAGAGGAAGAAAAATGGGATCAGAAGCGAAAACAGGGCTACTGCGTGGTAGGTCTGGACCTCAAGGTAGTCGACCCCCTGGGCAAGGAAGTTCCTCACGATGGGAAGACCGCCGGTGAAGTCCTCATCCGGGGGCCGTGGATCGCTGGCTGCTATCATGCTTCCCCCGGGTCGGAAGCCCAGTTCACGGACGACCGTTACTGGCGCAGCGGCGATGTGGGGACAATTGACCCCGAGGGCTATGTCAAAATTACGGATCGGGTCAAGGACGTGATAAAGAGCGGCGGCGAGTGGATTTCTTCGGTGGACATGGAGAACGAAATCATGTCTCATCCGGGTGTACTGGAGGCGGTTGTGGTGGGAGTGGCCCATCCCAAATGGGAGGAAAGACCCTTGGCCCTTGTGATAGTTCGTCCGGGACACGAGGATAATGTCACGGCGGAAGAAATTCGGAGTCATCTGGCTAAAAAATTTGCCAAGTGGCAGCTTCCGGATACGGTCTTGTTTGTTGAATCGATTCCCAAGACGAGTGTGGGCAAAACCAATAAAAAGGTGATCAGGGAAACTCACAAAGACATTTACACCGATTAGAATCATAGAATGAAACGGTTCGCCGGTTTCGTTATGACGGTGGAGTCTTCCTCGAATCGAGGTTTTTCCGAAATAGGTGTGTTCCCCCAGTTCCACTAGAGGTCCAGGAGTCTGTCGGGCTGGCGGGTGCAGTCATTCGTAGTTTCCGATCGGCGATTTGGTAAAACTGTTGCAGTGCGCTCGTCCGGAGCGGCTGGAAGTGGAACAGGCCGCCAATCCATCCGGAAGAGACTTGAGGACTGTCCGGGTTTGTTCGTTCTGAACCTATTTTGGTTGGGCGTGGAGCCTTTTGAGGCTAACAGCAATACGAATAAGAACCGAATCGCTTTTCCCCGCGTCCGGCCCTCGTACAAGGAATTGATAAAAGCTCATGACCGGCATGATGATGCCAAGGAGACAGTCATGTCTGAAACTGAAGCCCTCATGAAAAGGCTCTCATTTCTTGATCGATACCTGACGTTGTGGATCTTCCTGGCGATGGCGGTGGGCGTGGGGACCGGATACTTTGTGCCTGGTGTGGAAACCGTTACAGGTTACTTCCAGGTTGGGACAACCAATGTCCCGATCGCCATCGGCTTGATCCTGATGATGTATCCGCCCTTGGCGAAAGTGAAGTATGAAGAATTGGGCGACGTGTTTCGCGATTGGAAGGTGCTGGGCCTTTCTCTGGTGCAGAACTGGGTTGTCGGTCCCATTCTCATGTTTTTTCTGGCGATTGTGTTTCTCCAACATTACCCGGAATACATGGTCGGATTGATCATGATAGGGTTGGCTCGATGCATTGCCATGGTAATTGTCTGGAACGAGTTGGCCAAGGGCGATACGGAATATGCCGCCGGTTTGGTGGCCTTCAACAGTATTTTTCAAGTGTTTTTCTATAGTGTGTACGCCTGGTTCTTTATTACCGTCCTGCCTCCGCTCTTCGGGCTCAGCGGAAGCATCGTTCAAGTGAGCATGAGGCAGATCGCTGAGAGCGTATTCATCTACCTCGGGATTCCGTTCATCGCGGGAATGATCACCAGATTCACCTTGATCAAGAGCAAGGGCAAGGACTGGTATGAAATGGTATTCATTCCGAAGATCAGTCCTATCACGCTTATTGCGCTCCTGTTCACTATTGTGGTCATGTTCAGCCTGAAGGGTAATTTAATCGTTCAAATCCCTGCGGATGTAGTTCGCATAGCTATTCCCCTACTCATATATTTCGTTGTGATGTTCTTTGTCAGTTTCTGGATGGCGGCCAAGGTCAGCGGCGATTACTGCAAGTCGGCAACCCTGTCTTTCACTGCAGCCAGTAACAACTTTGAGTTGGCAATCGCTGTTGCGGTCTCCGTTTTCGGCATCAACTCGGGGGCAGCCTTTGCGGCTGTAATAGGTCCACTGGTGGAAGTGCCGGTCCTGATCCTCTTGGTTAATGTAGCCCTGTACTTCCAGAGACGTTTTTTTGCTTGTGAAATCGTAGGAGCAGGCACGGAGACTCGAAAAGACGCATCAGCTTCGCGCTGAGGGCAGGTAGGCCTCGCCGGAGCAAGAAGCGATCCCGCGGCCCCACACCACCGGGCTTGGTTCGGGTCAGGGGCGCCGGAGGCCGGTGACCGTTCCGCACAGCTCCGAAGTGGCAAGACGGCCGCATGATACGAATGCGCTATCAATAAAGCAAGATTGGGGGGACCCTCTTTTAGTAAAGAGTGTCCCGCCCAACCCCCCTCCCAGAAACATGCGCCGGCATCTCACTGATTCTCCGGTTGCTGTGCCGCGGGGTGCAGGTATATATCTCGTTGCGGCACGGCGAAGACGATCCCAGCCCTGTTGAATTCCGCAAGAATCGAGCGATTGACCTCGTGGAGCGCCCGTCCCCTCTGTTTGGATTCGTGGATCCAACACAGGAGGTCGAATTCGAGTCCCGACTCTCCAAATGCTCGGAATCGCACCTTCGGACCAGGTTCATCGGTCACCAGGGGATTTTCCCGTGCCACCTTCAAGAGAAGTGCTTCCACCTGGTCTGCGTCGGAGTTGTACGACACGGAGACTCGGGTACTTACCCGGAACTTCGGGTCAGGAGCGCTTTCGTTCACAATTTTCGAATTGGCCATGATAGCATTGGGAACAGAAACGAGAATATCATCCCTGGTGATGATCTTGGTGCTCCGCAGTCCGATGTGCACAACCTCTCCTCGCTCGCCGGAATTCAGCACTATGTAATCGCCTGTCCTGAAGGGCCTGTCGAGAAAGACATTAATGCCGCCGAAGAAGTTGGCCAAGGTGTCCTTGGCGGCCAAGGCGGCAACGATCCCCGCGAAACCTGCGGATGCGAGAAACGGCGTAAGATTAATACGCCAGACCGAGAGGACAGTGAGCGCACCCATGAGGCAGATAATGACCGTGCCGATGTTCTCCGTGAGGCGGAAAACCTCAGCGCCGTGAGGATGCGAAAGCCTGAGTCGTTCGCAGACTAGATACAGAATGCGACCCAGCGCGATAGCCCACATGATCGCCAGGCTCGTCTTGGCCGCTCCGGCAAGTGCAAAATCGGCTACCGGTGAAGGCATAAGCCACTGTATTTCCAGAAGGACGCCGAGTAGGGCGAGGGTTATCCACAACGGCCGAGTGATGATTTCGAAGAGCTGTCCCTGTATTCCCAGGCCTGACCACCGGCAAACGGCCAGTACCGCTCGATTTCCCAGAAAACGAACCACCCAGGCCGCGACGAGCGTGGCCACAGCAATGACCAGTGCGCCACGGATGAAAGATTCCGCCACAGTAATTCCCATGCGGGCCAGCAATTGGTTGATGATTTCCATCTGCTCCTCGTGTGGGCGGTACTCCGGCACCTCCGCTTTAGCCTCCGACCCGAAACCGCAAACAGAAAACGCACGGCAAAGAACTATCACATCCACTCTGCCCGCGGAAGCACTCTTGCGAGAAGGGGCCTGCCGCTCACCTCAGCTCTATGGGGTTTCTGAAAAGTTGTGTCGGCTTTGATTACGCGAAAGGATTCGAAGACTGTCATTGCGAGGGCGAAGCCCGAAGCAACCTCATACAAACCAAGACTGAGATTGCTTCGTCGTCCCAGTCCTCGCAATGACATGATTGGCTGATCGGAATGTGGGAGAGAGTCATGAACTAATCCGAGAGAATTTTCGAGAACTGCTCTAAAATGAATGCAGTAACAGGATATGCCACAATCAAACGAAGGACATGACACTGCAGCATACGCGGCAATCCTCTGGGCACATGCGGAACCATCCACAAGACCTGTGGATAACTCGCACCGAAGCCTGTGGATAAGTACTCCACTTAGTAAAAATCTCTCGAATTTTGTCAATGTGTCCCGAATCTGAGCAGCTCGTAACTGTCCGTTATTTAACTTCTTTGCTTAACTCCCCAATCTTCTTTGAACCGCTTTCTAACACAAGCCAGCACTGTCCCAAGTTATAAACAGGTGTTGATAGGATGGTTTTTCAGAAGACCTGAGAATGCAAGCAATCCTGGGCAGGCAGGGGAAAATGCAAGGAACTGGTTTGAAGGCCGCACGCGCGAGGTTAGACAACTGACTAATCATGGTGTTCCCTAGGTGCCCAGGGAAAGTGCTGAGACAGGAAAAACCGAACTGCACGGACCTCGTGATCCGCCGTTCAGAGTTTCGTCCTCGTTTCAGCAGAACCTCGACTTGTGATCTCACGCGGCCTCGAACAATGAAACGAATCCCAGGTTTCGCTTTATCTACCTGGTGCGGAACTCGGCATACCGGACTGACCCGGGCTGGTCGGCAGCATGCCTGGTTCACCTGTTTGACTGGATGGTTCAGAGCGTCGCGGCGTCTTCAAGGGCTTTCGCTGCTTCGCAGCAGTTCCGCACTCTTTTTCTTTAACTCTCTGCGCTTCTTTTTTCGTCTCGAACGGTCCGGCGATCGCGGCTGATGGCTCGCTTTTTGTTTTGACCACTTTACAGACGCCACGCTTATTTTTGATGACGAACCAGTTTCTTCCGGCCGCAAGTGCAAGCGATGAGGTCAAACAGAAAATTGCCACAGTGAATAGTGCCATGAGACGCTTGATTCTCATTTCTCCCTCCAAAATTAGAGTAATTACCAGTTCTTTTTATGGTAACGGCAGAAATAAAAAAGGCAATACCTTGAATGGCCGGAGTTCCCCTGAACCGTATAACTCAGTCCTGCAGCCAGATAATTTTCAGGCCTGTACATTTGAGAAAACTTATATTTAACGAACTGATACCAATGCGTTTTCAAATACATGAAATCGGGGAGGAACTTCTTGTAAGGCGTTCTTGCTTTTTTGAAAGCGCATTCGTATGAGCCTGCAAGACTGTAAGGATGCAGGCACGGGTTCTAAGTGCTCCGGCCAAGACAAGGATTCGGTACCAAATTTCATGACGTCAGGCGTGCAGCAGGGTGATCACTTGGTGCAGGTTTTCTGAAATCAGGTCGCACATTTTTGTCGGAGCAGATTGCTTCGCTCCGCTCGCAATGACACTGATTGGGACTGTCATTGCGAGGAGCGCGGCGACGAAGCAATCTCTCTTAGCCATGAAATCCGGCACCGAACTTACTAAAAGGAATACTTATGAGGTTGGTTTGCTAAGATAGCCTCCTGAAACAGGTGCGTCCTGTGATATACTCGATTCGGTTTCCATCACATGCTGGACGAAGGGACCTGTTTATGTTCAACCGAGTCATATTATCCGCGCTTCTCGTGGCGTCGCTTTTGGGAATTTGGCCAATAACCGTCTGCAGGGGCGATTTTAACAGAGAGGCTTGTGAAAGGGCTTGCCGGTCTCGGTACCTGGGGCCGGGAGTGTTCAAGGACATAGACGACGGCTCCGGTAATCAGCTCATGAGTCTCGATACCTGCATGCAAGAGTGCGATCGACAATTCTGGAAAGACTTTGACAAAAAGACCGGCGATAAGGAACGTGGCGGGCGACGTGGGACACAATAGAGTGCGCCGACTTTCTTCCAAAGATTTCAGTCATGAGTGGACTGCAGATTGGAGCTGTGAGAATCCGGTTTCGCGTGCTTTTGCCTTGCAAGGCCACCCTCAGTTCCGAGAACCAATCCTCCGTCTCCACAGAGGCGAACGAGAGTTATCCACAAGGAGAGACGGGGGCTTTTGGAGCGCCCAGGAGCCTTCTCGCCCCCGTGGTCGCCCTGCAGGAGCCTGGGCCGCAAGACCGCTGCATTATTAGGGATAACAGGTCCAATTCTTTGATTCATGACCCGCCGTGGTGCGAGAAGAAGAGGTCCGATTATGGTGGAGCGACGCATAGATGAAGTCATCCAGACGGTTGATGCTCTGGTGCAGGTGGAGAAAACGGTTGGAGAGTTTTACGGCAGTTGCTCGGAGGTTTTTACTCAAGACTCGGAATTCTGGTTGAAGCTTGCGCGCGACGAATTCTTACACGCAGACGTGCTTGTAAAACTGCATGAAATGATAACTCGCAAGCCCCACAAGTTTGGGCCTGGGAAACCATTTCCTATTGCTGCGCTCCGGACCTTCATTGCACAAGTGGATTCAGAGCGTGCGAAACTGATGGCGGGCACTTTGACCATGTATGATGCTCTCGTGGCTGCTCACCACATCGAAAGAACCATAATTGAATACAAATATCTTGAGGTCATAAAGACGGAAAAATCGGAGTACCTCGAGGCACTCGACAATCTGGCCGTGGCAACGGCCGAACATAGAAAAAGAATTAAAAAAAAGATGGACGAGTATAGAAAGAGCCTATCCATGCAGTGACGGGTGCGAAAAGGCTGTCATTGCGAGGGCAGCCTAGCAATCTCGGCCTGTAAGTATCCAGATTGCTTCGTCGTTTGACTCCTCGCAATAACAAGGGCCAGGCAGTTCCCCCAAGTAACTGATTGATTACGAAAGACCGTTGACGTCCGGGAGTGAATCCTGATCGATACGTTTGATCATGCTGATCCACCGGGCCGGCCGGCACGCGAGTCGGAGGAAATATAGTGCCGACGGAAAGCACCATTTTCAATGCGCAGCAATAGCTGGTTCAGAAAAAGACCCGAATCAGGGGAGAACCACACTTGTGCCGGGTAGTCGTGAAAGCCGGACCCGATTTCAAGGTCTCACTTCTGCTGTCAACTCGTCTGTTGAGTCCCGCAGGGGCGCATACACATACCATAACAATATTTGACCGTGGATTTTGGCCCACGGTTCAGCTTGCGTTTTCATTTTGCGTTATGTAAAGTGC
>Ga0187785_10000505_pt1 | contig 14638 bp, 13 predicted proteins | sample 0815_BV2_4_20_MG_FD_132466 | JGI IMG/M metagenome (GOLD analysis project Ga0187785, IMG submission 132466) | Tropical peat soil microbial communities from peatlands in Department of Meta, Colombia - 0815_BV2_4_20_MG | ecosystem: Environmental > Terrestrial > Soil > Wetlands > Peat | place...
CGACATACCCATAGCCAGCGGCCTCAAATCATCAAGCGCCGCAGCGAACGCTACAGTAATCGCCACATGCAGAGCGGTCCAACAAAACATGGACCCATTAGACATGATCCGCATCGGAGTTCACGCTGCGCTTGACGCTGGCGTCTCAGTCACAGGCGCCTTCGATGATGCGTGCGCATCCATGCTAGGCGGGGTGGTAGTAACAGATAACAGGAAAAAAACGCTGATAAAGCGCGAGGCCCTAAAGTCGGCCGTAATAGTCTATGCCCCTGATAAAAAATCGTTCTCTGCACATACGAATGTGAAAAAATCCAGACTGATCGCCCCCTGGGTGGAGATGGCCTTTGACCTCGCCATCAAGGGCGAATATGGAAAGGCTATGGGACTAAACGGATTTCTATACTGCAGCGCTCTAGGCTACAGCACCGAACCGATGCTTACAGCACTGGAAAAGGGCGTCGCCGGAGTCAGCCTATCTGGCACAGGACCATCGTATGTAGCACTAGTATCGAAAGAACAGGCCTACATCCTCAAGGAGGCCTGGTCCGAATACCCCGGAAGAGTATTCGTGACAGAAGTAATCAACGAAGGCGCGTTTCTACGGTGAACGAGTATGAGTAAGAGAGGTTGAACATGATGTCGCTGGAACACATCAGGAATGACATCGCGAGGGTGGACGATGATATCCTCAGGCTGCTAGCCAAGCGCATGGAGCTCGCCGAACTGGTGCTTGAAGAGAAAAAGAAACTGGGCATACAGATCAACGACGAACGACAAAACGAGATCGTGATCAAACGAGCCATGGAACGCGCCATCGAACTAAACGTCGATACTACAGCAGTCAAAGAGCTATTTACGCTACTGATCCGCATGAGCATCGAACGACAACACGAAATGGCCGGGGAAGGCAACTTGCCGTAGACACACAGCTATTTCTGGCAAAGATATATACCTGCTATCGAAAACCCCAGCCACGACTTTTTTCTTTCAACCACAAAAAACAAAAAAACCCGACAGGAGCCATAAAAACACAAAAGCATAAAGGTTTAATCGAAATCTATTTTACCTCGTATCCGAGCCCCCAGATGGTTGCCAGCACCCGCTGCAAGGTTTCCTCGCTCTGACCAGATTGCACGTCCACGGCGAACCTATGAACGACAAAGTCGGGGCTCATAGCATCGTGGGTCTCGTGACGGACGCCGATGACGCCTTCGATCTTAGACAGCGCCCAACTCATGACCCTGGCATCAGCGCCGATGGGCATTTTCACCAGTATATCCCGGCCGATGCGCGGCGAGCCATCCTTAAGCCCCCTGAGGCTTTCCTGCTCCAGCGGGGTGACAGAGTCGTACCGTAGCACCAGCGTTTCTGAAGGCGTTTCAAGCACGAAATCGTCCCGCCGAGCCTCTTTGATCACCCCATAGATCTTCCGACCGCCAGCAAGCGAGAACGCCCTCTCCATGCCCGTAGAGCGCTTTATTGTAGCGGACTCCTCTTGCTCCAATCGAACCAGACGATCCGACCTAGCCTTAGCTCCCTCCGTATCACCATAATTCGCGGCGATTGAGGAGAACATGCCGGCAAAGCCTTCCGTGTTACCGGTGTCGATCAGCGCCGAGATTTCTTCGCATGATTCGATGAATGCCCGTCTGACCGGCCTGACATCAGGGCCGGACTGGATGAGGGCATACATTCCTGGGTTCCTGGAAAACAACCGCCCTGCCATATCTTTGGTGATACTAAAGATTGGAGTGCGATAAGCGTCGAGATCGCTGACATTGACGCCAAGGCGCTCGATAGTACGGCCCCAGCAGAGATACATGTAATGAGTAAGGCCCTGAACTATGGCCATCCTGCGATCGTGGTCTTCCGGAGTGGAGAGGACAATGCTTGCCCCGATACTTTCAAACACATCCTTGATTATGGAAAGCCACCGCTCGCACCGCTCCGTAGGAACAAGCACGATCGTCCGCCCTTCCAGCGACTCCAAGCCAGGGCCGAACAACGGATGCGCACCGATGACTTCGACCTCCGGGGACGTGTACTCGAGCATGAGGGCGACAGGCCCGGATTTCAGGGAGGATACGTCCATGAGGAGCGAGCCCGGCTTCAGAAGCGGGCCTACATGTGCTGAGACATCCTCCACCGAGTCTATCGGCACGGACAGCACAACCACATCGAACTTGCCGGCATCTTCTAAGGAGGCAATGCCCACGCCCATCGACGCGGCTGTAGCACCGACATCCCTACGGGAACTGATTGACACCTGAAAACCGGCGCGCTTCAGCAGCATGGCACACCAACGCCCCATGTCCCCGCCGCCGCCAACGATCAGCGCTTTAAATGGCATCCCTCGCGCTCCGCTCCATCACATCAACCGGAGGCTTCACCCCGGTCCATATTTCGAACGACCTCGCTCCCTGTCTGGCCAACATCGAGACGCCATCCACAGTCTTAGCGCCGGCAGCACGGGCTTCCTTAAGGAGGGGAGTATCCAGCGGCTTATAGACAAGATCGAAGACCGTCTGGCTCCTGTCGAGCATATCCCGTGTGACCGGACTCCGGTCATCACGGCCCATCCCTACCGGAGTAGTGTTGATAATAACATCCGCTATCCGGACCTTCTCGCCGAGGCCCTCCAGACTGGTGCCGAAGACAGTGCCGAAGCTGCGCATGTAAGCGGCGAGATCGGCCGCCTTCGAGGGAGTGCGATTGGCGACAGTCACCGAGGCCCCCTCTTTTGCCAGGCCATAGATCACCGCCCGCGCCGCACCGCCCGCGCCCAGCACAAGCACATTAAGGCTTTTTACATCTATGCCACTATCCTTCAACGCATCGACCGCTCCCGCAGCATCCGTGTTGTACGACTTCATTCGTCTGAAATCGATAGTGTTAGCGGCACCTATCTCCAGCGCGGTCCTGTCAGGCTCGATCATCCTGATGACCACCTCCTTATGGGGAATGGTCACATTTAGACCCCCAAAACCCAGGTACCTCGCCCCGATGAAAGCATCTGATAGATGCTCACCTTTGACATCGAACTTGTGATAATAAGAGTCGATGCCCAGCGACCTGAAGGCCGCGTTATGCATCACAGGAGATAGGCTGTGCTCGACAGGGTATCCTACTACGCCATAGACGGTCATCATATGCTGTGAGGTTGTGGGTCAAGGATGATAAATTTAGTGATAATAGAGCCTACATGGGTCATTGCCGATCAGGGAAGGATAATGAGTGCTGTACCGATAGGGTCGCCGGCTATACCAGGAACGCCAGGCCCTACTGAAAGGCACATACACACAGTTACAATTCGATCTAACGCTTGGCATAGCTGGCGACCCTGATAATCATCGTTTGAGCTCTTTGAGTATCCGTAAGAACACTTCATCCGCAGGCCCGTTTCCATCTACAATGATCCAGTTGCCAGTAATCTGCTTTGCCCTCTCACACACTTTTTCCATCTGAGACAACGTCTCAAACATCTCCTCTTTTTCGCCCCGGAGTTTCACCCGGCGCAACGCCTCCTGAGGCCGGACATCTAAAAAGAACATCTCGTCCGACATGGGTAATATCGACCCGACGAGCCGGTACACTGGAGTGATGATCGGCCCCGGCAGATAGGCGCAGGCCAGAAGGTATCTGACGAAGATCACGGTATTATCGCCCTTACAGTATAATAGTACTGACCGTACCACGTCCAGTCCGTAGAATAGAGTGGCCGCGACGCGCATCAGGCCACCTTTTTTAGTCAGCGCTTTCCGGGAAGCGGTTCCGAAAAAATTATCCTGCGAAGGATGGGTTCGGACGATAACCTGATCACAATTCTTCGCTAGGAAATCCTTTAGCAGCAGAGCCTGGGTATCCTTTCCCGAACCATCAAGCCCGTCGATCACGATGAAACGCGTCAACAACCCCACCCTAAAGGACGTGGCTTGTAGGAAGTTTGCCCTTGTGCCCTTTTCCTACATGTCGGTTGACACGGCTACTACCCGCTATCCATAGGGGACTAGCTGGCTACGTTTGTCGGCTCCCCCGTCCTCGATATATTGTGTGCGAAAGGATTCGCAAATACTTGAGAAGGCAAGTCTACCTTAAAAGAGAGTGATTATGATGCAAGATATAGTTTACTACGAAAGAGGTGAAGCGGAGCGAGGGGTTCTACCTAGTTGAAGTCCGGGGTTCTCCGCCCCTCTGCGCTCCCATTGTTTATGAAATAACATGTACTCATAGTTTACTATACAAGTGATTTAAGAGGGTACAATTACTCCTCACCCGAAGTCAGGCTCCTTGTACCTCTTAACGCTCAGAAGATGAAAACACCGACCGTTATGGTATTAACCGGCTGTCCAAACGGGGAGAGCCTGAAAAGATATAGACGATGCCATCAGGTTTTTTCCGCCTTTTTATCCTCTGCTCGATCTCCTTTACGCTCGATGGCGAGTACACCATCAGGGCATATCTCCACGCATATGAAACACCTGATGCACCGGTTTCCTATGATGGGACCGGCCTCGTGCAGGGTAATGTTCTTTACTGGGCAGGCTTTTTCGCATAGGCGACACTGCCTGCAATGCCCGTCGATAGTGATGCTGGAGGGGTCAGCTTCATTCATTTCTCGACGGGCCTCTTTCAGCGTGACCACGTCGTTGCCATAGATGCGCCTGAGCAGTGGGTGGGAAACCCGATTCAGTCGCTCATTCGACCATGCATCCTGTGCATATGGTATGATCCTTCCCAGCGGATCCTTTTTGATCTTCAGGCTGGCATCCCGGGCGTTGCCGATCGTTCTCGGGTCGATGGTGCCCAGGCCCCGGGATGCGGCGATACGCACCATCTCCACAGCATCCGGATCGACCTGTACGACGCGGGCCGCTGTTGAATCAAGTGCCACCGTATCCTTGCTGACCATGATCATGTTGAGCTTCGATACGGACCTGGCCACTGTCGGCCCATAATACGGACCGGACGGACGGACGGACTGCGCGATGTAGGTGGCGTCCATGACATTCAGCGCAATTTTCGGACGCAGGAATGCATATAGATCCACCAGCGGCTCGTCGAGCCCTAGCACGTGGATCCTGGGGCGGAAGTCAGGCTCCACCAGGCCGAACAGGTTCTTCATCCCGCCCGAGATATGAGTGAAGAAGTGGTATTTGAGCACAGGCACGTTGATGATGCAGTCGGCCTCGATAGCCGGCCTGGCTATCCTGACCTTCTTGAGGACCTTGGAGTCGGCCGGCTGGATCTCGACATGGGCGTTGCGCCAGTCAAGCAGCCTGCCCCCAGCCTGTTCTATCGCCCTGATGCCGGTCGCGTCAAACACCTTTCCCGGATCCCAGCCTAGGATGGGCAGATCGCCAACGACGGGCTCTGCGCCCTTGCTCGCGACCATCCTTACCACCGCCTTTACAACATCAAAGTTCGTGACTAGGCCGCTTCCCGACGGTCGGGCACAGCTCAGGTTGGGCTTGATCAGCACTGTACCGTGAAGCTCCACGCCACCGACGAGCTCGACCGCATCGGCGAGCGCCTTCGCAGGGTCCGGGTTCTTCACGAGCGAGACGATCGTCATAAGCTATCCACGCTAACGCTATCAGGTTAATTAACGGCTTCGAGATTATATAATCCTTCGGTGAGCGCGCGGTACAGTCAGGCGCGGTATCAACCGATAAAAATGATCGACAGCAAGCTCCGCACATGCTACGCTACCCGAGATGGTAAGAAAAGCAAAAGAAACAGTTCAACAAAAAACGACAAAAGGAGACGGATGCGTAAAAACTAAATGCAGTGCGGCTTATGCCGACGCCGAAGATGTGTTCTCGACGCTCCAGGTGGTGCTCTTGGAGTAGCTCCACTTCTCGATCCGTAGGTCGTGACACTCGTCTGACAGGATCTTCATGTTAGTGCCCACTTCCTTGGGGCTCATGCCTAGGTCCCGGGCGATATACTTGGATTTAAAGAAGCGCTTGCCCTCCTTGATGCCGTTTTTCAGGTACTCAATGATGGCTTCCTGGCTATGGTTGTACCCTTCCTTCAACGAAATTTTCTGTAGCATATTTTTAGTTCCCCTCTGAATATACATATACACCATCAAGTATTTAAATACTTCGCCTCTGACAAAATTTTTTCAACTTATCGTCTCTGTTCAGGAATAATCATTACCCTACATATTTATACCCTGAAGTTTCTTTGAAGCCGCCTGAAGTCGCAACAGACGCACAAAAGCTTTTTCAAGCACCAGCGACTAAGAGATAATTGATTGAGATGAAGGCGGATAACGGAAACAAGCCGAAGACCCCGGCATCAAAAAAGGAAGAGAAAGACAACCTTCCGGAGGAAACTGGGCTTTTTTCAAAGCTCAGATTCCCTGAGCTTCCCATGCAACAGGCTATCGGCCTGCCGCTGGCAATCCTATTTGTGTCATTGCTTATAATAGGATACACGCTTGTGACGGTGAACAGCCCGCTACATCTCGGGCCGGACTTCAAAGGCGGCACGACTGCTACCATCAGCACCGACAAGACCGACCAGCAACTGCAGGCGGAATTTTCGCAGTACGGCCTGACATCCGTCACCACAGTCGGCGGACAAAAAGAGCACCAGTTCAGCGCAGCCAGCGCGACCGAGCAGCAGAAACTTACCGCCTACCTGAACTCGAACTACGCCAACGCCACGATCGCCCAGACCGGCAGCCTGATCAGCGTGGCCAACCAAGGTCAGGCCATCATCGCGATCATCATCGCCTTCCTGGGAATGGGCATCACGGTGTTCGTCATCTTCAGAAACGTGATCCCGTCGCTTGCGGTCGTCATGTCCGCCTTCTCCGATATCATGTTCGCCATGGCCATGATGAACCTGTTCCACGTAGAGCTATCCTTCGGCACGCTGGCAGCCCTGATCATGCTCATCGGCTACTCTGTGGACACGGATATATTGCTGACGACCAAGGTGCTGGGCGAACGCAAATACCTCGATAAGAAGATCAGCTCCTGCCGAACCACCGGGCTAACCATGACCACCGCGGCCATCATCACGTTTGTAGTGCTGTACATCTTCTCCACCTTCGCCTACCTGGTGGGACTCGCAGCAATACCCACGCTCTCGGCCATCGCGCTGGTCATGATCTTCGGACTGATCGCCGACGTCTTCAACACTTGGTTCTTCAACGCCGGCCTGCTGAAATGGTACATGGAATCCCCCGCGGGGAGGGCGAAATATGGCTGAGAAAGAATCGGGCTTTTGGACGAGGATCCTCACCGATTACCGAGTCATAGCGCTCATCATCTTCCTGCTTCTGTCGGCCATCCTTATATGGCCGGGATACTCCAACGGCCAACCCACATCCCACCTGAAGTTCGGGCTGGACTTCGAAGGAGGCTCCTGGGTTCGGCTAAAATTGATCAACCAGACGGGCAGCAACCAGTCGATCACTGACGGCCAGATGGAGCAGACCAAGAACATCATGAACGCCAAGCTCAACGCGCTGGGCCTGTCAGACATACCCATCAAAACACAGAGAGACAGCAGCAATAACGCGTACATGTACATCCAATTCGCCGGAAAGAACATCAGCGAGGCGATGCAGGTACTGGGCACGCAAGGCCAGTTCGAGATGCGGATCCAGAGCAATGGCAATGAGTCCGAACATATCTTATATGGAAACGACGTTGCTGGTCAGTCTGCCGCACAAGACCCAAATAACCAAGTCTGGGGCGTTTCAATCCGACTGACATCTGCGGGCGCAGAAAAATTCCATGAAGTGGCCAGCAAATATCCCATTGTCAACGATCCGAACAATCATGAAATTATATTCCTGCTCGACGGGGTAGAATTCCATCGGGCTCCGCTGGACCGTGATCTTGCCTCAAAGCTGATGACGTCGCCGCAGAGCCAGGGTTTTGCTATGACAGGTACCGGCGATGCAGGCTATCAGAAAGCCAAACTAATCAGCGCGCAGATGAGCGCCGGAGCACTACCGTTCGGCGTCGATATGGCAGGCTCAGGCCAGGTATCCGCGCTACAGGGCTCTCAATTTAAAACAGTGGCGATCATCGCCCTGGTGCTGGCGCAGCTGGCGGTCGGAGGCCTTATGTACTTCCGTTATAAGGAGCCCAGGATCATCATCCCGATGTTCCTGACCTCGCTGTTCGAGCTGTTTATCCTGCTGGGCTTTGCGTGCAATCCATTTGTTCCCTGGGAGATCGACATGCCCTCCATGGCCGCCATAGCGGCGGTCATAGGCACCGGCATCGACCAGCTGATCATCATAACAGATGAGGTAATGACCACTGGCAGAACTCCGACCACTAAGAGGATCCTTCAGCGGATGACCCAGGCCTTTAAGATCATCTTCGCCTCAGCGGCGACTGTGATCGTGGCCATGATCCCGCTGTACTTCCTGGGCTTTGGCACGCTCAGCGGCTTCGCGCTGACGACCATCATTGGCGTTCTAATCGGAATACTAATCACCAGGCCGGCGTACGGCAAGATTATCAGCGAGATCATCAATAAATAGGGCTAAAGTCTTGCAGAGTTGTATGCCGAACTGTTGATAGCCTGATTGCTCAGAATATGGTGAGACATGATGACGAATCGCCTGAGCATCTGAGCAATCAATCTGGAGACGGGAGCTCTTTAAGGGACTTCAATCCCGGACAGAACTCCTGCTCAAGAAGCTTCGGGTCCGTATATTTTCCAACGTAGAACGGAAATTTTTCGCACACCCTTGGCTTGGTATCATGGATGATGCAGGTGTGGCTGTCCCCGGATAAAAACACGCACCGGTTGTCCTCCCGGCCGGTGTAGACGGCGCTTTCCACCAGATCGGTGACATACAAAATATGGGTAACGAGTCTCCGTAGCGGCGCGGCCATATCGATGCCTTCGGTGGCTGCGGCCGCCCGATCCCGTGCCATGGTGATAGCCCCTTTTCCCCAGATCGCCATCAACGGCGTCCTGGCGCGATCGATCACCAGCCTCTCCAGGATATCCCACCGCTTCTGCATGACCCAGCGTTGAGCGTCAGCATGGCATACAGGGATAAATCTGACCGTAGAACAGCATGTGCCACACCGCCGGCATTCAAATCTGCTTGCGTCGACGGCCTCGCCTTCCGCGAGGAGTCTCACCTTGTCTGGATAGAGATTATGGATCCGCCGCAACTGCTCCAGATCGTCCTCGGAGGCCTCCGTATAGACGCCCGGGTTCCTCCGGAAAAACTCCTCGATTTCTGCATGATACATATGTATATCCTGTCTCCAGGCGTTCCGTTAAAAATCGACGAGGTACAATATTAGCTTTACGGCATGTTTTGCAGGTAATTAAAAAGAAGGTGATAAATGTCCCTTATGCCATCTTGTTCCCGCATTCGCCACAAAATCGAGTGCCAATCGCTATCTTGGCGCCGCATTTAGTGCACTGGGTCAGGCCCAGCGGCGCGCCACAGTTATTGCAGAACTTGCCCTCCCCGGACGGCTTGCCGCACTGTGGGCAGACGGTGGTCCTGCGCTCGATCTGGCCGGAGAATACGCTGGCCTGTTGCGCCTTTTCCTGGACCTCCTCCTTCATGCGCTGGGCCCTGGCCTTAGTAACCTCTACGTTCTCCCTCGGGGCGCACTCCACACACATAGCATCATCCTCGTTCCAGTCTGAGTCGCAGACATATGAGCGGCAGCTCGGACAGCGATGGAAGTGGCCCATGGCCTCGTTCTGGGCAAGCATGAACGCCTTCTCGTACTCCTTATGCCACTCCGGGGTCATGCCCTGGTGGCGCTCGTTGTAGATATCGGTCCCGCGCGTCACAGCGCTGCCCACGCTGTGCAGGCCCGCGACGTCGGCGGCAAGGCCGATTCCCTTGCCGATGCTATCAAACAGGCCGTGTCTCCGGTAGGTCTTTGATTCGATGAACTTTGTCTTATACCCATCGCCGCACAAGTCACAGTTGAATACGAACTGGAAGCCGGCTTCGGTGCAGAGGTCTTCATAGTTTTTGGTAAATGCTTGCATTTCCACCATGTTATCGACTCCATTTTTACGTTTTGAGCAGTTTGCCACATTTCACGCAGTTGTCCCCTGTCGGCAACTGCTCGAACCCACACTTCGGATCTGGGCACTTGACGGTAAGCTTGCCGCCGCAGGCATCGCACTGGGACCCGAAGAAAGTGGGTTTCCCGCACTTCGGGCACGTGAGCTGCAGCCGCTGCCCACACCGGGAACAGACATTAAACCCCGGGTCTACAGTGGCCCGACACTTCGGGCATTTCATGGGCCCATTCGGATCTGCCCTGGCGCAGTACGGACATATGGTTGAGTCCGGAGGCACCAGTTTGCCACAATATCGACAGGGTTGTTTGTATCCAGCCATGAGTGTAATGGTTCCCCTTTTAACTATTAAAGCTTAAGGTTCGATCGATCTGTTATGGGTCGGCAAGGCCTTGTTCCACTGGATAGCATCTGCCTCACAGGCGTTAAAGAATAGTAGATTGGCCGGGCCTTTCTTCCGTTTTGAATGATTTTAGATTAACACGGCTTCGAAGAAGGGGGGTTTATTGGCTGGTAACTTGTATCATCGAGGAGTCGAATTCCATCGGCGCTGAAACAACCGGGTTTACACCGACCCCGCGGCTCCATCATCTAAATTAGGGTTCGAAGTGATAAAAATATGCTCGTTGCATCTGTTCCATCTCGGCAGCTGTAGAGACCAGTTCGTCCAGCCTGCCGTCACCAGGGCACATACCTGTCAATCGAGCGATCTCGTTTTCTATATCTTTGCGGCCTAAGCGGTAGAGTACACAGGTGTAGGCCAGACACGCATCCTGGTCCGATAGGTTGACCTCTACTGCCCGGGCATAGTGCTTCGCCGCCTCGTCCAGACGGCCCAGCCGCTCTAGCAGAATACCATAACGGTAGTGTGCGGCCCCGAAGGAAGGCTCCAGATCTACCAAGTGCCTGAGCCCGGCCTCAGCGACATTAAATTTCCCCACTTGCTCGACGACCCACCCATAATTATAGGCCGCAGGCAGGTCAAGTGGGTCAAGCAACACCGCGAGAAGCAGTTCCTGTTCGGCAGAGATCAGATCGCCGGCCTTAATGTACAGTATACCGAGATCATAGTGTGCTGCCTGGTTATCATCGTCTGCCATGAGGCATTCCCGGTAGGACGCCTCCGCTTCTTGGAGCAACCCACACTTTTCCTGTAGGCGTCCGTACAGATACATCAATGTCGGGCGGTCAGGTTCAATCGTTAGGCAGCGACGGGCCTCTTCCAGGGCCTTCCCGTGCTGGCCATGCCTCTCTAGTGCCATCGAGAGGTTCAGCCTCGCGAGCATGTTACCTGGCTCCATCTCCAAGATGCCGCATAGCTCAGCGATCGCCGCCTCGACTCGTCCGGTATGGGTGAGGAACGCCCCGTATCTGGCTCTGATCGTCATGTTCCATGGGTCTATTGACACTGCCTTTAAAAATGATTCCTCAGCCCTGTCAGGGTATCCCATCTCCCTCAGCACTTCGGCGACGACCACATGGTACATGGCCTCTCCCCCCTCGATCAGGTCCGCCTTTTCCTCCGACATACCATCATTGAGAAGGACGGGCGCACGATATTTAGTAATAATCACATTTTTAATGTGTATTTAACCATAATAAGCATTTAATTATTAAAATCTGTTTTGATATGTAATTATACTGTTAATGCGCCCTGGGTTAAACGATTTGATGGTAAGAACTCGACGTTACACCCATGTTCAGGGAGCAGGATGCTGAGGAGCATTGTATCAGTCCTCCGTTTCATTGTTGGTACAAGTAAAAATGAGGGCTGCGTATTATTCCGTTCGCAGCGCCTCTATCGGGTCAAGCTTCGCCGCCTGACTGGCCGGGTACACTCCCGCGATGGTAGTCGCAAGACAACCGAACGCCAGGCCGATCAGAGCGTTGGACAGAGAGACCCCCATTGACATCTGAACGGTGGTGGGGCCGCTCGTCGCCGTCTGGATGGCGGCGGTGATGATCATCATGATGGCGACCGCCAGTCCCAAGCCGATCAACCCGCTGATCAAGCCTAGTGACAGCGATTCGACCAGGAAGAGATTGCGCACGTTGCCCGTGGTCCCGCCTACCGCCTTCATCAGCCCGATCTCCTTAGTCCGCTCGGTTACTGTCAACAGCATCACGTTCATAATGCCGATGCCGCCCACAATCAACGAGATCCCCGCGATGCCGCTCAGCAGATACTTGATATAGTCTAGTATCTTGTTGATCGACTGGGTGAACGACTTCAGCGTTTTGATATCATACGCATCGTTCCGGTGGGTTTGCTGCATGCTCTTCATCACGGCATCGGCAGTCTGATCGACCTTGTCGGGGGAATCTGTAGTGATGAAGATCTCGTCGTAGTAGTTCTGGCTGAAGAACCCCTTCATGCCTGCGGTGGTCATATAGATGAAGCTGTTAGGGCTGCCGGAGATGATCGAGCCATTGCTCTCCTTGAGTATGCCCACTACAGTGTAGTCCTGGTGCTGGCCTGTCATCTGGTTTTTGATGGTGAGCGCGGACCCTACATGTATCTTTTTAGCGAACGTGCCGTTGGCAATCTGGCTGCCGATCACCACAGAGTACTGGTCCGATGTGGAGAGAAAACGGCCCTGGTCCAGCGTAGAGGCGAGATTCTTCTCTGCAGCCGGACTGACTGCCTGAACCGATAGGCTTCTGTTCTCATTTAGGTAGCTGACATTGCCAGAAGCGAAGATCACCGGGCTTACCCTGGCAACGCCGGGTATGCTCATCAGAGTCTGGATATCCCGATCGGTGAACTTGGCATTGGGCTTGCCGGTCTCTTTTATACCGTAGCCGAGCCCCAGTCCGCCGGTCTTATCCTCCAGGATAAAGGGCACTAGGACCACCTGGTTCAGGTCCAGGCTTCCGAACTGTCCGGAGACCTGGCTGGACATGCCATCGCTGATGCTCATCATGGCCACGATGGCCATGACTCCTATGATGATTCCCAGGCTGGACATCAGCGTCTTGAACTTGTTGCTGCTGAAGTCTGCGAGCGAATACTCGACAACGTCTCTCGCCCTCATATTTACCCGCTCATTCGATCGCTTACTCGCTCACTCAGTCCTCAGCGCCTCTATCGGGTCAAGCTTCGCCGCCTGACTGGCCGGGTACACTCCCGCGATGGTAGTCGCAAGACAACCGAACGCCAGGCCGATCAGAGCGTTGGACGGGGAGATCCCCATTGACATCTGAGCCAAGCTGCTTATGATCGCCATGATAATGAAAGCGATACCCAAGCCGATCAACCCGCTGATAAAGCCCATTGATAGCGATTCGACCAGGAAGAGGTTGCGCACGTTGCTTGTAGTGGCTCCGACCGCCTTCATCAGCCCGATCTCCTTAGTCCGCTCCTTGACGGTCAGCAGCATCACGTTCATAATGCCGATGCCGCCCACAATCAACGAGATCCCCGCGATGCCGCCTAACAGGTACTTGATATAGTCGAAGATCTGGGTGATCGCGTTCGAAAATGACTTGACAGTATCGACGCTGTACGCCTCGTTGCGGTGGGTTCTGGCAAGGTTATTGTTGACTGCCTGGGACGTTTGATCCACAATGTCCGGCGATGTGCAGGTGATATAGATCAAATCGTAGTACTGTGTGGTGGTAAATCCGCCGATCCCCGCGCTGGTCATGTAGATCATGCTGTTAGGGCTGCCGGAGATGATCGAGCCGTTGCTCTCCTTGAGTATGCCCACTACAGTGTAGTCCTGAGACTTGTTGGTATGCGGGTTATAGATCGTGATCGTCGACCCTGTGCGCAGGTTTTTAGAGAATGTGCCGTTGGCGACCTTGCTGCCGATCACCACTGAGTAGCGATCTGATGATGTCAGAAACCGCCCTGTATCCAGCGTCCCTGCCAGCTTCACTTCGTGTTGCGGGGCGATGGCCTGTATGGACAGGCTCCGGTTCTCTTTGAGGTATCTCACCGTGCCCATCGTATCGATCTTCGGCTGGACATCGGTGACCCCTGGGGTGCCCATAATAATGCTGATGTCCTTATCGGTGAACTTGGCCGGGGGTTTTTGCACCTGCTGAGGGCCGAAGCCGATCCCGGACGATGTTGTGCCCGAGGATAGGATTATCTGGTTCAGATCCAAGTTGCCGAACTCCGCGGAGACCCCGTTATATACGCCATCGCTGATACTCATCATGGCCACCAGGGCCATGACTCCTATGATGATTCCCAGGCTGGACATCAGCGTCTTGAACTTGTTGCTGCTGAAGTCTGCGAGAGAATACTCGACCACGTCTCTTAATTTCATATCTATTCGGTCCTCAGCGCTTCTATTGGATCTAGCTTCGATGCCTGGCTCGCCGGGTACACGCCCGCGACGGTCGTGATTAACAGGCCGAACCCGATGCCGTAGGCCATGTTCGTCGGGGATACTGGCATGTCCAGGTGGATGTAGCTGCCGACAGCCCACGCGGCGATAATAGTGATCACCACGCCAACGGTACCGCTAAACAAACCCAGCAGAACCGCCTCGACCAGGAAGACAACCCTGACATCGGACTTGGTAGCCCCCACCGCCTTCATCAACCCGATCTCCTTAACCCTCTCCCGCACGGTCAGCATCATCAC
>Ga0187785_10000506_pt1 | contig 14609 bp, 11 predicted proteins | sample 0815_BV2_4_20_MG_FD_132466 | JGI IMG/M metagenome (GOLD analysis project Ga0187785, IMG submission 132466) | Tropical peat soil microbial communities from peatlands in Department of Meta, Colombia - 0815_BV2_4_20_MG | ecosystem: Environmental > Terrestrial > Soil > Wetlands > Peat | place...
GATTTCATAGAGCGGCACGTCGATCTGCTGTGCATAAGCATTAATTGGGAGTACGACTTCCGAGAAGTATGCGAATTGGTGAACTCGTTGCCCAGGGATGTGACAACGGTCGTTGGCGGGCAGCAGGCGACTTTGTTTCCGGAGGAAGTTTTCCAGCTTTGCCCTGGAGTGGATATGCTTGTGCGGGGCGAAGGAGAAGAAACCGTTGCGGAAATTGCGAAGGGCGTGGACCGCTCGGAGATTCTAGGAATCTCGTACCGCCAGGGAGATCAAATCATTCACAACGCCATCCGGCCGCTTCCCGACGTTGAGAATTATCGGTTCCCGGACAGAACGCTTCGCAAGCACAAATACCATTTCAACATGGGGGGATTCGCTCTTCGAGGCGAAGAATTCGATGTTATGCTCACGGCCAGGGGATGTCCCTATAACTGCAAATTTTGCACGTTCAATATTAATCCCTGGACTCAGAAGCGGCGCTATTCGGCTCGGTCCATCGATTCCATTCTCGAAGAGATGCGTCAAATGACTGCCGGTATCGTATTGATAGCAGATGAGAATTTCTTCGTGAATCCCCGCAGGGCGAAAGAACTGTGCGAACGAATTGCCGCTGAGAACATGGGCAAGAGGTTTTTGGTCCAGTCGAGAATTGAGATCTTCGAACACAGAGACGTGCTCGACGCTGCAATAAAAGCAGGCATAAAAATTATGCTCATGGGTATTGAATCACCCACCGACCGCATACTCGAACAATTGGAAAAGGGATTCGATACGAAAAAGCTGAGGCTGGCGTTCGAGACGTTGCGGGAATATCCGTTCTTTTACCACGGCTATTTTATTTACGGAAACGTGACCGAAACTGAACAGGAGATGATGCAAATCCCCGTGTTTGCCGAGGAACTCGGGCTTGATTCCATCACGTATCAGAAACTGCGCATCGAGAGGTATTCTCCCCTTCGTAAACTCGTGGAGGACGCGCCCGGGTACTACATCGGAGATGATAACATCGTCTATGCGCACGGACTGGGCCGTCCATATTTGAAACGAATCAGCAGCCAGATCACCAGGCGGTTTTACACACCTGCCCGCTTGGCCAAAATCGGTAGAAAGCTCCTGGCCATAGGACTGTTCAGACCGGAAAGCTTGGTGCCTCTGTTGCTGAGCTTACCGGTGGTGCTGGCCAACACGGTGGCGCGTAAATTCCGGAAATTGTTCCACCGCTCTCAGTTGCGGCGCTTGCTGGTTCCCGTTCACCGCGGGAACAGATGACGTCCGGATCCAAGAGACAGCTCATACCAATGCGCTTTCAAAAGAGTAACATTGAAAAGTTGGTTCACGGCCTGTCCTGCCAGATCTCCTCCGCTACGAACGGCGCGGCCTGACTTTGCTGCGGAGATCTGGCAGGACAGGCTTCATCCATCGTCACTTGTCTGATTGCGCATTGGTCTCAGGCAGGTGGATCGTCTCCGCTTATCGGAAGCCGATTCGCTGTTCAATTGATAACCTGGGACGGGTTGTAGGCTGGGAATCTCCTTCGCTACGGACGACGCAAGGCCGTCTCATTGCTTCGCTCAAGAGACTCCCAGCCCTCGGAACATAGTCGCTGAAAACGCAATTCAAATCGGAATTATTCACTTGAGAAAGAATGTGATCGTCATTGCGCGGGCGTAAGCCAGTGGCAATCTCCTGACCGTTAAGAACAGATTGCTTCGTCGTTTCACTCCTCGCAATGACACTGGTTCTATGAACCGATTCTTTGGCAAAGGCATAATTCCGATTCAAATTACTTGTTGAATCGCGGAATGGTATGAAGCCGGTGTTTTAGCCCCGTCATACGAAGGCGCTTTCAAACAAGTAAGATTGGGGGGCCTCTTTGTAAGGATGTCCCGATTTCACGTACTTGAAAGCGAATTTGTATCAAAGGGCCTTTCGGGGTGACGGTCCTGATTAAAGATGATGTGCACCTGGGTTCCGGGTTTGCTCCTGATTTCAGTTTGGCCGTGGAGCTGTTCGACAAAAATGGCCACAAGACGCAGCCCCAAAGTTTGATGACGTTCCAGTGCCACCTCTTCCGGCATTCCGATTCCGTTGTCACTCACGGTCAATTCTAGATCGCCGTTGCTCGGGCAGAGGGAGATGTTCACCGCTCCCTTCGTGTCAGCGGGAAAAGCATGCTTGAGCGAATTGGAGAGGAGTTCAGTGACGATAAAACCCAGAGGCATGGCCAATTCGATCCCCAGGGAAACGTGCGGGACGTCCACTTTGACAGAAATTTTGCCCGTCACGTGCTCGTACGTGCCAAGAATTTGGCGGGAGAGACCGGACAAGAATTCATTCATTTGTATTTCCGACAGGTTCTGAGACTGGTAGAGCTTTTCATGGACGAGTGCCAAAGACTGTACCCGGTTTACGGATTCCGTAAACATTTCTCTATATTGTTCGTCCCTGACGTACCTGGACTGTAACCGTAGCAGGCTGGACATTACCTGCAAATTGTTTTTTACCCGGTGGTGAATCTCCCGGAGCAGCACTTCTTTTTCTGCCAGGGACGCCCTTATTTGTTCCTCTGCCGATTTGCGATCCGTGATATCGAGAAGAGTGCCTGTCATTCTCAAAGGGTTTCCGCGTGAATCGCATTCCACGATCTTGCCTCTGGCCAGCACCCATTTCCAGTCACCTGATCGCGAGCAGACGCGATGCTCCGCTTCATAAAACGATTTTGAGCCGTTGAGATGAACCGCCAGGGCGGCAGAGACTTCAGCAAGGTCATCGGGATGGATTAAATGCTGCCACCATTTCGAACGTAGATCAATGTCCTGGCTTGAGTACCCGAGGGTTCGCATCCAGTTTGGATCCAAGAACAGTTCTTGTCGCGCGATACTCCAGTCCCAGAGACAAAGATCAGCACCGTGAAGTGCCAGTTCGAGTCGCTCTTCACTTTTCGTAAGAGCTTGTTCCGCGCGTTTCCGTTCTTCAATTTCCGCCCGCAAATCGTGCACTAACTTTTGGTTTTCAAAGCCTAGTGTGAGTGACTGGGAATTGGTCTCGTGGATCTTTCCTCCTGTTTTCACGAGAACCGCTCCGAAGATGAGAATGACCGATCCCATGATGAGGTTTGCTTCATCAGCCTCGTAGAACAAACGCCCCGACAGAGGAGCAAGGATCATAATGATCGTGGGCATATAACACTGTTTCAGAGGTGAATAGACGACTGCCGCTGCCGCGCTGATGCCGGCGACGGCAATTGCAAGGAGAAGCTGGTGGGGCATCGAATCGACAGGGTAAATCAGGATGGCCGACATTCCCCAGACCAGTCCGGAAAGTGCCGTTAGTACGGAAAACCAGTGCCCCCAGGAAAATATTCCTCCCTCTCGCCGGGCATATCCGGGAAAAGCCCGAAGCAGAGCATAGCGAGGCGCTTGCACCGCGCCATAGAGCCCAAGCCACACCAGCAGCCGTACATGACCCACGTGATGCCGCAACGCAAACGCAATGACCACCGTACTGACAAGGGCTCCGACGAGCCCGAAGCCGGCTTGAGAAACGAGCTGACGTACCTGCGCGTTCCGCAGTTCCGTTGCCTGAAAAGCAGATGCGCTCATATCGCCATTATCTCTCGGTATCATAATGCTTTCGACCCGTTGGCACGGCGATTCCCCCCATCGCGAGTAAAACGAATTGCTACTCCATGACTAATTTTATTGCGCTTTGGACCGTCGATCTCTGCACGGCGATGTTATGTCACCGGCTGAGTGCAAAGACCCCCCTGAATTGTACCTAAGGCATATCCATCACTATACAGGATGATTTCGAGATAAGACAAGAAATTTTGCTATCGGTAGAATATCCATTCAGTTACCCGGAGAATTGCCTAACATCTACAATTGCGAGGAGTGAAACAACGAAGCACTATCGATACTCAAAGGCGGAGATTGCTTCGCTGCGCTCGCAATGACAGCCTTTTCCCACCCGTAACTGTACTACGACAATAATACTGAATTTCGGATACGGTCCCATCAATGTGGCTACTCCAGGGAAAACAGTCGATTAGCCATTGTACAGTGAATCAGCCTGTGTCAAGACCGGGGAGGCGGAGCACACTCGGGAAGGCCGGGAAAAACCGCGGAAAACGCAGCGCTGGAAAGCTGGCATACGGAGTGAGCCGGTCTGCGGAATCAAGCCCGCACAGAATGGAGGAAAGGATTCTTCGACAGAACACAGGAAAGCCTTGACAAACTAAGAGACCGGTCTATTATATGAGACACCATGATCGCGAAACCCTACAATGTCAGCTACAGAAGCGAAATTGGCGCCCAAAGATGGGTTCAACGACACCGGAGTGCGAGACTTTCTGAAAGCTGCAGGTGTTCCCGGGGATCATTGCATTTGAAGAAGTGAAACCTTGCCGGCCCCGCCAAAAAAGGCAAGAGGAGACATTCATGAAGGAGCAAAGTCATGCATAGAACACAACCCGCAGCCAGAATGCTCGATACGCTTCACATGTATCTGGACGGCAGGCTTGCCCGCCCGCCCATCGCGGAACTGATAGGCTTTGATCTCATAGAGGCGGAAATCGGGCATGCGGTCATAGAATTTCAAGCCGAAGCAAGACACGCCAATCCCATGGGCACTCTGCACGGAGGCGTTTTGTGCGATATCGCGGATGCAGCCATGGGCATGGCTTACGCCAGCACGCTGAGTCCGGGAGAAAGTTTTACCACTCTCGAATTGAAAATCAATTTTCTGAGACCTTTCTGGAAAGGCAAGCTTCGGGCAGTCGGCGACGTTATCAAGCAGGGGAATACCGTGGGGCTCGTGGAATGCGAGGTGTTGGACGAGAAGAATCGGCTCGTGGCCAAAGCATCAAGTACGTGCATGACATTGAAAGGACCTCAGGCGCACGGACGGTGAGGAACATCAAGGAGGAAGGGATTACACGGAAACCGTAGAATTACGACAGGACGATCTCCGTTAATTCGGCTATGTCTTCTGCCAGGACCACGTCCAGACCTTCTTTCACATCTTCCGGCATGCCGTCTACGTCCACCTGGTTTTTAGCGGGAAAGATGACAGTTCGTATCCCTGCCCTCTGGGCGGCAAGCAATTTCTCTCTAATTCCGCTCACGGGCAGAATTTTGCCGTTGAGCGTAATCTCGCCGCTTAGTGCCACATCCCGTTTCGCAGGACGCGAAGACAGGAGCGACAGGAGCGCCAGGGCTATGGTGATTCCCGCGGAAGGGCCGTCCTTGGGAATGGCACCTGCAGGAATGTGAATGTGGATGTCCATGTGAGAAAAGAAATCGGAATCTATTCGAAGCCGATCGGCATGACTTCGTATATAGCTCAGAGCGGTCTGGGCCGATTCCCTGAGCACGTTCCCCAGCGAGCCGGTCAGGATTAATTGCTGATTCCCCTTCATCGTGGTGGCTTCGACAAAAATCAATTCTCCGCCGAATTCGGTCCAAACGAGACCGGTGGTGACTCCGACCTGGTTGCCGCCTTCGGCAGCTTCGTGACTGAACTTGCGAGGCCCGAGAAATTGCTGGACGAGACTGTCGTCAATCTTTTCCGGGCATGAATCCTGCCTGTTGTCGAGGAAAATCCGCGCCAGTTTGCGGCATATATTAGCTATTTCCCGGTCAAGGTTCCGTAGCCCCGCTTCCCGGGTGTACTCTCCGATTATTCTGGTAACGGCTGAATCGGAAAACGCAATGCGTCGGCTGTTCAAACCGTTGTCTTTCAATTGGCGCGGAATCAAATAGTGCTGAGCGATGTTCCTTTTCTCTCTCTCGGTGTACCCGGGAAAGGTGATGACCTCCAGCCGATCCAGAAGCGGGGTGGGAAGATTTTCCACGACGTTTGCGGTGGCAATGAACATCACTGCTGAAAGATCGAAGGGTACGTCCAGATAGTGATCCAAGAAATGATGATTTTGCTCCGGATCGAGAATTTCCAGCATGACCGACGCGGGGTCGCCCCTGAAATCCTGGCCGATCTTGTCTATTTCATCGAGCATGAACACAGGGTTATTGAAGGAGAGCCTCTTGATTTCGCCGATTATTCTTCCGGGCATGGCCCCCACATACGTTCTCCGGTGGCCCCTGAGCTCAGCCTCGTCCCGGAGTCCCGCGACCGAGAAGCGCACGAACTTGCGCTCCATGGCCTCTGCTATGGCCTGTCCAATGGAGGTCTTGCCCGTTCCCGGAGGCCCGGCAAAGCACAGGATGGGACCGCGCGTTATATGTGCGTGGCGTTTTCCGTCAAGTATTCTGCTCACGGTAAGACGCAAGTCATCCAATTTGAACGGTTTTGCGAGATAATACGCAGCGCCTTTGGTGAGGGCGTTCACTGCCGAATCGACTGTGGCGTATCCCGTTATCATGATGATATCCGTCGTCGATGAGGCCCGCTTCATGTTCTCCAGGAGTTGCATCCCGTCCATCTTTTCCATTTTCAAATCCGTGATGACGAGATCGTACTCACCGGCGTCGAGTTTCTGCAGGGCATCCAGCCCGTTTGTGGCAGTTTCTACCTCATGGCCTAATTTTTCCAGAACGTGTCGGATGTTTTCCCGGGCCAATTCCTCGTCGTCCACCACCAGGATGCGAAAAGTCCGCCGGCTGCGTAAGGTCCGGACTGCAAGGTATTCCAGGACGCGTTCCTTCACATGGGCAAGCCCGTAATGCTGCCCCTCCAGAATGGCCTCCGCACGCGTGAGATCGAGATTATCATCGGTATACCGATTCCACGGCAATGTTACGAGATAGTCGAGATAGTTGCTCCCGATGGAATATTCAGCAGCCGAGGGATCGGTTTTTTCCAGGCGTTCCCATTCCTTGAGGGCAACCGAAAGAACATCCGCGGGAAGCTTCGCCTTCTCCAGGGCCGCTTTCAGATCCAGCAGATCCTGGGGAATTGCCGGTTGCTCTTCCTGAGTTTTTCGAAAAAAGACCATGATCACCTCCGCCTGTGTGGTCGGCAACCGAATTATAAGGAGAAAAACGAAAACCGGCAATCCTCCGGGGGAAAGAATTCGCTTGACTCGCTTTGATTTTCGCCACGTTGCATTGTGAAACAGGCATCCTTCGCAGCGCAATGTTCGGTATGTTATGAAAATGATAAGACTAATCTTCCGGTTGTTCTGAATTGTTGCCAACTGCAACGGCGCCCCATGCCGCGTCGGGCGGGCTGATTGAGATGAAATGGCCTAATTACAGTAACATGGATCTGTGGCACGGTATTTGAAACAACGTTGAGCAAAGCCGCGAAAAGGAGGTCGTTATGAAATCGTGGAGACAAAAATTTCAGGCCATGGCCATGGCTGTGGCTTTTGCTGAAGCGGGCGACACGGAAACCGCCAAGTACCTGGTGAACCGGGGGCAAGAGATCCAGGGCGGACGCGCGGGGGAGACCAAGAAAAGACGCGATCAACGGCCCAGAAAGCCCATTTTCCGCACCTGATCCGACTGAGGATCGTGAGCTGAACGTTCTCAATCACAAAGCATGGATTTGTTTGAAGAGGGAGGCGAATTATGGCCGCTGAATACGGCGTGAACAAGAAAAAACCCTATCTCAAGACCATCATTCTCGGCGCAGTGACTGCCGGCCTGTATGCAGTTGCGTTCGCCAACGCTGGCTCGGTTATGGAAATTTTCACCAGAGGCGGTTTTTACGCCGCATGTCCGATAGCCACGGTCTTTGTGTTTTCCTTTGCCCATGGGGCATTTGCCGGAAACCTGTGGTCCGTGCTGGGCATCGAAGCGAACGTGAAGCAACCGGAGAAAAGACCCGAGATCAGACCGGTGCGGCCAGCCAAGAGACCCCGGCCTCGTGTACGTTTGAGTGTATGACAAAGGTATTTGGGAGGATATGCTATGCATGATTTGGCTGTGGAAGGCGTAAAATTTATAGATCTGACCTGGATAAACGTGGCGTTCCTGTTCACTGTGGGTTTCATAGGCGGCCTGGTGAGCGGTTTTATCGGATCAGGCGGCGCATTTGTGCTGACGCCCGGCATGATGAGCCTGGGGGTTCCGGCTGCCGTAGCGGTGGCCAGCAACATGTGTCACAAATTTCCCAAGGCAATGGTGGGAGCGTACAAACGGTATAAATACGGCCAGGTGGATCTGAAGCTCGGCCTGGTCATGGCCGCTTCCGCAACGGTGGGAGTGCAAGCGGGAATCAAAATCCAGGAGTTCATTCTGGCAAAATGGGGAGAAGCAGGCTCGAACCTCTACGTAAGCGTCTCCTTCGTAGCGGTGCTGGTGATCGTCGGCGGCTACGTATTCTATGACGCCTGGAAGATTTCATCCAGCGGAGGCAAAGCACAGAAGCCCTCGCTGGCTCTGAAACTGCAGCGGATCAATCTTCCCCCCATGATTCATTTCAAGACCGCCAATCTCACTATTTCCTTGTGGTTCACCATTCCTGTGGGATTCGCAACGGGGATATTGGCCGCCACGATAGCAGTGGGCGGTTTTGTGGGGGTGCCCGGGATGATGTACGTGGTAGGCGCCTCGGGATTGATTTCCTCGGCAACCGAGCTGGTGATAGCTTTTCTCATGGGGTTAGGCGGTTCGGTGAAATGGGCGATTCACGGAATGGTCGATATCAGGCTCACGCTGATCATACTTGCAGGCTCTCTTTTGGGCGTACAACTCGGGGCCATCGGCACCACATTGGTCAAGGAGCACATGATCAAAATCGTCATGGGCACCATCATGATCATAGTGGCAGTCAGCAGGGCACTTGCGCTGCCGAAGTACCTGGATCAACTCGGACTCGTGTCGTTTTCCCCATCGAGCGTAAGCGTCCTTGATCTTGCCAGTTTCGTGACCATGTGCGTCGGTCTGGCGGTGGGCGCCATCATAATTCTGGGAAGCATGTGGAAGAGCAGAAAATCGCCGGTGGAAGAACCGTATGTTCCGCCCGTGGCCGAGAGTTACGAACACGTCTAAGGGAGCGAGGTTGACCGTGAGAAGGCGAACCATGGCGCGGCCTGACAAGAGGGAACTAAAATGAAAGTTCTGGCGGCTGTGGACAACACTCCGGAATCACAGACTGCACTTGCGTACGTTTGCCATCTGCTGGAACACTTTGACGCGGAAGTGCACGCGCTGTATGTAAGGCCTGACGAACCGAAGATAGCAGCAGACAGCTTTTATGCTCCTTTCTTTTCCAAGGACGGACTGAAGAACTGGATAAACGGCGAGACCCTGGAAGTCGAGCGCAAGGTCGACGAATCATGTGAATATTGTCTGGCGGGAAAAGTTCCCTGCGAACCCGTGACAGTTGCCGGCGATCCGTCTGAAGCCATACTCGATACGGCTTCAGACGGAAGCTACGACCTGATTGTGTTGGGCTCTCACGGTTATTCGGCTCTCCGTGGCTTTCTGCTGGGAACTGTGCATGCCAAGGTGCTCCACCATTCACGTATCCCGGTGCTTATCGTGCGGGACTTCAAGGAAATCCGAAGAGTCCTCGTCGCGTATCGGGGTTCCCGTTGTGATCAGGAGGCGCTGGAGTTTCTGGGGCCTCTCTTGTCCAGAAAAAAGCCGAAGATAGTCATTCTTCACGTCCAGGACAAGGAGGGGAGTTCCGAGACCGGGGAAGTTTGCCTCTCGCAAGGACGTGCAAGCCTGGGCCGTCTGGGACACGAACCCGAGGTACTCACCAAAGAGGGTGATTTTGTCGACGAGGTCCTGAAAGAGTCGCGAAGCGCGCGGTACGATCTTGTAGTGCTCGGGGCATACGGCAACGACAAGCCTCGATTGTTGAGAATGTTGAGCGACCATGCCCTCAACCTGGTACGATCCACGACGTTACCCGTGCTGGTCTTCCGAAAGAAGTCGAATAGCTGATTCCCAACCACGGGGCTCCATAGCAATCTTCCGAAATTATTCCAAGTTGTACCTTTTTATTTTTCGCCACAATGAAACGCGGTCGATTCCCAGGATTTCCGCCGCAGCCGATTTGTTTCCAGCAGTCTCCTGAAGCACCTGTCTGATGTAGGTAAGTTCCTGTTCTTCCAGAGTGGGTAGCCTTCCGTTTTTCTTTCTGTATGTCTTGATATGAAAGTCCCGTATGTCATCGGGTAAATGATCCGGCAGAATGATGTTGTCCGTAGCGAGAGCTATTCCTCGTTCGATGATGTTCTCGAGTTCGCGAACATTTCCCGGGAAATCGTAGTTTTTAAGCGTATCGAGAACTTCCCGGGAAAGGACAGGCGGTTCGCGATGCATCAACTTCGCATGTTTCTCAAGGAAATGAAGCGCCAGGAGCGGGATGTCGTTTTTCCGGGCCGCGAGCGGAGGCAGATCCAGCGCCACCACATTGAGCCTGTAGTACAGATCCTTGCGGAATTCGTTGGCCTGGATCGCTTCGTGAATATTTCTATTTGTGGCGGCGATGAATCGTACATCCACATGGATGGTGCTGGTGCCGCCGACCCGCATCAATTGTCTCTCCTGAATGACACGCAGCAGCTTGACCTGCATATTGGTAGACATTTCCGTGATTTCATCGAGAAAAAGGGTGCCGCCTCTTGCTGTTTCGATTATTCCCGGCTTGCTTGCATCGGCGCCCGTGTACGCTCCCTTTTCGTGGCCGAACAGTTCATTCGAAAGAAGTTCCTCGTTGAAGACTCCGCAATTAACCGCCATAAAGGGGGCCTTGTTCCGCTTGCCGTGTTCGTGGATGAAAGCCGCGAGCAGTTCCTTTCCGGTTCCTGATTCCCCGCTGATGAGGACGTTGCAATCGGTTTGCGCTATCTGACGTGACGTCTGGAGAATGCGCGACATCGCCGGATCCTTGGTGATTATCCGTATCAAACCCGCGTCTTTGAATCTCCGGAGGTCTTCCTTCAACTGAAGATTCTCTTCCCTCAAGCGTATTTTTTCCACCGCCTCTTCCACGATTTTGCGCACCGCATCTATCCTGTACGGCTTGGAAATGTAGTGGTAGGCTCCTTTCTTCATGGCTTCAATTGCCGAATCCACCGTAGCGTATCCGGTGATCATAATTACTTCACATGACGGATTCGTACGGCGTGATTCCTCGAGAATCCTCATTCCGTCAATTTTTTCCATGCGCAGATCCGTCAAGACGACGTCGTACGTTCTGCTTCCGATCAATTCCAGCCCCCTGGGGCCATTGTCGCAGGTGACGATATCGTATCCCTGCTTCTTAAGAATGTGCTCGAGATTTGTGAGGGCCATTTCCTCGTCGTCGATGATCAGCAGTCTTGGTGGACTATTCATTCTATTGGCTCCGCTGCTGGAATCTTGACCGTGAAGGTGGTGCCTTTTCCGAGAACGCTTTTCACCTGAATGGTTCCATTATGACCGACAATGATGTCATGGGTTATGAAGAGCCCCAAGCCGGTCCCTTGTCCCACGTCTTTGGTGGTAAAAAATGGATCGAATATCCTGGGCAAGTCTTCGTCCTTGATGCCCTTTCCCGTGTCCCGGACAAGAACCGAGACCATTCCTTGTCGTAATCCGTTCGCCCTTATCTCCACGTCTCCTTCATCCTCAATCGCCTGGACCGCGTTGGAAATAAGGTTCATGAAGGCTTGCTGCAACCGTTGTTTGTCGCCGAAAATCGTCAGACTTCCGTCGATCCGGACGTTCATCCTTACCCCAGGGGGAATCTGACCATGCAACAACCCCAACGTTTTTTCCAAAATCTCCCTGAGATTGAACCGTTCCCTGAAAAACTCCTTGTTTCTCGAGAATTCCAGAAGGTTGATGACGATACCCCGCGCCTTGTCGACCTGCTCCAGGACTTTCTTGAGGACTGCCCGCTGCCATTCTCGATCAGCCTCGTCCAGTTCTTCCATCATGATTTCGCACGATGAGGAAATATTGGAAAGCGGATTGTTCACTTCATGAGCCACGCCCGCAAGCATCGTTCCCAGAGAAGCGAGTTTCTTCGACTCAACGAGCTGTTCTTCCCTGATTTTGAGTTGAGCGGCCATTCTGTTGAATGAATCGAAGATGTCCCGGAGTTCTCTTTCCGGGGGCAGGTTTTCAATGGGCTTAAACTGCCCCTTGGCAATGCTTTCAGTGCTTCGTTCCAGCAACCGAAGCGGTTTCATGATCTTGGCAAACATGAAGCTACCCACAACGATCAGGCCGATCCCCACGAAAACGAAGGCCAAGAGTTGCAACCTCACGGTAGCGCCCATAGTCTGTTTAATAGAAGCCCTCTTCTTCTGCGCTACTTCTCTCCCAAATTCAGCCATGGACGATCCGATTTTCCTGATGTCGGATTCGTATTCGAGCCGGGACTCAGTGGTGGAAGGACACCGGTCCTTCATGGCAGGGTCAGCGCACCTTGACATCAGGTGCTCGTAGTCTTGCAAATTCTTTCTGAAGGCATCCACTTGTTCCGGAGACGACAGCGCTTCAATTCTCCCGGAATTCTTTTCCACGAGTGCCTGGATTCGAGGAAGCTGATAGAGAGCGCTTCGCAGAGAGTGATCATCGGCGTAGAGAAAATAGTTTTTCTCGAAACGCCGAATCTCCAGAACCGATTCCTCCAACTTGCTCACGTCTTCGAGATACCCGATCTTGTCCTCGAGCTGATGCATAAAATAGTACGATCCGAGCAGGCCTGCAGTCATGAAAAGGTACAAGGCTGCGACGGCGATGATGACCTTGTGTCGAATGCTGATGGCGGCTGTGGGCATAGATGAACCTCAGGCAGGAAGTCCGAGCTACAGGGGCTGTGGCAAAATTCGTTCCAACACGTCAAAAGTCTCCTGCGACTGCAATATCCCGGCATCACGACGAGTTTTCATTTCGCATACATTCCGCAAAACGTTCATGCTGTCAGGGCCGTTTCACAATGCAACACAACATAATGTCCGTATTTTGTCCCGAGGCCCATAATCGTCCCACCGAGGCAAACACACCGGACTCCGGTTTCGATGTCACCGTGTCCGACCCGTCACCCCTGCCGAATCTTTTTGCGTCGAGTGGTCCCGTAGAATTTATGATTGAGCGTTCTATCTTTCTCGACTCCCCCAGTTGGACAGCCGAGACAAGAATCTGTTGCATCGTGCAACGCCAAATCGTGCCGGAAAGAGCGGCAAGAGCAATTTCATGGGGTGTATTCCGCGAAAACGCAGACGGAGCGCGTTGGGTACCGGGTGCGCGTTCGCCGGGGATAGGCCTGACGGTTGATCTCCGTCACCATAGGGTGCAAAAGAATTCGACGCCCCGGACCTGCAGCGAAATCATACGCCGGCTGTCTCATTACGTAACAAAATGCAACGGGGCGCATGCTCCTGCAACAGTCGGGGAGTTCCTTCCCTGGTAAAGCGATTCAAAAATGGCTTGCGTCGTAGCAATCCCGGTTTCGGTAGGGGCGGGTTTGAAACCCGCCCCTACAGCGGTTATCGACTAGTCTAAGGTGTAAAGGTAATTGCGAAACGGTCTACCAGGTGCACTGGGGCGCAATTTCAGTTGTACCATTGAAAGTCGGACGGAATGCGGCGACCTTGGATAGTATGTTCGTAATGATTCAGTTACTCGGGGGAAGTGCCTAACCTCTGTCATTGCGAGGAGTGAAACGACGAAGCAATCTGTATACTTAAACGCGAAGATTGGTTCGCTTCGCTCGCAATGACAGCATTTTCCCGTCGGCAACTGAGGCGTTACGTATGTTTCTGTGATTTCTTTGCCTCTCGATGTCAGTTTGGCACGAAAGTTGTAACAGCGGGGGCGAGACCAGAAACGAGGTGTGTTGGTGAAAGAAAAGGACAACGGCAGACGCAGGGGCATTCTCAATGCCACCACTCTTGAGGCTGCCAGGGAGGCTGAAAAAATGCGAGACGACCAACCCATTGAACAACCAAAGCCAGGGCGCGAGAAAAAGGACACGCTTCGCCAGAGACTGCAAAAACATATGGCGGCAATTGCCTATGCGGAAGCCGGGGAGTTCGAAACTGCAGAAGAGCTCACCGAGCCGTCCTCAAGAACGAAGACGGTTCTTCTCGTGATCGAGGGGGAAACTCCGGATCCCGCGGCGTTCAATTACGCTTTGAAGCTGTGCAAACGGACGAACGCCGAGCTGGATATTCTTCAGGTTATAGCTTCCGGCGACGAGCATGACTACGAGTCCTTAAGCCAGAAAATGACGGAGGGCACCCGGAATATAGTAGCAATGGTGAAGCTGCTCGAGCAGGACGACGTACTGTTTAAGGTCACCATTCGGTTGGGCGATGTGAACCAGAAACTGTTTAACTACGCGAAGAGACACAAGGATGTGGGAATGGTGGTATTCGATTCTCCCAAAGCCAGGGAAGGCTCGCAAGCGTACAAACGCTGGTCCCGGCTTGTGGAGGAGATTTCCCGCCAGCTTTCGATTCCTCTCGTGACGGTCGTAGAAAGTACACCCTGACGGCCGGTTGCGGCAAAGGTGACGGAGTGATTATAGGGGGCTGCCTTGATAGCGGGTCACGTTTCTCATGCCATTTCACGCATTTGAAGGCGCATTGGCATTACACGGATTCGCTTTTTCACAGGTACCTCGATTCCGGGCTCAGGCTGGTGGCACTCCTTCGCTGCGGACGACGCAGGGCCGTCTCATCACTTCGCTCGGGA
>Ga0187785_10000509_pt1 | contig 14563 bp, 16 predicted proteins | sample 0815_BV2_4_20_MG_FD_132466 | JGI IMG/M metagenome (GOLD analysis project Ga0187785, IMG submission 132466) | Tropical peat soil microbial communities from peatlands in Department of Meta, Colombia - 0815_BV2_4_20_MG | ecosystem: Environmental > Terrestrial > Soil > Wetlands > Peat | place...
ACAACGGCGATAATCGCGGCGTAAAGTACGGTGCGCATCCGGACAAGCTTGAAGAAGGCCTTTTTGCCTTCCAGACGCTGCTTGATGTTGAGATCGGTATCGTAGGCGATCAGCCCGGGTGGCCGCCCAAGCTTGCTCATTATTGCGTCACAGGCATCGATGCACAGTCCACACTGGATGCAGCCGAGGTTGGCGCCGCCGCGGATGTCGACACCTGTCGGACAGACATGGACGCATTGCAGGCAGTCGACGCAGTCACCGGCCGGCTCGCCTTTGACGCGCAGTTGCTCGGCTTTCTTTGCCGAGCAGCGCGGCTCGCCGCGATCGTAGCGATAGGTCACATTGAGCGCGTACTCGTCGGTGAGTGCAGCCTGAATGCGCGGCCACGGGCACATATAAAGGCAGACCTGCTCGCGCATGTGTCCCGCAAGCGCATACGTGGTGATGGTGAGAATGCCGATCCAGGCATAGGCGATGAACGGCGCTTCACCGGTGGCGAGTTCCCTTACCAAAGTCGGCGCGTCGGAAAAGTAAAGAACCCAGGCGCCGCCCGTCCACCATGCGACCATCAGCCAGAGGAAATGCTTCAGGCCTTTGCGCGCGTAAGTGTCGAGTGTCCACTTGCGGACGTCGCGCCGCATATGTTCCCGCCTGTCACCCTCTATCAGGCGCTCAATGGCAAAAAACAGATCGGTCCAGACCGTCTGCGGGCATAGATATCCGCACCAGACGCGGCCCGCGACCGCATTCATCAGGAACAGCACGATCGCGGCGAGGATAAGCAGGCCCGTCAGGTAGTAGACTTCCTGTGGCCAGATCTCGATGAAGAAGAAGTAGAAACGCCGGTTGGGAAAATCGATCAAGACCGCTTGCGATGGCGCATTGGGTCCGCGGTCCCAGCGCACAAAGGGCAGCAGATAGTAGATCCCCAGCGTAATGACCAGCACCGCCCATTTGATGTTGCGGAATGTACCGCGCACGCTTTGGGGATAAATATTTCGCCGAGGTGCATAAAGCGGAATTTCATCGTCGGGCGGCGTGCCGCCGCCTATTTCCGCTTCCCCAACCAATTGAGCAAGCGTCGGAGCGTCTGACATCCGCTGATCGAGCGACATGGCACGCACCTGCACAGTCATTTTTCTCCACCGCCGAACGTATACACGTAGACGGTGAGCGCCTTGATGGTCGACTCACTCAGTCGGCCTTCCCAAGCCGGCATGACGGAGCCGCGTCCGTTCTGAATCCCCTGCGTGATAGTTTGCTTGTCCTGCCCATAGAGCCAGATCTTGTCGGTTAAATTTGGCGCACCGACTTCGCGATTTCCTTTGCCTGCGGGCCCATGACAGACGGCACAATTGTCCGCAAACACCTTCTTGCCGAGGGCGAGATCGATTCCAGGTTCCGTCGAGAGACCGGAAAGAGAGCGTACATAGTCGGCCACCGCCGAAATCTCGTTGGGCTTGAGAATGTTATCCCTGCCAAAGGCCGGCATATTGCCGGCACGGCCTTTGTCGTCGCCGGCGCGCGCACCGTGTCGGATTGTCTGTTCTATGTCGGAAATCTTGCCACCCCACAGCCAGTCGTCGTCATTGAGATTGGGATAGCCCTTGGCGCCGCCGCCGCCCGAACCATGACAAGGAGCACAATTGTCTGCGAAGGCCACCCGTCCTTGAGCGCGGCCAAAGTCAAGCAACTGGGGATCGGCGAGAATACTGGATACCGACGCAGCCGCGAGCTTTTCGGCCATCGGTCCGCGTTTGAGTTTCAGGTCTTCGAGATCGGTCACCACAGCGCTGCGGGTGTGCCAGCCGAACGCGCCCTGCGTGGCATTGGTCAGCAACGGCCAGGCCGGATAAACGACCCAGTAGCCGATCGACCACACGATGGTGATATAGAACAACCACAGCCACCAGCGTGGCAGCGGCGTATTCAATTCACGCAGGCCGTCCCATTCGTGCCCGGTGGTCGCGGTACCGGTCAATGCATCGACGTGCTTGTGTTCTTCAGCCACGTTCAATCCTCCCGCAGCGGAATGCGCGCGGCTTCGTCAAAGTGCTTTTTGCGCGAAGGCCACAGCGCGTAAACGAGCACCAGCGCGAAGATGACGACGAAATAGGCGAGACCCCAGGTCTGGGCAAACTCAGCCACGGCTCGATAGGTCGGATCCATTGAGGTCACCGGATGTTGGCTTTATCGTCGTAAAGCTTGAAGTCGACCTGCGTCCCAAGCATCTGCAGGTAGGCAATCAGTGCGTCGGCCTCGCTGATGCGCGACGGATTGCCGTCAAAATCGCGCGCATTCGCCTTCGGATAGCGCTTGGCGAGGTCGACGGCGTCAGGACTGTCATTCGTTGTCTGCGTCACGACGTCGGCGGCGGCTTTCTCGATCATGTCGGTCGTGTAGGGAACACCGAGCAATGCCTGCACCTTCAGATCCTGCGCGATATGCGAAAAATCGAGATCAGTCTCGGCCAGCCATGAATAGTCCGGCATGATCGAACCGGGCACCACCGAGCGCGGACTTTTCAAATGATCGCGGTGCCAATCGTCGGAGTATTTGCCGCCGACACGGGCGAGATCGGGGCCGGTGCGCTTCGAGCCCCACTGAAACGGCCTGTCGTATATGCTCTCCGCGGCGAGCGAATAGTGGCCGTAGCGCTCGACCTCATCACGCAGCGGGCGGATCATCTGCGAATGGCAGAGATAGCAGCCTTCGCGTACATAGATATTGCGGCCGGCGAGCTCGAGCGGCGTATAGGGGCGTACGCTGTCGACCTTCTCGATGGTGTTCTTCAGGTAGAACAGCGGCACGATCTCAACCAGTCCGCCGATCGCAATCACGATCAGAATGCCGATAACAAGGACGATAGAGTTCTTTTCGAAGATTGAGTGTCTTGACCAGAGTGACATTGCTGCCCCCTATTCCGCCGGCGCCAGCGTGAGGCCTGCGGGGGCCGCAGAGACAACCGAATTCACGGTCTTCCAGAGATTGAAGGCCATCAGCACTGCGCCAATGAGGAACAGCAATCCGCCGAGCGCGCGGATGACATAGAAGGGATGCATCGCTTCTACGGTCTCGACGAAGGAATATTCGAGAAACCCGAGATTGGTGTAGGACCGCCACATCAGGCCCTGCAGGATGCCCGACACCCACATCGCGCTGACGTAAAGCACGATGCCGATGGTTGAAATCCAGAAGTGCCAGTTAACCAGCTTGAGCGAATAGAGCGGCCGGTTCCACAGCCACGGGATCAGGCAATAAAGCGCGCCAAATGAAATATAGCCGACCCAGCCGAGTGCACCTGAGTGGACATGACCGATGGTCCAGTCGGTGTAGTGCGAGAGGGAGTTGACGATCTTCACCGACATCATCGGCCCTTCGAACGTGGCCATGCCGTAGAAGGCAACCGACACCACCATCATTCGCAATACCGGGTCGGTGCGCAGTTTGTCCCAGGCCCCGGACAGCGTCATGATTCCGTTGATCATGCCGCCCCACGACGGCATCCACAGCATCACGGAAAACGTCATGCCGAGCGTTTGCGCCCAGTCGGGCAAGGCCGTGTAGTGGAGATGATGCGGGCCGGCCCAGATGTAGAGAAAAATCAGCGACCAGAAGTGGATGATGGACAGCCGATACGAATAGACCGGACGGTCAGCGCGCTTGGGAATGAAGTAGTACATCATGCCCAGGAAGCCGGCTGTGAGAAAGAAACCGACTGCGTTATGGCCGTACCACCATTGCACCATGGCGTCCTGCACGCCGGACCAGACGATGTAAGATTTGGACGAAAATATCGAAACCGGCACCGACGCGTTATTGCCGAGATGCAGAACCGCAATGGTCACGATGAAAGCGAGAAAGAACCAGTTAGCCACGTAGATATGCGGCTCCGTGCGCCGCATGATGGTGCCAAGGTAGACCAGGAAATAGGTCACCCACACCACGGTCAGGAACAGGTCGGAGTACCACTCGGGCTCAGCATATTCTTTGGATTGGGTGATACCGAGCAAATAGCCGGTGCCAGCTATGACAATGAAAAAATTGTAGCCGAGCACAACGAACCAAGGCGCAATACCGCCGACGAGACGGGCGCGGCAGGTGCGCTGAACGACGTAGAGCGAGCTCGCAAGCAACACGTTGCCGCCGAAGGCGAAGATCACCGCTGAAGTGTGCAGCGGTCGCAACCGGCCGAAGGTGGTCCACGGCAGATCAAGATTGAGGACCGGAAATGCCAGCTGGAGCGCAATGATCAGCCCGACAGTAAATCCGGCGATGCCCCAGATGACCGAGGCTGCGCTTGCGAATTTGATCGGACCCATATTGTAGTTGGGCTTGCCGTCGATGGTCAGCGGCGTTTCGATCGGACGCTCGAAGTAACGATTGATGATGGCGAATACCGCCGCAATGCTGGCGGCAGCAAACAGATAGGCGTGGAAAGCATATTCCGGTGTGAATGCCTTGGCTGCGATGACGATCGAGAGCATCGCCAAGGCGGCGAAGGCAAGCGCCGAGCCTCCTTCGCCAAGTGTCATGCTTTTTCGGGGTGCAAGTGCGTTCGCCATATAATTCCGTCCGCTCCCGGCCTGTTTGAAGATATATTTATAAGTGTCGCCAAAAACTGCGGCGCTCGCTTTGATTAAGGTCAAAGGACGGACAGCTTTGGCCCGGGGAGAGCGAAAATCGCTCCCCACCGACGCGGTTGAGAAAAATCAATGCCGATCGATATATGGCGGCGCTAGTTAGGCTGGCGAAAAAATCACACTCAACTCCTGGGGAAATTGCCATGTTCCACTCAACTGCGGAAAAAGGTCTGATCCTTTATTTCCGACTCGTCATGGCGTGGACCTTCCTTTACGCCGCCTCGCATCAGGTATTTGTTCCAGGCTGGACCGTGGTCGGCTTTTTAAACCACACCAAGACATTCCATGATGTCTTCGTCGTGTTTACAACGCCGACAATGGCACCGATCACCACGTTCATGGTCGAGTACGGCCATCTGCTGATCGGACTGTCCCTGTTGGTGGGGCTCATGGTACGGATCTCCGCCAGCTTCGGCGTTCTGCTGATGATCATCTACTGGTTCGCCCACATGGATTGGCCATTCATCGAGAACACCAATAATCTCATCGTCGACTACCACCTCGTCTATGCCGGCGTGCTGGTTTATCTCGTCGTGAAGCGTGCCGGACACGTCTTCGGACTCGACGGCTGGGCGGAGAATTTGGAATTCGTCAAACAGCATCCCGGTCTCAAGCCGCTGGTTGCCTGAAAATTGGATTCAGAGGCGCGAAAGCCCGGCGGACAAGCCGGGCTTTTTTCAACGTCTGGCAAACTTTGCGCTACAAGGCTGGCCAAGCTTTCAGGCGTCTGTGCCAACCCTCGCCTCGGGGTGTTCGTCGAGAAAATGACGGAGGGCCATAAACAATTGCTGCGCATGCTTGACCCGGCCGGTGTCGAGCGCCGAGTGAATATCGTCAATGATCATTTTGCGGATAGCCTCCCCACCATGGGGCCGCTTGAGCAGATAGTCAGCCAAGGCCGAGGCTGCTATTTCCGGAATATGTTCATGTTCGCTGATCGCAGCAACTTCATCTTCGGTCAGGCCGCAGAAAGCGATGCAATCTTCCAACGAGATCATGGCACCACCCTTCATCGAACATCGCACTTTCCAATCGACCATCTTTCTTCGTAAAGCGATTTTGAAAACGGACCTAAGCGGAAAAAGGTCCAGCGCAGCTTTCTTTTGAAAGCCGACTTGGCTATTCGACCACCAGGTTGGGCAGAAATTCCTCCGCGAGCTCGGCCCCCGACGGTTGCCGTTCAACAAGGTTTTCCCTGGTCTCGAATTCATGTCCGCAGGCCACGCACCGCCAAAACCGCGCGGTCTCATTTTCGCCCACGTTTTCCGACCATTCGGGCAAGCCCGGAATTATTCCGCAATGTGGGCATTTCGGTTGTTGCGACGCGCCGGCTGACATGTGAGTTTTCCTTTAAATACATTGGAAGACAATTCGATCCCGTCTGTCTTGATCTGAATCAAATGGAAGTTCAATTTTTGAATGGCCCAATCGCCGCCGTTAACCGTGCGTCAGCCCGTGCTCTCCGGCTCTCTCTCCATGGCGCGCCATAGGTCGTACAGCGCCAAGGCAGCCACGAGTGTTCCGACAATAACGAAATTACTTGTTGCTGATGAGCTGGAAAGATGAATCAACCACGGCGCGGCTATCAACCAGCAGCCAATAAACACATTGATCCATTCTTCCCACAAACGAAACGCCGATATCGTCACTATTTCTGTACATATGAGAACAAAGCCGGTCAGAACCGCCGCATACGTTGCGATCTGGTCGTCGCCATACTTCAATGGCCCCGGCGAGATGCATAGCCAAATGGCGAGCAGCCAGCCGCACCAGCTCGCCCAATGCATCGGTGGATTTAAGCGCAATCTCCTCATATGAGCCTCTGCACCCCCGACGTTCGGCACACGTTGCATTTCACGACCGTCCCGAATTCCGCTTCTTGCGCCAGGTCAAACTTTAGTGCGCGATGATTTCGTCTCTCGGTTCTATGACCATGCCGGAGTTCGGTTCAACCCAGACCAGGTGATCTTTGACGGTCTTAACTCCCGGGATGTTTTCCGCCGCAATTTTCAGCGCGTCGCGCTGGCGTTCATCAATAATCGTTCCCCAAAATTCGACTACACCGTCGCGGACTATAACGTTGACCATGGCGGCCGGCGCCCAGCTTTCATTTCTCATCTCTGCCAGCAGCTTTTCGCGGATGGCCGTGTCGCCCTTTGCCCCCTCCGGTTCGCTACGGGCAACGCTAACCATGGCGTGCACCAGATTGGAGCGCGTCACGATCCCCACCACTTTGCCACCACGCATGACCGGTACACGCTTGATTCGATGGCGCTCCATCAATTCGACGACGTCTTCAAGGTCCGTGCCTTCGGTGACAGTATGAACTCCTGTCGTCATGACTTCGGAGACTTTATTGCCATGCGAATGCGTGTATTCGGCAGCAAGCCTGCCGGGACCCATGAGAAACTCGAGCCAGCGTGAACGTCTGCGCTCAGTGCGCGTCTCCCTGCGGCGAAGGAAATCACCCTCGGACAGGATACCGACAATCTTCCCGCCCTTGTCGATTACCGGCAGACCACTGATGTGATGCTGAAGCATTTGCCGTGCTGCCTGAAGTATCGTGGCATCCGGCTGCACCGAAATAACAGTGTTGGTCATTACGTCTTTGGCTTTCATGGCACCTCTCCAATTACTTTTGAAAAATAAGACCAAATTGCCCACGCCTTATTGACGCAAATCAAAGAGCCATTCGATTTCTCAGGTACTAATGCACTTAAAATTTCGGAGGTCAGGATGGCCAACAAGCGAGTATCGCGCCGCCGAGCCAGAGCGGGCAGTCGCAGTGCCGGCCGTTTTTTTCACATTGTGGTCCGACCTGCTCGTGAATTTGTCCGCTTCCGCATACAGGATGTCGGCAAACCCGGCGGTGTGCAGCGGCTCGCCGGCCAACGTGCGAGCGGTTCATGGGACACTCAAAAGTGGCTGATCGAAAAGACCGGCGCCCATATCGAAAATGGCCGGCTGGTCCCGGATAGCATTGACGCAAGAAAGGTGCTCGCAAGTCTCGGTTCAAGGCCCGTTCATGTCGCCGGTGATCGCTTCAAGGCGAAGCCGCATCGAAAAATCCCTGAAGCCGATAAGCCCACCCCGGCTCTGCGCAGGGCGCAGATGAAAAATGTCAAAACGGCACAAGCCGCGGCCCAAGGACGCAAAAATATGCGTTCGAAAAAAGCGCTTGGATGAGTGAGGCGGATCTTATTTGACCTCGCTCAAGGTCAAAAGCTGTCCCGAAACCTACAATCTATTTATGTTAAAAACTGCGCAGCCTTTGCTGGCCGTGTTCGTCGCTGCCGGCCTGACGGCTGGACTTCTAGCGAAATTGGCAGGTCTTCACGAATGGGCGGGCAGCATCTGGGCGCTAGCCACTGTCCCTGTGCTCGCGGCACTGCTTTTTCAGATTGCGAACAATCTGGCGCGAGGGAACGTCGGCCTAGACTTTATCGCGGCGTTGTCGATGAGTGCTGCGCTCGCCTTCGGCGAAAATCTTGCAGCAGCAATTGTCGCCCTGATGTATGCCGGCGGACAGTATCTCGAAAGCTTTGCCGAAAGAGCCGCCCGCCAAAATATGACAGCTTTGTTGTCGCGCGTTCCGCGCAGCACACTCCGGCGCCGGGACAGAAAACTTGAGACGGTCGCCGTCGACCTGGTTTTGCCCGGCGATTGCCTACTTGTCAGGCGCGGGGATGTGGTGCCTGTCGATGGAACGGTGGCTGATGGCATGGCGATAATCGATCAGTCCGCCCTCACGGGAGAATCCATGCCGGTGCATTGCAAAGCCGGCGAGCCGGTTTTAAGCGGCGCTACCAATGTCGGCGAGGCCTTCGATCTGTTGGCAACTCGTCGGGCGGCGGAAAGCACTTATGCTGGTATTGTTAGACTGGTCGAGGCCGCACAACGGTCGCGCGCGCCAATGGCGAGATTGGCAGACCGCTACGCAATTTTGTTCTTGGCAATCACGATAGCAATTGCTGGCGCGGCCTGGATACTTGCAACTGATCCGATCCGTGCTGTAGCCGTTCTGGTCGTAGCCACACCATGCCCACTCATCCTGGCGGTGCCGGTGGCGCTCGTCTCCGGGCTTTCGCGCGCGGCGAGACATGGTGTCTTGATCAAAAGTGGCAAGGCTATCGAGGCGCTCGCGCAAATACGGTCACTTGTTTTCGACAAGACCGGCACACTGACCATCGGCCAAGCGAAAGTCGTTTCCGTGCAGCCGGTCAATGGATTGCAGCAGGATGCGCTGTTGCGTATCGCGGCATCTCTTGATCAAGCTTCCAAACACATTGTCGCAGAGACGATTGTCGCCGAGGCGCGGCAAAACGGACTGATGTTGGCCATCCCTTCCGAAGTGGCTGAAACGCCAGGTGAGGGAATCGTTGGTCTCGTAGAAGGACGCCTCGTCATCGTAGGTGGGCCGCGATTTGTCGCCAGCAAGCTCCACGATCCTGACTTGCCATTGTTTTCACGTGAGAGTCATGCTGGTGCACTCGTCGTGGCAGTGGCGATCGATAGCCGGTTTGCCGGCCTCCTATTTCTTGCCGACGAATTGCGGATGGGCACTGAGACTTTAATAAATGACCTCAGGAGCATGGGTATCCAGCGCATCGTATTGGCGACCGGCGATCGCGATGAAGTTGCGCGATTCATTACCGCCGGCCTCTCCTTTGATCTGGTGCGCTCCGAACTTACGCCCGACCAAAAGGTGCTCGTAGTGCTTTCAGAGCGCAAGAACGGACCCGTCATGATGGTCGGCGATGGCGTGAACGATGCTCCCGCGTTAGCTGCAGCTGATGTCGGGGTGGCAATGGGCGCCAGAGGGGCTGCCGCTTCAGCAGAGGCTGCCGATGTCGTGCTGCTGGTCGATAATCTTGACCGCATTCTTCCAGCAATCAAGATTGCCTGTCGATCCCGTTTTATCGCTCTGGAGAGCGTCGTGGTGGGTATGGGCTTGTCAATGCTAGCGATGATCGCGGCTTCATTTGGCTTGCTGACGCCGGTCCAAGGAGCATTGTTGCAAGAGGTGATTGATGCCGCTGTCGTCTTCAATGCGTTGCGAGCGTTACGCGACTGACCTGCCCCCACGCTAATGTGATTGTTGCCGCCATTGCGCCGGCGCAAGCAAAATCAGACCGACGGTACCGGACTGCGCCAAAGAATGATTTATTTACTTTTTCGCGTTCTCAAAACCGGGCATAGACTTACAAGATGGACCGATTTGTCGCCCGTCAAAATATCGAGCATTACCGCGAGACGTTGGCCAAGGAGCCTGACGAAGCGAAGCGAGTTTTGCTTGCACGCCTGCTCGCCGAGGAGGAAAAAAAGCTCGCGGAAGCAAACGAAGCTCATGCGGAAGAGAAAGCTAGAGGTTAGGATTTCCAATAACGCCAGTGCGTCGGCCGCACATCAATTCGCTCTTTGGTTTCAGCCTTAATCCAACCTCCGGTAGCCCTCCGGCATGGGAACACAAGCGGATGCGGGCCGTCGTAATCGATAACGGCCAACTCCAGATCGGAAACAAAGGGCGGCGGATCAACCGCAACAGATCGCCATTGTTCGTTTAACGCAGGTCGGGCCATTTTTTATCATAATAACTTTCAATCAGCCGTAACTTGATCTACGTCAAGGCGCCACGCCCTTCATCGATCTCACTCGATTGGCCAACTCACTCTCAATGGCTCGCTTGATATAAGCGAGGCCGGGGTCGGACCCGCTGTTCATAACTCCGACTAACGTGATCCATTCCTCGTCGGAAGCGGCTGCCGCGTAGCGCTGGAGCGCGGCGTGTGCGTAAGTCGTAAGGTCCATATTCTCGACCTCAGCCAATTGCCGCACTGAAGCCAGCATCCTCAAGCCACCGAGCGCGAGAATCATTTCGCTGGTTACGCTATCATTGCTCAATCGCGCCAAAATATCGCCGAGTAGCATGATTGTTTCTTTTCAATGCACGCGCAGCGCTTCCGCGCTGGTGAGTTCGACACCTTCAATATGCGCCGCCGAGACAAGTCGCGCGATATATTGCGCATCGGCCCGCCGTCGCACACTTTGACGCAAGTAATCGGCGATACGTTCCGCGACCGCCTCGTAGGGCAGCGTGCGGCCTTGGTGCTTGCGCTCAAGCCGAATGATATGAAAACCGTAACGGGTCGGGACCGGCTCGGCGCACAATTCTCCAGGCATAAGTCCGAGCAGCGCGCGCTCGAACTCCGGCGTGGTCTGTCCTTTGGTGATCTGGCCGAGATTGCCACCCTGCGCAGCGGACGGGCACTGTGAATAAGCCTTGGCAAGCGCCGCGAAGCTTTCCGGATTTTTCTGAATCGTAGCCAGGACCGCGGCTGCATCTGCGCGCACCTGAGCGTATGTCCCGCGATCCTCTGGCAACGCCGCAAAAAGAATATGAGAGACTTCATAGATGTCGGGGGAGCGGAAGCGCGCAGAATGACGCTCGAAATAGCGTCGGCAGGTCTCGTCATCCGGCTCGGGCACGATGACCTCGCGATCCACGACGGACCGCATAACAGCTTCATCATCGGTCTCGCGCCGGCCCTCATCATCGCTGATCGGCTCAGGCCTCATGCCGAGGCATTTCGCGCGCTGGAGAAGCAACTCTCTGACGACCAGCGCCCTCGCCGCCTGCTGCCACGCTGTTATCGGCTTTCCAGCCGGGTGATGTTGCATTTCCCGCTGGATTGCATCGCGCGCAATCGCAACCCCATTTACGGTGACTGAAACGGGTTTGCCGGCTGGAAATTTCACGTGCACGGAGCAAGACATGACGCTCACTCCGCAGGCACTGGGCGCGAGCCCGAAGCATGGGCGCGTCTGCCGTCGCTGCGCACGACCTGGTAACCGCGCCGCCCGAGATACCAGATCGGCGCGCTCCATATGTGCACCAGACGGGTGAACGGGAAAACAAGGAAGATTGTCATGCCGAGGAACAGGTGTGCCTTGAAGATCGGGTGCGCGTTGACGATCAGATCGGCGACACCTGGCTGGAGCGTGAGGATGCCCTGTGCCCACGTCATGAATTTTACCATTTCATGACCGTTCAGATGATTGAGCGACACGGCGATCGTGGCGAGGCCGAGAATGAGTTGCGCATAGAGCAGCAGGAGGATCGTTATGTCGCCAAATGATGAAGTCGAACGGATACGGGCGTCAAACAGTCTGCGATGGACCAGGAGCGTGATGCCGATGAAGCAAAAAATTCCCGCGACGCCGCCGATGATGATCGCCATCCACTGCTTGAATGTATGGGAGATACCGAGACCATCGAAGACCCAGATCGGCGTCAACAGGCCGACGAAATGGCCGAAAAAAATGACCAGGATTCCGACATGAAACAGATTCGAGCCCCACGTGAGCTGACGCCGCCGCAGGAGTTGGCTCGATCCGCTACGCCATGTGTACTGTTCACGGTCAAATCGCACCCAACTGCCAAGCAGGAAAACGGTCAGGCAGAGGTACGGATACCAGCCGAACACCGCGTAATTGATTTGGTCGCGCATGGGGCCATCCTCACGAACGCGTATTGAAACGGGAAGCGGAAGGCATGCCCGGCGCCGGGCGCGTGGCACCTCGAACGCGGGCGATGAGACCATCCTTGCAACCGTCGCCTGTGCCAGGGCCGAAATTGACCGGCTCATCTTCCCAGGCGTCGTCGAGCGCCGCGAGATCAGCGGCATCGGGATCGGGCAGCGTGAGCAGCGCCGACACCTCCTCGTCCTTCGGCTTTGCCACCGCGAGCGCGACCAGCGCACGAAACACCGCCTCGTAAGCCGACTGGCGTTTGCGCAGTCGCTCCGCCATGGCGGCGAAAATATGCGCCGGCTGACCGAGCGTATCGCAGGCTTCCCGCGCGGGCAGCAACGAGAGATATTCCAGGAACAGCGGCACGAAATCCGGTAGTTCGGCCGTGCTCATGAGCAAATTGTGCTGTTCGTATTGCGACTTGAGATCGATCATGGCCTGGCCGCGGTCGCGGCTTTCGCCATGGACGTGCTCGAACAGATGTAACGACAGCGAGCGCGTGCGGTCGAACAGCAGCACGTAACGCTCCTGCAGGTCGTAGAGATCGCCGACGGCGATTTCGGTCAGCAGCGTGTGCATCTGGTCGCGAATGCGATTCGGGATCATTTGCGCGGTGTCGGTCGCCTTGCTGATCTCGCCCGCGGCCTGTTGCAACTCGGCGGTCGGATAGGTCAGCAATGCCGAGAGCGCTTTCAGGGTCTTGCGCATCACATCACCTCCATCGGCGTCTTGGCGCGCTTGGGTGTGCCGAACAGATTGGCCTCGCTGGTGCCGCTCGAGCAGCCGTTGCCGAACGAGAAGCCGCATGAGCCGCGCAGATCGTAGGCATCCTCGTTGACCTCGCGATGCGCGGTCGGGATCACGAAACGGTCTTCGTAGTTGGCGATCGCCATGATGTGGTACATATCCTCGATCGCAAGCGAGGTGAGACCTACGCGCTTGGCGATCGACTCGTCGATCACGCCGTCCACGGTCTTGGCGCGCATATAGGCCCGCATCGCCAGCATGCGCTCGAGGCCGAGTGCCACCGGCTCTTCTTTGCCAGCGGTGAGAAGGTTCGCGAGGTATTTGAGCGGAATGCGGAGCGAGCGCACGTCCGGCATTTCGCCGTCGTGGCCGATCTTGCCGGCCTGCGCGGCTGACTGGATCGGCGAGAGCGGCGGCACGTACCAGACCATCGGCAACGTGCGGTACTCTGGATGCAACGGAAACGCGACCTTCCAATCCATTGCCATCTTGTAGACCGGCGAGCGGCGCGCAGCTTCCATCCAGTTGTCCGCAATACCGTCGGCACTCGCTTGCGCGATCACGGCCGGGTCGTTGGGATTAAGAAAAATACCAAGCTGTGCTTCGTACAGATCCTGCTCCGCGGGGACGCTCGCCGCCTCCTCGATGCGATCGGCGTCATAGAGGATGACCCCGAGATAGCGGATGCGGCCGACGCAGGTCTCCGAGCACACCGTCGGTTGGCCAGCCTCAATGCGCGGATAACAGAAGATGCATTTTTCCGATTTTCCACTCGACCAGTTGTAGTAGATTTTCTTGTACGGGCATCCGGACACGCACATGCGCCAGCCGCGGCATTTGTCCTGGTCGATCAGGACGATGCCATCCTCCTCGCGCTTGTATATGGCGCCGGAGGGACAGGCCGCGACGCAAGCAGGATTGAGGCAGTGCTCGCACAGCCGCGGCAGATACATCATGAAGGTGTTTTCAAACTGGCCGTAAATATCCTTCTGGATGTCTTCGAAGTTGACGTCCTTCGAACGCTTGGCGAATTCGGTGCCGAGGATTTCCTCCCAGTTCGGGCCCCACTCGATCTTCTCCATGCGCTGACCTGTGATCAGTGAACGCGGCCGCGCCGTGGGCGAGGCCTGCAGTTCAGGCGCCTTCTGCAGATGCTCGTAGTCGAAGGTGAAGGGTTCGTAGTAGTCGTCGATCTCCGGCAAGTCTGGATTGGAAAAGATATTGGCCAGCACCCGCCACTTTGATCCGATGCGCGGCTCGATCTTGCCGTTCTTCTTGCGCCGCCAGCCACCGTTCCAGCGCTCCTGGCTTTCCCATTCCTTCGGGTAGCCGATGCCGGGTTTGGTCTCGACGTTGTTGAACCAGGCGTATTCCATGCCTTCGCGGTTGGTCCACACGTTCTTGCAGGTGACCGAGCAGGTGTGACACCCGATACATTTATCGAGATTGAGCACCATCGCGATTTGCGCACGGATTTTCATTCTGCGGCCTCCAGTCTGGGCGCAACGGGCAGCCGTTCGGGCTGATCGGCGGTCGGCTTGTCGAGCCACTCGACCTTCACCATCTTGCGCACGATGACGAACTCGTCGCGATTGGTACCAATCGTGCCGTAGTAATTGAAGCCGTAGGACTGCTGGGCATAG
>Ga0187785_10000511_pt1 | contig 14538 bp, 10 predicted proteins | sample 0815_BV2_4_20_MG_FD_132466 | JGI IMG/M metagenome (GOLD analysis project Ga0187785, IMG submission 132466) | Tropical peat soil microbial communities from peatlands in Department of Meta, Colombia - 0815_BV2_4_20_MG | ecosystem: Environmental > Terrestrial > Soil > Wetlands > Peat | place...
AAACGAAAACGCCAGACCGGTTTTCTCATGCCAATGCTGGCCAACAGCTCTCTCAAAGGTGTCGATATTCGATTCCCGTTTTTCGTGGACATTTCTCCCAGCGTGGACGCGACCATAATCCCGAGAATATGTACGTACAGAGCTGCACAGGCGGCTCTTGAATTCAGGTACTTTCCGTCCGAAGACCTGGAAGGGAGATTCTACGGGGAGTATACGTACGACTGGAAATACGGGCCCAATACCAATTCCAAGAGCCACCGTTTTTACGTGACGTGGCGCCACGACCAGCTCCTGGCCGATCTGTTGAGGTTCAAAGCAAACGGAAGCTGGGTATCGGACCGAAACTATTTTGAGTTCTGGGGGGGCCGCTTTGACCGGCGCCTCAGGGTCCGTTACCTTGAATCCAATGCAGTAGCGTACAAGCAGTGGAACAACTTCCTGTTCCAGACGGAACTCAGGCATTTTGACAATCTGGACCTTCCCGACAACGCGGTTACCGTCCAGAACCTTCCCATTGCCACAGCGACCCTGTTCAACCAACAGATACCCTATACGCCGTTTTATTTGAGTTCCAACCTGGTCTACAACAATTATTACGCTCCCATCATGCATCACCAGTGGCTCGGAAGCAGGCTTCAGATGGACACGCGGTTGAGCTTGCCGATAGCTCTGGGGCGATTTCTCAAGATCGAACCGTCGATGACGTACTTTCCCAAGGCATATGCAGCAGATTATTACGAGCGGGAGAAGAGCATCAGCTCCGTCACTGCCATCCGCACCGATCTTTACCAGGTTAACGCCGATGTTTTTACTGACGTCAGCACGGTTTACGACGGAGGATTCCTGGGATTCCAGAAGATCAAGCACTCTGTTCGACCGCGGGTAGGCTGGACGTACAGACCCTTCACATCTTCACAAAAATATCCATTTTTCGACGACACGGACCGAATGGACCGGGTCAGTCTGCTCACTGCGGAAATGCGCCAAACATGGACAGGCAGACTGGGACGCGGACAATACCTTGATTTTATGTCGCTGAGCATCTCGCAAGGATATGATTTTGAGAACACGAGGGTTGCGGAGGACGAATTAGGCCGCCGCACCACGGTCAGCCCTTATGGATGGACCAACGCCCAGGCGGAACTCATCGTCAAGCCTCACACCCTGGTGGACCTCGCGGCTCAGGCAGAATACGACCCGGTCTTGAATCGCGCGAGGAGGTACAGCATTAACCTGGGTTTCATGGATCACAGGGGGGACCTCTGCAGAGTGCTGCATCAGTTCACTGAAGACGAAAAACGAGAAGATCTAAACCGACAGACCAACGTCAATGTCCAGGTGAAGCTGACGTCCACGCTGGACTGTTTCTTTGAAAATCAATACACGCACCAGTTCAACTTTTCCTACTTTACCAGCATAGGAATCAATTACCATCCCCAGTGCTGGAATGTCCTGCTCCGATATTCGGAAATGAGAGAGCAGGACCCGGTCACGCAAAAGATCAAAGAACCCGACCAGACTGTTTTCCTGACCCTTTCTCTGTACGGATTGGGCCAGATCTATCGGTTTTCCCGCGATTGGGGTGAAATCCTCGGACATGCCCCCGAACAGCAAGGGGCCTCAAGCAAGTAATACGCATTCGCCACAAGATGTATGAGATTCCAGGGCTGGGGGCTCTCCTGAGCGAAGTGATGAGACGGCTCTGCGTCGTCCGCAGCGAAGGAGTGGCCCCAGCCTGTGCCCGGAATCGAGTTACCTGTAAAAAAGCGAATCCGTAAACAAGGGCCGCTTCATACCAATGCGCGATCAGACAAGTGACGTTGGATGAAACCTGTCCTGGCGGTTCTCCGAAGCGAAGTCAGACCGCGCCGTTCGTAGCGCAGGAGATCCGGCAGAACAGGCCGTGAACCAGCCTTTCAATGTTACTCTTTTGAAAGCGCATTGGTATCAGAATCCTCTATTGGGAAATTTCCGATCCAAACCCGCGGGAAGGCGTTTCTCCACCGCCCGCTCTATTGCTCCCGGATCACTCTGAGGTTCTGCGGCTGGCTGCTGTTGGAAGACCGTTTCAGGCGGCGCCTGATCCTGAGGAACATCTCCAAAAATTTCAATGTGCACTCCCCGCACTCGGGCGAGGGGTTGGCCGGTTTCCGAGTTGAGCTTGAAATCCGGTCGCATGGCAGACTTGCGCAGGGACTGACGAATTCCGGAGAGCTGTTCCAGTTTCCCTTCATGACTCAGTTCCTGCCATTTGGGACCGGCCACAAACGTACTGAAATCTTCGTTTGCACGGGACAATATTTCTTCCCCGACAAGCCGTTCGACTTCGACTTTGATGATGTTCGCTGAACCTACGTTCGCCATGTCTTTGGCGAGCTTCATCGGGGCCGCTCCCTGAGTCTCCTGTCGAAGAGCGTTGGCCCGTCTGGATATTGCAGATTCACTCATGGGCAATATGATGTCTCTAAAAAGGAAGAAAAATCCTACCGCAATGGGGAAGGCGACAATGCATCCGAGAACCTTGGGCGGGATGCGGTCCACCAGACGTGTCTTCGGTTCCACACGTTCCCATCTTTCTTCACCGGGCAGCATGTGACCGCATTCCGGGCAGGTGAGATCCCGCTTACCCACTTCGGCCCCGCATTGCGGGCATCTGCTGAAATCAGGCGGAGCGGCCTGCCGGTACGCACGCGGCACATCGCTCTCGGGCTCAACAGGCTGGGTTATTCGTGGAATTTCGGTCTGCGAATCGATCCTCTGCGGGCCAAGTTCCGAAGGATCCAGCAGCTTTCTTTCGATCAACGCGTGATAGAGTTTTTCAAGAGTGACACGGCTAAGCCCGTGGCCTTGCATCAGTTCCTCCTGACTCTTGCCCGCCCGAAAATCTTGGAGGAATTTCTTTGCGTTCACCTTGTGCTTTGGTCTGTCCATGCTGCAATTCCCCATGATGAGGTTGCGCGGGGACCTGTGCTCAAGCATCCCTGCGGTTCATGCTTACTGTTGCTTTTCGTAAGTTCGGTGCCGGATTTCACGACCAAGCGAGATTGCTTCGTCGCTACGCTCCTGGCAATGACAGGTCCGAGCGGTGTCATTGCGTGCGAAGCGAAACAATCTGCTCCGACAAAAATGTGCGACCTGATAAGAAAATCTGAACTTACGAAAAACCGGTTGCCAACAATTCCCACTCCAGACCCCACAGCCTCACCGACCCGTCGCTACTCCCGCTGGCTACCATGAACTGGTTCGGAAAAAAGCAAACCGCTCTGACAGGAGCAGAATGTCCTTCCAGGGTGGCCAGGCATCTCTCTTCGGCAAGATCCCACATCTTGACCGAGCAGTCATCTGAGCCGGTCAACCAGATCTGTCCTTGCCCTGCTCGAGCCAGAGCCCTCACAGCTGACGAGTGCCCCCGCATATTCACGATATTCACCCCTGACCCCACCATGTAAACCAGGAGTTCTCCGGTTTCCACGCCGGCTATCATTTTTTCGTCCCCGTCCATGGGCGCCAAAGACGTGATCTTCAAGCCAAGATCTCGGAAAGCGCCCTCATTGCGCCCCGAGTTTACTGACCATCTCTGAATTCTGCGATCGTCCTTCAAGCTGTACACGGTTCCAAGCCCGCGTGAAAAGCATACAAAATTGCTTCCCGGGATCGGTGGACCGCTGAACGTACGGGACCCCGTCTCGAGGCCGATCCTGACAATCCGCTTGTCCGGCGACATGGCGATGACGTCCCGATCTCCGTCTTCCATTGTCACGGGCAGCAGTACCTCTTCGATTTCCCTGAGAAGCTTTCCGTGTATATCCCACTTCCTCAGAGTTCGGTCCTTGCTCCAGGTCAGGAATCCCTGCGATCTCGTCAAGAACAGCACCTGCAATACCGGATGCCCAACTTTGACGCGTTTTGTGCACCGCCCAGTCACGATATCCCAGATTGCGGCGTAGCCGTCCAGGCTTCCCGTGAGCAGGCTCAATCCGTCCGAATTCGGGCTGAGGCTCATCACCGCTTCAGTGTGACCTTGTAGGGATCTAACAAAGGAAAAGGACTGCAAGCGGGCTTTGTTACAGACGTTCTGCAACAGGGTGCGGATGAGCATCGCTTCTTTGGACCAGCAAAACCCGGGAACGCTTCTGACTCGTTCAAAATTGCCCAGAGCAGTTCGCTGGTTTCCTTTACGCCACTCCCTGTTGAAATCGTCCACTGCCCCTTTGAACGAACGATGCAGTCCTGCCAGTTCGTTGAAGGTACGGGGCCTGCACAGCGCGGGCTCCAGGAAATCCTTCCGAAACCATCCGGTTTCCAGTGACCACAGCCGCACGGAACCTTTGGCTCCCCCCGTCAGCAGACGTTTCCCGTCCGGAGACACGGAGCAGAAAGTGAGGTCCTCTCCGACGGCATCGATGGTCCGATAGCATCTCCCTGTGGAACCGTCCCAGATCTTTACCGCTCCGTCAAGAGCGACGGACACGACGTAATCTCCATCAGGAGTCAGTGATACATCAGTTACAGCTCCCCGATGGCCGGTGAATTTCTTGAGTTCCTTCCCGGACTCGTAGTCCGAAATGGCAATACTCTCGTCCTCACCGCCCGTGATGATTGCGTCTCCTCCGGGAAAGGCTTCGATACAACAAACGGGGCCGTCGTGAGCCCGAAATCTCTGCAACTCCTTGCCCGGTCCCATGTGGAGCACGATGACCTCCCCTTTTGCGGTCCCGACGGCAAGACGCCCGTTTTCTCCGAGAAACACGATACAGGTAATGTCCCCCAATTCCGGCGATTGCCAGACGATTCGATCCGACGCGGTCTCCAAAATCCGGATGCGGCGGTCGGACGCGAATGAAGCCAAGAAATGCGAGTCACGAGAAAAGGTGATACCCAATCCTCCCGCTCCGGGATATCTTCGGAGGAGGCGCCCTTCGGTCATGTCCCACAGATCTATGGTCTTGAATGCGTCGCCGTAAGCAGTGGCGGCCAATAGTCCGTCCGGGGAGAAAGCTCCGGCCGCCGGACTGAAATTGAACGTGCGAATATGCTTCAGGCACCTTCCGCTGTCCATATCCCAGACGCGAATGGAGCGATCTTCCCCCGCGGAAAATACCCTTCCCGGACGGGGAGAGAAACTTACCGATCGGACCTTCTTAATATGACCCGCGAACGATGCGGATTCGCCGATGGGGTTCAAGCCCAAACTGCCGACAAAGGCCTTGGGATCCCCCCAGGAACGCCATCGATCAGCATACAGCGAACCATCGGTACATGCTTTTTTCAGCAGAGCCACTCCACGGGCGGGGTCGCCCCGTTGCAAGGAGACAAGCCCCATCAGATACCGATAATCCGCAGTCTCTCTAACTTCTATCTTGAGCGATTCCAATCTGTTGATGATCTCTCTGTCCGAGATTTCGCCTCTGGTCCATTTCAGGACGTGGAGGTTGTACACGGCTTCCAGATGTTCGGTATTGGCGGAGTGAGCGTCTTCCCACAACGCTCGGGCTTCGTCTTCCCGGCCGAGATCCATGAGGGATACAGCCTGGTTGTTCAGAGAATCCGCCTTTAAGCCGACGAGGTTCGGTTTCATTCGGGGTTCTTTCCCCGGGCGGAGTTCACGCATCAATTGCTCGAAATCATTGCAGACATCCAGGAACGAAGGGTACCGGTTCTCCGGCTTTTTCTCCAGGCACGTCATGATAATTCGGACGAGAGTTGAAGGCAGCTCGGGCCGGATGGAACGCGGATCGACCGGCGTAGATTTCAAATGGCTCCGTACAAGATCGGACAACGTGAAACCTTGTTTCAATGCGAACGGCATGTCGTCCAGGATGATCTCGTAGAGCATGACGCCGAACGAATAAATATCCGAACGTATATCCTCGCGCATTTTAGACTTGAATCTTTCGGGAGCCATGTACCAGGGCGAGCCCACCACCCCGCCCTCGTACATGGTAATACTCGCCATGGTGAGCCGGTCCGTTGTTAACGTGCTATCAGCTGCAATTTCATCCTCGCGGGCGTCCGAAAGAGGATCTTCCACCCTTTTCACCAGGCCGAAGTCAGTAATTTTCAGTGTTTTATCCCGGCTTATCAAACAATTGGCGGGTTTGATGTCTCTATGCATCATTCCCTGGCTTTCCGCGTACAACATTCCATGAGAAAACTGGAGCATGAAATCGGCTGCAGTCTTCAAATCCTTGAGAAGCCCCTTATCCTGCCACCGATCGAGCGTTCCTCCATCGACGTACTCGATGAAGAGTCTTGGCAGCCCGCCTATCACCCGGGCGTAATAGCACGTAGCAATATTCGGGTGAAGTCCCAGGTTTACCCAAAGTTCGGCTTCTCTCAGGAAGCGCAGCAATCGTGCCTCGTTTCTTACGGCTGTACGCAGGGGAGTCTTGATAGCAAGCATCATTTTCCAGAGGCGATGGAAAATAAAATAAACCTTACCCATTCCCCCTGCCGCAGATCCTCGGACTTCGTACAGCCCTTCGATCACGTCTCCCTTCTGCCAGTCTATTTCCTCTGTCCCGGAGATCGAGGGAAGGCTCAAGCCGCTCCCGGTGTGCTGTCCCAGGGTTTTCGGAAATCTCAGGGAAGGACTGGTTGCATCGGGCTGGGTGGTGTGTTCTGCTTCTCGATGGGTTTCCATCGGAATAACTTTGATGTGTAAACCGTTTTTCTCCAGATACGCGATGAGTTTTTCCACATCGCCACTCATCAGGACCTTGGACAACCGTATCTTGCCCACTTCCAGCGCCACTTTGATGCGTTCAGGGGGATTCTTGAGCCATTTCGCAAGCAGACTCACCACCTTTTCGGGCAGTTGATCCGCTTCAACAGCCGACGTGATCGTTATTGAACAGTACGAATCAGGAAATCCCATAGCGAGATCATCTCATGTGTTTTGTCGGAAATGGTGTGCGCGGGTTGCAGCCTGAGGAAGAATCCTATGCAATGGTTATGCTGCACGCAAAAGGGTAGACTGGGAAGGCGCACGACACGGATTTCGAAGTCTCACCCGTAAACGAAAAAAACACCGGCCACCATTGCACAGGCACCCGCAAGACGATAGCGAATCTGTTCTTCGCCAAAAAAAAGCCATCCAAGTACCACGCCAAATACCAGACTGAGCCTCTTGACGGAGATCATATACGATACGGGGGCCATACTCAATGAAAGGAAATGGGTAACTTCCGCGACAGCCATAAGCAGTCCGGCTACCAGCGACAATCCTATGAGCGATCGCAGGACGGCGGGTCTCCGACCGGTTTTGATCCGGAATATGCTGATCAGAGCAAATACGAAAAAATCGCCGAAGAGCAGTACGCAACCGAATGGAACGGCCCCATACAGTTCAACGCCTTTCTTCCCCAGGGAAGATGTGACAGACCAGATAATGGCCACCAGGAGCATTCTGCGGGAACCGGGATGAAAAAAGATGGCCTTTATCGGCGCCCATATATTTTGCCGGATCAGATTTGCATTCAATATGTACGCCCCGGCGGTAACCATGGAGATTCCCAGGCCGCCTGAAAGAGTTATGCTTTCTCCCAGCAGAATGGCGGAAGTGAATATGGTCAACACCGGAGTGAATGCAAGCAAGGGCACCGTCAAAGAGAGAGGAGCCATGCGGATGGAAGACAGGAAAAGATAGTATGCCCCTATCTCCAACGGCAGAGCGATCGCCAGCAAAACGATCAGGTCCACGGAAACGGGTTTGAGAGGCCCGGACAAGAAAACAGGCAACACCACAAGACTGGAAATGCCCAGTACGACTGTACCAGTGAGCCACTCGTCGGTTTGCTCCATAATGCGTTTCGAGATCGCGTCACAGCACGCAGTAGTGAACGCGCATATCAATGCCAAAAAGAACCAGTTCATCTCAAAATCCGTGTACGAGTGGATCCTATCCCGCACTCATAGGGAACGCGTTTTCAGTCGAGACGGATGCCGCTTTCTTTCAATCGTTTCATGATGCGTCCCCTGTGGGAACCGGCCCAATAGACGCGGCCGCAAGCAGGACAGTGGTTGAACTTTCCGGATCTGGTGAAGACCTCCCGGGGAACTTTCAACCTGACGCGTTCCGGAGACACTTCCTGCACAGGCAGGTTGCATTCCAGACAGCGAGTGAGAATCAGTTGGGGATCCGGGCGGACTCCCGCGTGTTCCAGAATGAATTTCACCTGGGATAGACAGGGACCCGAGTCCACGATGATCGCTCCAGAATACTGTATCCTACGCCTGGTAGTCACGTAAAACCTTCCCTGGGAAGGCGCGCCGGCAGGATATGTCGCGTCGAATCCTAATATCCTCAACCACTTGGCGACCCTGCCCAGCATACCGTCAACGTCGAAGGATTCCGGCGATTCATTGCCTAGCCCATGTGTCGTCCCCATTTTTATGCCTCAATTATCCCTGAATCAGAGAACGAACTCGACCACGCGCCTCGGGGACTCGGGTCTCTTGCACAAACAGGTTGCCTCTCCCTGAAAAATCGATATACACCAGTATATGACAGTTTGTCCCGGTGCAGTTCCCGTGTTTGTGAGAAATATGGCGGGGCTCGCCGGTGTGGTGTTTTCCATGCCGATTTCGACAAACGGACGTGGATCCGGAACGTGCTGAGACTGAATGAAAGGCGGATGTTGCCATGAAAATAAGAATCTCCGTGGGCCGGCTCTCTTTGGGCGCAGAACTGAACGACACGACCACCGCTCTGAAAATAGCTGCCGCCCTACCCTTGCGATGTGCATTCAACACGTGGGGAGATGAAATCTACTTTACGATTCCGGTATCCGCAGCTTTGGCCCCGAACGCTCAAGAGACCGTGAATGTCGGCGATCTGGGGTACTGGCCCACAGGGAAGGCGTTCTGCATTTTTTTCGGCCCCACACCCATGAGCGCGGGGGACAAAATAGTTCCCGCTTCCGCGGTCAACATCATTGGAAGAATCCTGGGGGATGCTACTCGATTCAAAGAAGTCATGAACGAGAGCGAAATTCTGGTTGAACTGTGGTCGTAGCCGACGGATGATCTCATAGTCACTCGCTTTCAGACCAGTCCGATTCTGCCCGATGCGTCATGCTTTGCGAAGATTCACGCGAAGAGTTGGGCCGAGTCCAGCAGCGGCGGCCAAGAGATGCGGCACAGGGTCATTCATGATAGCGCTGAGATAGCTGCAGGGAAAGCCGAAGACGACATTCCTCGCATTGTCCGCTCCTGTACCAATTGCGTTCTCATACCGGTACGCTTTCAGAAAAGTGAGATTGGGGGAACTCCTTAGTAGTGCTTTTCGTAAGTTCGGTGCCGGATTTATGACCAAGAGAGATTGCTTCGTCGCTGCGCTCCTTGCAATGACAGGGCCGAGCAGTGTCATTGCGAGCGCAGCGAAGCGATCTCCGCCTTTGAATATCGAGATTGCTTCGTCGTTTCATTCCTCGCAGTGACGCAGGTGAGGCACCTCCCCCGTGTACCTGAATACGTACCGCACGCGAATAGTGTGCTCACGTACCGGATATGTAGACGCACGACGAACACAGGCCGGCAGACTGCCAATTCCGGTATCTAGTTGTTGTCAGGCCACATTATTGCGCGTGCCGTAGATTTTTCAACGAATGGTTGACGTCTCTAATTTAGTTTGGCATACTTGAATTATAGACAACGAAAACACCTTTTTGGAATGGCCCCCACCTGAGGGCCAGTATCTGACTTATTTTTTTAGACACACAATTACACAGTACATCCACATTCTCTCCCGCGACAGGATTGTATGATGACGAACGTGCAGTCTCGTGAAAACGTCTCCGTAGGCGAAGAAATCGGTTTATCGCGGATGATCCGAAGGGAATTTGAAACGATGCTATTCCATAAAGAAACTTATGACCTGGATTATCCGGAACATAAGAAGGACATCGTTCCCGCACAATTGAAACGTATGGCGCGTGACAAAGTAGTGGAAGAACTATGTATTCCGCCATGTACGGCAGAAACATGACAGTGATTTCGTACGGTACGTCATCACAACAATCTTTTCATCAACAAAAACCGGAGAACATCGACCATGAGCGATTTATCAGGCACAGGAACAAACCCTCGGCAGAATCACTCTGATTCCGGCGATGCAAACATTGCGCCTTCACCCATTCCTTCAGCGCAATTCCAGCAAGAGGCGTTCGCGTATGTGAGCCATTGGTGCAAGGCTGCTCGAGATTTCGTGAACAGGAAAATAGAAAGATGGAAGCTTCTGGAAGACTTGTATCACAATCGCAGGGAATTGAATTCATGGTCCACACGGTCCGATGCGCTCGCAGCGGAGCCCCGGGGCAGTCTGAAGAAACACCCCGCTTCCGGCAAGGAGCGCTGGCAGGCTGACATAATCATGTCGCCGTCATATATCGTGGACACATGGGCTGACAAGGGATATCAGGCTATTTTCAGCGGGCCCGAGTGGTTGACCGTTGTTCCGGACAATCCGGGAGGAACCGCTGTCGAGGATCTTCAATTCCCCACATCCTATAAACTCCAGGAATTGCTTCTGACACGGCTTTCAGAAGGCCGAATTCATACACGACTCTACGAAGTGCTCCAACACATGGTGCTGTACGGATCGGTGTACGCGAAAATATTCTGGTATTCCAAGAATGTTACCCGTCACAGGTGGGATTATGAAACGCTCGAAGTGATCGAGAGCAATGATAACATATATGACTGTCCCATCGTGCAGGTAATCCCTCTGGACAGGATGCTCCTGGACTGGAATGCTACTCACAACGATATCCAACGCCACTCCGGGATCGGGCACAGAGTGGACAAAGTGTACCAGCACGTTCTGGAGCAATTCTCCCGGGGGGTCTACAACCTGAACAAAGCCGAGTTTCTCGATCGCTGGCAGGACTCGACCGCCACTGACTCGTTGAGCATTGAATTGGATCACGATCCGGATAGCGACGGCCTGGACGCGGACCGGATAAAGAAACTCACCGTCTGGGAATGGCACGGAAGAATACCCACGAAACAGGGGCACAAGGAGTGCCTGTGCTCGATCGTCACAGACAAGAACGCAGACTCACCGGAACAGGGCGTTATGGTCCGGTTGACCGAGAGTCCGGTCTTGTGGTGCGGACTGCGTCCCTTTCTGGCAGCCCACTACACACCGCTTCCAGGACCGTTGGGCATGGGGGCAGTTGAAAGCAATCTCGACCTCATCCACTCCATATCCCAGTTCGTCAGTCAATCCCAGGATAATGCACGGCTCAGCGCGAACGCTCAACTCATGGTTCGTAGAGGCTCATCCGCCGCCCGGCAGATCAGTACGGAAGCCGACGTCGTGTATCCGGGAAAAGTGTGGACCATCGACGATCCCGGAGATATTCAGCCATTTCCCCCTTTGCACTTTCCGCAGCAGGACATCAATTATTTGATAGATTTTCTCAATAGCAATCTCGAGAAACGTACCAATGTTTCGGAATTCGGTATGGGAATATCGGGAGGCGCCAGAAGCGCAACTGAAGCCCATCTTCTCCAGGAATCAGCCTCCACGCCGTTTAGTACGAGAACCGACCTTTTTGCAAGAAGCTTCCTGGAACCCCTCGGTAAAATCGCCCTGTCCATGTTGCAGCAGTTTCTTCTGGAGGACCAGACAATAACGGTCCGGGATTTCAGCGGAGTTGACAGGCCTCTACTTGTCACTTCCGAGGAGATTCAGTCGGGGAGATTCAAAGTCGTGGCGACACTTACGAGACAGGATTCCACACGACTTGCCAAGGCGCAGAGTATCGAGCGAGCCTTGCCCACCCTTGCGGGGTTCCAATCAGTCTTGGCTTCTGAAGGAGTGCAAGTCTCATTTGTAGAGCTCATTAAGCGTTATCTCGATCTCATAGGAGTGGACGGCGCTGAGCGTGTCCTCAAAAGGGTGACGCCAAAAGACGCCATCCAGCCCGATCAGACTGGCGGTCGACCCAATTCTGATCCGCCTTCTGAACGCCAGAGCGCGACTGCGCCCAGCCGCCTGGTAGAGAATGGGGGACCCTTGGGGCCCGAACCCACCGATGCAAACGCTTTGGCGCAGTTCCTCCAGATCCAAGCCGCAGGCGGGCTTGGCGGATCGGGAGCAACGTCCTGACCTCAATCCGTAGCACGTGGTAAGTGTGTCCGATCTCATTCGAGTACGCAATCCTACCGGACACAACCCCACAGTGGCCGACCAGTCAAATCGGCCGGCATGACAGGTGCTCATACACGAACCAACAGGAGAAGGATGCATGCCTAAGTTTCTTAAGGAATACCTGCTTTTTCGGGACGGCTGGGACGACGACGCAGAGCAAGATATTGAAGATGTCCTGGTCCAGTGCGCCGGCAGCCCATCGTGGCAGAACCAGTTCCTGCCCGCCTTCGTAGAGATGCTCAAACGCGAGCAATTCATCAAGATTATGGAATGCCTGGATAGAGACAAACATCTTGAATTCAACCGCGGCTTCGTCGCGGCCATCGATCTGGTTCTGAACCGACTGGATCGCATTTACATGAAAGCCCGGCCTCGTAACCAGTAACCGGGACCGGCAGGAGGAATCGTGGACCTCGAAGAATTCATCGGTAGCGAAAAGCCGCTTAAGAGAAGAGCGAATGTCGACGATCGAGACGCACTCGACACCGCAGCGGATGACGGACGGTACCAGGCAGATGACGAGCCGGCCGCAGAGGAATCGAGCAATCCGACAGGAGAGTTCGATTCGGTGGAACAACTGCTGCAAGCGTATCAGCAAGCGAAAGCGCTTTTGCAGGAAAAAACGGAAGAATCACAGCGGTACCGCCAAATGTTGGAGGATGTCGGGAATCAATCCCGTGTGATGGCACTGCACGCAGATGACGAAGCCGTTGCACGCCAGATGAGAGGCTATTACGACAAAGACCCGTTTGGTGCCACTGAAGCGATGATTCGCCGGGCTCAGCAGGAGGTTGCGCATTTCATGGACATGAAGATAGCGCAGAGCATCCAGGACGAACGAAATTTCAAGCGAGTGCTGGACGAGTTTCTCAGCGATCCTGCTAACGCCCGTCTCAGACCCTACGAAGAGGAGCTTGAATTCCTCATCCGAGAAAAAGGGCTGTTCCCCCGGGAGGCGGCCGGTTTGCTGGGAAGCCTCGAAGATAAACGGGAATTGACGGCGAGAAAGAGACATGCCGCCGCAAAGGAAGTGAGAAACAGGGCTGCAGTGGAAAGCGACGGAGAAATCGGCGAGCCCCTCGATCCTGACAGGGAACTGAATCGGGTCATCGAAAGCTCCAAGACCCTGGAGGACATGTTCAAGGGATTGCGAAAGCTGAGACTGTGAGCTTGCGAGAGAAGTCGTTTGCCCAATCGGCGGGTTTACCCGGCATGTTCGAGCCAAGCGACGAACACATCACCATCAATGAACTGACCATGCAAGGAAAAGAGCCGCTCAAACCGCATCCGCGGCGCACTGGGGCGCCGATGTCGTGTGCACCCAACCAGGAGATTACAGAAAGTACGTATCTCACCTCAATCACGCGGTCTGCGCCGCCTGAACCATATTCAAGGAGAAACTGTCATGGCAGGAACTGAGAATGATTTCATGAAGCTGTGGACGCAGGGCGACGCTGTTTCCGAGCGAAAGCTCCAAAAAATACTGCTTGCCGGGCTGGACAAGGTCGTACAGGGCCAGAGTGACGTCCTTGCCAGAATCAAAGTCGATTCTCCCGCGGCCGGACCTGTAGTGCGCTGGATGGAAGAATGGGGCTACCCGTCACAACTCACTGGGCAACTCCAGGGAGACTTGCTCACGTTTTCGGGAACCCTTTTCGGCAAGAACATCACCCATGAGTCCCTCACCAAGGTCATCCGCGCGGGAACAATATTGGAACGATCCTCGGACGGTGTGCAGGCCAAGGTGTCGAATCTGGACGGCCTCATCGCGACGGTGTCCGGGTACGGTAACACACATTTGAACGACGACCTGAATCCGATAAGTTGGGACATCATCTCCGAAGTGTGGTCCGACTACCGCAATGCGACGGACCCCCGTTCTCTGGATAGAGTGTTTCGGGAAGTCGGAACGCAAATACACGCTGAAACGTTCGAAATACCCAAGACTCGTAAAAACACGAAGTACGAGATAGTAGCCGATGAAACCCAACACCAGGTTTCCGCTCTCCTGGAAAAACTTCGTCGCCAGCTCGCTTACGCAGTGCTCAGGTCCAGGCCGTATTACGACGGAAGTGACTACGTGTACGGCAACAAGACCGAAGAACCAACCATGTGCGGCATCTGCACCTGGCCGACGATTACTCAGGCGGAAGTCTCCAATCCCAACGTGTACGTGGGTAAAGGCGGTTCAACCCTCACCAAGACGGATTTGGACGATCTTGCACGGCATCTCTGGCTGGATGAACACGCAGATTACAACAAGGGAGACTGGTGGATCGTGTGCCACCCGTTAACCCACCAGTACATCCACGATTTCGACATCTCGTATCGGCGAATGGACAAGGAAGAAACAGGGATCGGTTTCAGCGTGGACCATTTCG
>Ga0187785_10000512_pt1 | contig 14473 bp, 13 predicted proteins | sample 0815_BV2_4_20_MG_FD_132466 | JGI IMG/M metagenome (GOLD analysis project Ga0187785, IMG submission 132466) | Tropical peat soil microbial communities from peatlands in Department of Meta, Colombia - 0815_BV2_4_20_MG | ecosystem: Environmental > Terrestrial > Soil > Wetlands > Peat | place...
GTCCTAAAAAATGGACGCGGTCAGAAACACTGTGACTCTTCGCAGTAGTTTTAAGCTGATCAGTAAGAGGTCCGATACCGCCTAGAAGCAAGTGTACCGATGGATCAATTAAAGTCATGGCCTTAATCAATACATCAAATCCCTTGTAATAAACATGTCTGCCCAAAGCAAAAATCAATCGATACGGATACTCTGTACGGATCCGATCAACGAGATGGCCAGTTGTCGAAAAGCGATCAAGCGAAAATCCGTAAGGGATAACATGAATCTTGTCTGATCCAGAGTGCGGAGCAAGGTCTGGAGAACTTGCAATATGTCCAGGTGTGGCAACTATAATTGCTTGTGCCGTTGATAATGCTCGCTTTATCAGTGGACGATAGATTGAGAGTAGTCTTTTTTGGCGGGTAATATCGGCATGCCAAGAAATGATTCTTCTGATTGATTGGGGTAAAACTAAAGACGCCAAGTGAGACATAGGATCAGGAAAGTGAAGATGAACTATATCGAAATCATATTTCTTATGCAACTGAATAGCTGCAAGTGGCAAACCCGGCGATAAGGCAAAGCTTCCATCAAAGTTAATGCTTCGATTTCTATAAACGGGGAATCCATGCAGAGAAAACTTAGCACTGCTCCAGTTCCTGCTTGGAACCAGGTGAACATAATCAACGTTATTCTTCAGTGATGAAAAAAGGTGCTCAATATGCCTTTGCATACCGCCGGGGATTTCATCATAAAAACGTCCGAAGCAGAGAACGCGAGGTTTGACCCCATAATAATTAATACCAAATTGAGTTTCATGCATATCGAATCCGAAGTATTAAGATTATATCAGTTGACGTTTATTCATCAGATCAATGATTTATATACTTCAGCAGTCTTGCTTGCAGTTTCAGTCCAAGAGAATTCTCGAGCTCTTATCTTTCCTCTTTCAATTAGGCCTAACGCCATCTCTTGATTTGAAACAATTTGAAGCATAGCATCAGCTATTGAATCAGGAGAATATGGATCAACAAGCATTGCTGCGCCACCAGCTACTTCTGGTAGGGATGTAGAATTTGAGGTAATTACAGGTGTTTTAGATGCAAATGCTTCCAGGACTGGAAGACCGAACCCCTCATAAAGTGACGGAAATACGAAAGCTCCTGCACATTGTAAAAGAACAGCCTTATCCTCATCAGACACATAATCCAGCCATCGTCCAATGCTCTGTTCTTCAAGTCGTTTCATAGCAGTTATGTCCTCATCGGCATTCCAGCCATTCCTTCCTATGACTACTAATGGAAATTCATGCTGCAGTTCAAGAGGAAGTTGTTTAAAAGCCTGAATAAGTCTTGAGATATTTTTTCTCGGTTGTAACGTCCCGATAAATAGGAAGAAACCATTGCTCAGACTATATTTCCGTAAGACCGAGTTCCTAAGGTCAATATTTGCAACACGAAAATATTTATCGTCAACGCCGAGATGTATAGGCGTAATGGATTTTCTAGGTAGATGAAAATGATCGGCAATATCATCAGCGACAAAATTAGAAATAGTGATGAAATGATCTGCCCACTGTACAGATTTCAAAAACAGATATTGCTTGATAAAACGAAAGCGACTTTTTACCCAATCAGGACGAATCAAGGGTATTGGATCCATAAGTGAGGCGATGACTGGAATCGACAATTTCGGGATGAGATGATCAGGTGCATGAAAGAGTTGTAGTTCTTTTATAGACTTAAGACCTTGAAAGGACCTTCCACTTAATGCACTAGACAAAATACTTAATGAGAAGGACCGCCCAGTGTAATGATATTTGTCATTACATAATTCTAAGGCCTTCCTACCGAAAACTACCGGGTATATGTTTATGCCTAAATTTTGTAAATGATTTTCAAGATTCTTGGTATATACGCCGATGCCATCAAGATGACCACCGCTGCTGCAACGACAATAAACAGTCTTTCCAAATCCAACAGTAATCATTCAAAAACTATTGGCATCTAGCTTATTGACTCGAACATCCATCGTAAGGTTTCATCAAAAGGAACGCTCGGAATGCTTCCAATACAACGATTAAGTTTATTGGAGGAACCTATCAGCTGTTTGACCTCATTGTTTCTCACAAACGCCGAATTTACCCTGATATCTATCTGGTAACCTGCAAGACTACTAACTGATTGAATTATCTGCTTCAGAGAAATAGCAACCCCGGAACATACATTAAATATTTCACCGGCGGGAGCCTTTTGCAACAATCTTCGATAAATGCTGGTAACATATTTCACATCAGAAAAATCGCGAATAACGTCAAGATTACCGAGCTCAATATGTAGAGACCGGTCACGAAAATGCCTGATGATCTTAGGCACTAAAAAGTGCTGAGGTTGCCCTACTCCAGTGTAATTAAACGGACGCACTATAGTTATCGGCAATCGGTCCATCCATATTCTGGCTAGATACTCCATGGCTAGTTTGCTGATGGCATAATCATTTATTGGTGCTGGCAGACAGCCCTCGTCTATAACAATTCGATCAGAGTTGCCATAAATATTCGCACTGCTGGCAAGAAGAATGCATTGCACAGAAGAATCACATTCTGCAAGAGCTGAAAGGAGGTTACGAGTGCCGGTAATATTGACGCGATAGAGCATATCAACATCATCATAGGCAACAAACGACACAGCAGCTAAATGGGCTACTATCTCAGGCCGTATTGCCGACACTGTCTTACGAAGAGACTCTCGGTCAAGTAAATTACAGACAACGTAAGTATCATGGCCTGGCACGGGAACATCTGTAATGCCATATACGTCATAACCCGCATCCTGAAGCTCTTTTTCAAGATATGCTCCAGTAAAGCCACCGATTCCGGTTATCAGTGCCCTGGGTTTTTCATCAGAATGATAAACCATTCTTATTCCGTCGAATGTCAGCATCAACCATCATTTGGCAAAGTTGTTCAAGAGTCGTCGTGGCCTGCCAGCCAAGCTCTCTTTTAGCTTTAGACGAATCGCCAATAAGTACATCAACCTCGGCTGGACGATAAAATTTGGGGTTTACACGCACCAGTACCTTGCCGGTCTTTGCATTCCTACCAATTTCTGCCTCTGCTTTCCCCTCCCACTCAATTTCAAACCCTGCTGCCTTTGCCGCCATCCCAGCAAAATCACGTACAGTTTCCGTCCGACCGGTTGCCAACACAAAAGTGTCTGGTTTATCATATTGAAGTATTCTCCACATTCCTTCAACATATTCTTTTGCATAGCCCCAATCGCGTTTTGCATCCAGATTGCCCAACTCCAGAACATCAAATAACCCCAATTTGATTTTCGCGAATGAATCTGTAATCTTGCGAGTCACAAATTCTTTTCCGCGCAATGGTGACTCATGATTAAATAGAATGCCACTACATCCAAATATATTGTATGACTCCCGATAGTTAATGGTCATCCAATGAGCATAGAGCTTTGCAGCTGCATAGGGGCTTCTTGGATAAAATGGGGTGTTTTCATTCTGAGGTACTGTCTGCACTTTGCCAAACATTTCCGAGGTGGATGCCTGATAAAAACGAATAGCAGGATTTACAAAGCGAATTGCCTCCAGGAGATTCAGGGGACCGAGTCCAGTGATCTGAGCCGTCGTCTTAGGCTGATCAAAAGAAACCCCTACAAAACTTTGTGCAGCAAGGTTATAAACTTCAGTTGCTCCAGTTTGCTCCAAGAGTCTCATGCTAGATCCAATATCTGTTAAGTCATATTCTGTTAGATGGAATTTTGAATGATCCTGAATTCCAAGGTCCTCTATTCGCCAGAAATTAGTGGAGCTTGTGCGACGAAATGTTCCGTAAACCTCATATCCTTTTGATAGGAGTAATTCTGCCAGGTATGCTCCATCTTGACCGGTGATGCCAGTTATGATAGCAATCCTCTTCATTATTAACTAGTATCCTCCATCGTAATCTTGTTATTCTTTTATAACTATAATTCCAACACATGTCGAAGGAATGCCATCAATTGATAGCTTAAGATGCGCTGTTTTATCGAGCTTCATAATCTGGTCCCAGGCATAAGGGGGAAGATCAATGAATTTATCAAGGAATTCTTCACCTGTTGAATAATCCAACTTTAGCATTCTACACTTATAGTTATTAAGTTTCTGCGATAACATATCCAAGTGCTCTTTCTGAAACAACACGGTAGGCCAGTTATCGATGGTAGGTCCCGAATTGATATTGTATTCAGTCGTATGAATTGCCACGCCCCCTGATTTCAATACTTTAGTCGAATTAATTACAAAGTCTAAGCCTTTGCTTATAGAGCCTAAATGTTCCAAAGCGCAAATTGACCAACAAAAGTCAAACTGTTCATTATAAATAGCCGGGATATCATTCATATCCACGTATTCAAGTTTCGTTCTCTTATTGAAAGTCTCCCTACTCACAATATCTTGATAAAAGGCAAGGTCCAGAGAGCTTGTGTGTTGTCCAGTTTCTAGCCATCCAAGAGTCTTTGACTTGTCTGGAGCCAAATCTGTCACCAGAACATTCAACGTTTTTGATGCAAAATAGCTCGCAATAGGCTCTTGTCCGCAGCCAAAGCCTATCCCGGAACATTCGGGCACTATTTTACCGCTTTCAAATAATGCCTGTAAGACAAAAGCGTACTCCCATATCTTACGATGATATATTGGTTCTAAATGCAACTGTTGACACCAATAGCGAAACCAGCATTCGGAAAAATCAGACTGCTTGACCAGTGCTGAAGTAATTCCTTTACGACTTGCTTCTAAAACTTCAGAGAGTTGACCAGTTCTGCGTCTATCAAATTCAACCCTGGCTAGTTCAAGCCCTAATACTTTCAAGTCCCATCTCATAATATCAATATCCTTCAGTCTATCCCACAGCACGCCAAGGCCTGGGTGACCGTCAGGTGTAATGATACGGCTGTTCTTTTCAATATAATGGACGGTTTTTTCACTTATGATTTCATCTAGGTACATCTGAAAAGGAGTCGATTTCTTTATTAATCTAATGAGTAAAGATGCCAGCAGGTTAACGGCATTCAATTGTTTTTATAAACCTCCTTGTTTAATATTACTATCTTCGCGCATCCTGAATATAAAACAATCAATTCTTCAAATACCTGACACTCAAAGGGTCTAACCTGCCTTCTTAACAATTATTCCAAAACATGTGCATCTGAAATCGCCGATGAGAAGTTTCAAATGCGCAAGTTGATTTGCTTCACTCCATTGTGCAGAAGACAATCCACCCTCCCCTACAAAGTATGGCGGAACATCAACAAATCTGTCCAAGAAACCACTGCCTATTCTGAAATCAGGCCCAAGAAGTTGATGCCCTTGCTTAAGAAGAATATCTGCCAGATGGGTAAAATGATGTTTTGTAAATAATACTGTCGGGCCGTATTCAATTGTTTCAGCCGATGAATAGTTATATTCTGTCGTATGTATGGCAATTCCCCCAGGTTTTAATAGCTTTAATGAGGCTTCGACAAAATCTAAGCCCTGCTTAATCGAGCCAAGATGTTCCATCGCACAAACAGACCAGCAAAAATCAAAACGCGTATCCATATCGGGGATAGAATTCATATCTATATACCTGTGAGATACTTTCTTATCAAAAGTATTTTTCGATACTATTTCAGGATAGAGTGCAAGATCTTTACACGTTGTATGCTGTCCCGTCTCGGCCCATCCCATCCCAGAAACTTTTTTTGGTTCCAAGTCCGAAACTATCACTGACATTTCTTTTGATGCGAAATATGATGCAAGGGGCTCCCGTCCACATCCGAACCCAATTCCAGCAACGTTTGGGCGCAGTAAGTTATTATCATAGAGAGCCTGTAAAACAAATGCAAATTCCCACAGTTTCCTATGGTATATGGGCGCAGCCTTGATCTCCGAACACCAATATGTAAACCATCCACTCTCAATATCATCTTGAGTGGTGGCCTTGCTAACCAAGCCATAAAAACGAGGTTCATCAGAAGTATTGATGCGATGCAAGTTGGGCTGCAAGTTTCTGGCAATCTCATATCCTAGATTTTTTATATTCAAATTCAACGTCATTATAGTCGGATTTGTAGTGGCTATATTTGAACCATATTTTTCAGCAATGCCAGAAAGATTGGCTATCTGTCTCAATGAGCTATGCCTCAATAATTTATGTGCCTTTTGCAGTAACAGTCGTTTCACAAAGCTTGGCATCATAGCAAATTGCCTCCTGATAATTTTCAATCTCTAATCTGTATCTTTTAATCCAACCGATTCAACTATTTCAGAAACAGCATTTGCAAACATATTTGCTGATTCTGCCCAACTCAGATAATGTTTTGTATTTATGTCAGTAAAATCATTCGTAGCTGCATTCTTAGAAGACACGGTTGTCATTGTCTCTGCAAGGCGTTCTGCTGAGTCGACAGTGAAATAATTGATTGAATCCCCACCTATCTCCCTAAATACAGGCATGTCACTTGCGATTACCGGCTTGCCATAATGTAGCGCTTCAATTAACGGCAGTCCAAAGCCTTCAGCAAATGATGGAATTATTGCAGCACTTGCTTCTTTATACAGGTGAGCTAGGCCGCGGTCTGATACGTCATTTAACCAAAATAATTCAGATCCAAAATATTTGGAATTAAGAATGGTATCGACAATGTTGGATGCCTGTCCGCTTGTCCTGCCGACAACAACGAGGTCCCATTCTCCACCACACGATCTATAAATATGGAAAGCGTTTATTAGTGTTATATGGTTTTTTCGCGGCTCTATTGAGCCGACAACTATGAAGTATCTTTTTTTTGTTGGCGTTTTGACAGTATCCTTTGGCGTGCCATCTACCTTATTGGTAAAATCAGAACCCAAGTAGAAAAAATGGTATAGAAGCTGTTTAAAGTGGGCATATTCAGCATAATTCTTTATATCGTGAAGTGCAGATTTTGAAATAGATATAACGGCCACGGAGGATTTTAGAGCAGCATTCAGCCATTCAGCAAAAAGTTTACCGTATAACGCAGTACAAAATTGCGGATGAGTTATAGGTATAATGTCATAGACGACCTGAATCATGGGTACGTTTATCGAGCTAATGTACCTCCAATCGTCAACCCATCCAGCGTCAAGATTTATGAGAATCGAGTTTCTTGCAAACATCTCTTTAACATCGTCACTGCTTTTGGAAAACTTAGCTTCTGCCATATAGTGCTTCAAACGCCAAATGAGCAAGGCCAGTCGGTTTGTCATGAATTTAGGTAAAATTTGTTTAGCACAAGATTTAAGCATTCTTATTAATTGTTGTTTATGACAACTCTCTATTTCTTGCGCATATGACAAATAATCACTATATGTCATCCAAATACCATGTCGAACACAAACGATAAATTTGAAATTTAACCCATAGAACTCCTTATTATCAAGAATGTTATACAACTCGCGCACAACCCTCTGGATTCCTGTATTCCCGCCATATTTGGCCGTTGGCGTTATATTGATATATGCGTCAATCAATAGACATGCTCTCGTGATGAAATCAATTATTTAATTAATTTTGCAGGCACACCTGCAACAAGAGCACCAGCCGGAACGTCATTGATAACTACAGCTCCTGCCGCAATAATAGCATCATCACCTATAGTAACGGGGCCGAGTATTACCGCGTTACTCCCGATCCACACTCCCTTGCCGATGGTAATATCATAGCCTTCTGTTGGATAGCGCAACCGCTCTTGTCTTTTTTCTTGATGGTAATGTGTGCCTGTAATTATAGAGACATTATGTCCGCAAAAAGTATATGCATCGATCGTTATAAGTCCAGAACTTGTGTTAAACAAAGTATTTATCATTCGCGCTGTCGGATGTATGCATACTCGATTTCGATCGCCCCATATCTTTATTTCGTTTAACATAAAATTATGTATATGCGGTTGCATCCGTACAAAAGCCCATTTCCAAAAGATTTCTGAACAGTGACTGATTAGTTTCATATCCTTTGCAGTTCCATGGTGGGGTTCAACCAGGTAGATCCTATAAAAGAAGGTTGCTGTGCGTTAATAACTTGAAAAACCAAAGCCATGTCTTTCCATTCATAATTTTTGTTCAAATGGTTTAAGCCATCCGTGAGCGCAGTACTGATTGAATAACTGCCTGCTCCCAAATTCATGACACAGCCAATTTTATAAACAATGGTTTCGCCAGACAACAATCTGGTAGTAGAAATCCCTGAATCAATAGACGTAATTCCAAAAATAGCCTGTCCCAGACGGTCCTTGATTAAATAGCCCAATACCACATTTGATACATCTTTATAAGCCTTTACAAATATTCTTAGTTCAACGCTATCTCCGACGTTGATAATTTTTATTGGCTCACCATCAGAATTGTAGAACTGTATATTTTCGATTCTTATTTCTCTGCTGCCAGACAATGTTTGTATTTTGCCATCTTCACAAACTTCCTGCCCGATCTCTAGATTTTGATGAGCGGAAAGGAGCGCGTTATAATAATCTAATACAATATTTGGCTTACCTTTCAATTCAATGCCACCATCATGAAGTAAGATGGCACAATCGCATATCGATTGAATGGCAGCTTTGTCATGCGAAACGATGAGTAAGGTTGTACCCTGTCTCCGAAAGTCACGTATTCGTTCAAAACTTTTGTGTTGAAAATATGCGTCTCCGACAGATAGTGCCTCATCAACTATCAGGATGTCTGGCCGGACGGCAGTAGCAGCGCTAAAGGCTAGACGCATTTGCATACCGCTGGAATAGACGCGAACAGGATGATCAATATACTCACCGATTTCCGCAAATGATTCAATCTGGGGCATCAATCTGCGGCTGTCTTCCATGCTCATTCCCAGCAATTGACAAGCCATGACAGCATTCTGCCGCCCAGTAAATTCAGGATGAAACCCAATACCCAGCTCAAGGAGAGCAGCAACACTACCTTCAGTCTGAATAGTGCCTTCAGTGGGTTGCGTTGTTCCGGTAAGCATCTTCAGAAGTGTGCTTTTTCCAGCACCGTTTATGCCTATAATTCCGACCGCTTCACCGGGGGTTACTTGAAAATTTATATTCCGCAATGCCCATTTCAGTCGATGTGTCGGCTTGATGAAAGGCAACATCCATTCTTTCAATCTGGCAAAGCGCGAGGGATAAGTTTTATATGCCTTGCCGAGATCCGTTACCGTTATACTGCCTGTCATAGTTCATCCACAATTTCGCCGGAATGGCGTCTGAAAAGTCTGAACGCGTACAAAATAATAGCTATTGAAAAAAGCATTACCAGCAATACATTATTCCATTGGGGCCACTGATTCGCAACAAATATGAGCTGATATCCGCTGCTGAGATGATATAACGGATTTAAATTCATCAAAGGTTGAATCCATTCTGGCAATATCGATGCCGGATACACAATAGGCGTCGCCCAGAACCAGAACTGAATTAATATCCCCGTTAGCTGACCAGCATCTCGAAAAAAAACATTAAGAACACCGATTATTACTCCAAGACCAACAGAAAACAATACCTGAACCGCCAGAAGTGGAAACATTGCAAATAGAGAAATGCCAGGCATGTTGCCTGACAGCAAAAGAAAAGCAAGAAAAACTATAAAAACGATTAAGAAATTCAGAACCGCTGTGACTACAACAATTGTCGGCAGAACTAAACGCGGAAAATTGAGTTTCTTAATCAGATTAGCGTTATCAAGAAATACCGATTGGCAGCGATTGATAATTTCTGCAAAAAGCCCCCATGTTACAATGCCTGAGCAAAGATATATGCTATAAGAATATGGCCCTCCGCTTCCGGGCAGTCTGGCCTTCATTACCTGGGTAAAGATTATGGTGTAGACAAGGATTAAAGCTAAAGGATGCAGGACCGTCCAGGCTACGCCCAACATAGTTCCTCTATAGCGCAGCTGAAATTCACGTCTGACACTTCCGAGAATGAATCCACGATAAGCCCAGACTGATTTTAACAAGGGTGTTATCATGCCTGAATTAATTCATCGATCAGTTTTATTTGTCTGACGAGAAGTTCCTTATCTCCTTTCGTTTCCACGTTTAATCTTAAGAGCGGCTCGGTATTGGATAATCGCAAATTGAAGCGCCAATCTGAAAACTCAAGGCTCACACCATCTGTCCGGTCGACAGATGGATTCAAATGTGTAAAATAAGAGAGGATTCTATCCAATACTGCTTTACTGTCTGCGACCGTAAAATTGATCTCGCCGCTGCAGGGATAAGCCTTCATACGCTCATCAACAAGCGCTGAAATTTGCTTGCCGCCAACGCTTATACTTTCGGCAATCAGCAGCCATGGTATCATTCCAGAATCGCAATATGCAAAGTCACGGAAATAATGGTGAGCGCTCATCTCACCGCCGTATACTGCGTCTTCAATCCTCATGCGCTCCTTGATGAACGCGTGTCCTGTCTTGCTCTGGACAGGCACTCCGCCGGCAGCTTTAACCATTTCAATTGTATTCCAGGTCAGACGCGGATCGTGGATTATTTTTGATTCAGGATGCTTCCGCAATATTTGAGATGCCAGCAAACCAACAATATAATATCCTTCAATAAATCGGCCCTGCTCATCGAAGAAAAAACAGCGATCGAAATCGCCGTCCCAGGCAATGCCGAAGTCTGCATGATGTCTTACAACTGCATCAGCTGTTGCGGCCCTGTTTTCAGGCAGCAGCGGGTTGGGAATCCCGTTTGGGAAAGTGCCGTCGGGTTCATGATTCACGCGAATGAATTCAAAAGGAAGATGTTCGGAAAGCAGGTCAATTACCGTGCCGGCATTACCGTTGCCCCCATTTACAACTATTTTGAGTGGTCTTAGTTGCTTCAAATCGACGTAACCCAACAGATGGCTTATATATGCGGATTTATCAGGAGCAGAAACGACTATGCCCTTCTTTTTCGATATGGCGAAATCACCATTTTCAGTTAATGTTTTGATATCATTGAGGCCGGAATCACCGCTTATCGGTCTGCTGCCTTCTCGCACCAGTTTCATACCGTTATAGTCGATAGGATTATGGCTTGCGGTTATCATTATGCCGCCATCTGCGCCCTTGTTAAAGGTCTGGAAGTATACTTCTTCCGTTCCGCAAAGACCAATATCCGTCACATCGGTGCCGCTGTCGGTAAGGCCGTTTATCAATGATGCAGCAAGGCTGAAGCTGCTTAGCCGCACATCATGGCCGACTACAACATTGCGAGGATTCAGATACTGACCATATGAGCGTCCGATGCGATAAGCAATGTCTTCGTTCAGCTGATCGGGCACTCGATCCCGGATGTCGTAAGCTTTAAAGCAACTGAGCGACTGCATTTTACCGCTCATTATTTTCGCTTCGTCCATATACGTCTTCGAATCTGACAATATCGTCTTCTCCCAGATACGTGCCTGACTGAACTTCGATCAGCTCAAGAGGCACCTTGCCGGGATTTTCAAGCCGATGATTCGTGCCGAGAGGAATATAAGTGGACTCGTTTTCGGACAGTAGAAAAGTCTCGTCACCTTTCGTAATACGCGCGGTTCCTTTCACAACGATCCAGTGCTCAGCCCTGTGGTGATGCATCTGCAAGCTAAGAACCGCTCCAGGTTTAACAATAATTCGCTTTACCTGAAAACGATCTCCGGCATCGACTCCATCATAAGATCCCCATGGCCTGCAGACCTTCCGATGCAACGAGGATTCTACCCTGCCGCTGTTCTTCAGTTTGCCGACTATTGTCTTGATATCCTGGACATGCTCCTTGGATGCTACAAGCACAGCGTCCGAAGTTTCCACGACAGCGATGTCTTCGATGCCGACACAAGCAACGAGGCGGCCTGATGAGCAAACAAGAGAGTTCCTCACCTTTTCGAGCACGACATCGCCGCGCACGGCATTCCCTGATGCGTCCTTGGCGGATACCTGCCAAACAGCATCCCATGCACCAACATCCGACCATCCGGCATCAAGCGGGACAACGTATCCTTTATCCCAATCCGATGCGGAACCAACCCTTTCCATGACTGCATAATCGATCGAGTCCGTCGGACAGGTTGCGAAGGCCTCCCTGCCAATTCTGAAGAAATCGAGGTCTTTCTGGCCGCCGTCATAGGCTTTTTTGCATGCTGCATGAATCGCCAGCTGAAAACGCTCTATAGCTGAACACCACGTGCTGGCCAGCATCATGAATATGCCGCTGTTCCAATAATAGTCTCCGCTTGAGATATATTTTTTTGCAGTTTCACGGTCCGGCTTTTCGACAAAACGCACAATGGTCCTCATGCCGTCAGCCGCATTACCGCCAGCGTTGATATAGCCGTAGCCGGTTTCAGCCCTGTTTGGCACAACACCAAAAGTTACGATATTGCCGGCCAGCGCCGAGGGTACACCTTTGAGCACTGCATCTCTGAAGGCGGTCTGGTCTTCTATAACATGATCCGAAGGCATGACCAGGAGAACGGGGTCGCTCCCGTCAGCAGATGCATAAAGCGCAGATAGCGTAAGTGCGGGAGCTGTATTGCGTCCGAACGGCTCCAGAATGATGTTCATTTCATCCTCGCCGGTTTCGCGCATCTGCTCAGCCGTAAGAAAGCGATACTCTTCGTTGCAAATTACTATTGGCGAAGCAACCTGAACGGATTCGTCGCCAAGTGACCGGCAGCGTTTAAGCGTCGCCTGCAACAGCGTATCGTCGCCGACCACCGGCAGAAGCTGCTTCGGATAGTGTTCTCGCGACATAGGCCACAGGCGTGTGCCGGAACCACCGCAAAGAATGACCGGTTTCAGCATATTCATTGTGCCACCTCGCTATTGATTTGTTACTGCTCCGCCCTCTCGGTTACAGTCCGCAGTATCGCGGACCAAACAAGAAGGCTCTGTTTGAAAAAATCTTTTTATTATAGCGCTTCTACAGTAGAAGCTTCTATCTTGATCGCGACGCCCTGTCTGAGAATATCCACCGACAGCACCAGATGGTGCATGCCCTGCCGTTCGACAAGTATTCCCTCGACCCCGGCGAGAGCTCCGCTCCTGATTCTAACCCTGTTTCCTTCCTTGAGGTAAGGGTATGGATCGATGGCCTCCTTGCTTTCAACAAGCCGTTTCAAAGAAAGCACCACTTCGTCCGGAACAGGTTCAGGTTCGCCGGGCGTTTGTCCTATAAATTTGACTACTCCGGGCGTCTTGAGTACGGCAAGCTTTTCCTCATTGTCTGCATGTATATTGACAAAGAGATATCCCGGAAATAGAGGAAACGATACAAGCCTCTTCCTGTCTTTCCATTGCCTGAGCCGCTCTACTATCGGAAGGAATGAACCTATCCCGGACTTGGCCAAGCGATCGGTTACATTAAACTCATGGCGGGAGCGCACATGGATCGCGTACCAATTCATTAGTTCACTCCCGGATTGTTCTTCGGTCCTCATCATAGATAGAACACCTTCCTGCTGCCGAGATTGTTGTTCCGAAAGCTCTCCAACATCCTGTCATCAATTGATGAAACCAGCACTGCATCAAAGTCCAGCTTGTCGGCGTCTTCAGGAAGGTACACATGGTGACCAAAGAAGCCGTTGTCTTCCTTCCTGTCAGCCACCACTCCCACTATCCTTAGCGGCAATCCCCGCGTCGAGATAAAACAGAGTTCGGCAATCTCGCCGTCACCCCAAAGCAGGATCGTTTTTATGTCATCAGATAGCATCCTGGCATATGTCCGCTCTATCCCTGCCCTGATCTCCTTGAAATACTTGATCGAATAATTCATGTATGTATACGTCAGGCGCGCCTTCTCGCTAAAGCCCTGGGGCGTGATTATATATTTGATCCTATTTCGCGGCAGCGCCTTGATCTTTATGTGCCCTTTTTTATAAAGACGCTTTATATACGTGTTGACAAGACCAAGGGCGATGCCGAGTTTTGCAGCAAGGGCCCGCTGGGAGATCTCAGGTTCCCTGGAGAATTCATCAAGCAGGCGCAGCGATATCTCATCAGGCCCATTCTGAGTGTTCATGCTTTGAACATTAACACATAATTATACACGTATTCAAGTTGTTGAGTTCTTTAATATAGCATCACAATAATCTTTTTGGGCGATGTCAAAACGTGTATTATATAGGCAGCTGATTTCTAATCTGATAATCGAGGCCGGAGGGAAAAATTATGAGATATCTTTCTGGGTGCATGCTTGCTTCATGTTTAATTCTGATCTTTCATATTAGCGCTTCGTTTGCTGATGAGAGGGACACGCGGCCGGCTCTCTCGTCAACGTCCAAAGAACAGACATCTGTCTCTTTGACGGTATACAATGTCAACCTTGGCCTGGTAAAAGACCAAAGAGTGCTCAAGCTGCCAGAGGGCCTGACAGAAGTGCGTTTCATGGATGTAGCTGCCCAGATAATTCCGACCAGCGTGTATATCAGATCACTGGGCAGGCTCGGCATGATGCAGGTTCTCGAGCAGA
>Ga0187785_10000513_pt1 | contig 14470 bp, 10 predicted proteins | sample 0815_BV2_4_20_MG_FD_132466 | JGI IMG/M metagenome (GOLD analysis project Ga0187785, IMG submission 132466) | Tropical peat soil microbial communities from peatlands in Department of Meta, Colombia - 0815_BV2_4_20_MG | ecosystem: Environmental > Terrestrial > Soil > Wetlands > Peat | place...
GCCGGTTCTCTTCTGAAATTCACGGCATTCTCCGAGAGACCGTTCATCTTCGGAAACAGCAGGGTCTTTACTAAGAGCATCCGCGACAACGCCAAGCAAAAGCCGCTGCAGCCTTTCCGGAGACTTGCGCACTGTATAAAAGATCATCTTGCCTTCCCTGCGATCATCCAGAAAGCCCGCCTTTGAAAGCAGCGACAGGTTACGCGAAACGAGCGGCTGCGACATCCCAAGCACTCCCATTATCTGACAAACGCACAACTCACGCCCTTTGAGGAGCATTAATATCCTCAATCGAGATTTGTCGGAAAGCAGCTTCATGGCTTCTGTGATTTCAAACATAAATATATTTATATTCATTTATATGATAAATGTCAAGCTGCTCATTGTGCTTCATTAAGTTTAACCAGGATTGAGGGCAGGCGAAATGTAATAAAAAAAGGGAAAGGCCCATGGGCCTTTCCCTCAAAGTTCGACAATAAACTGCGAGACGATGGTTTACAGTGCCGAATCTCCCGTCTCGGACGTCCTGATCCTGACTGCCTGTTCTACTGAATAGACAAAGATCTTTCCATCTCCGATCTTGCCTGTCTTCGCCTTTTCGGTGACCACTGCAAGGGCCTTATCTGCTACGCCGTCAGGTACAACTATTTCCACTTTGACCTTGGGGACAAAGGATATCTCATATTCCGCGCCCCGGTACAATTCGACATGACCCTTCTGTCTTCCGAAGCCCTTGACCTCGGTTACGGTCATTCCCTGGATCCCCATAGCGTTAAGGGCATCCTTGACTTCATCCAGCTTGAACGGTTTGATAATTGCTTCGATCTTCTTCATACTTCCTCCCAATATTTTTCGAAGGAGAAGAGGGCCCGTAAGCCCTCCCAGTCCATTATGCTTATCTGTTACGAACTATAGGCGCGTTCGCCGTGCTGGGTCTCGTCAAGTCCGGTGACCTCTTCTTCAATATCAACCCTTATGCCGACGATTGCCTTGATAATCATGAAGATGACAAACGTCGTGACAGCCGTATAAGCGATGGTCACTCCAACGGCGATGAGCTGCGTCATGAACTGGCCGGGATTGCCGTATAAAAGGCCTTTGCCCGCCTCATTGATCGACGGATCAGCAAGGACACCGGTCAAGAGCGCACCGAGCGTACCTCCGACCCCGTGTACGCCGAAAGCATCCAGTGCGTCATCGTATCCAAGCTTGGGTTTGAGGAACGCAACCGCAAAGTATGGGACAACGCCCGCCGCTATACCAATTATCAAAGATCCCGTAATGTTTACAAAACCGGCGGCAGGTGTTATCGCTACGAGACCCGCCACGGCACCGGAGGCCAGACCGAGAATGGTAGGCTTCTTGGCATGCAGCCATTCAACGCACATCCAGGCAACAGCTGCCATAGCAGTCGCCGTGTTGGTGTTGATAAAGGCCGCGCCGGCAAGGCCGTTTGCTGCCAGGGCAGAGCCTGCATTAAATCCGAACCATCCAAACCACAGGAGGCCCGCGCCGATGACAACGAACGGCAGATTATTGGGTTTGTAAGTAGGGTCTTTTCTTTTTCCCAACATCAGGGCCCCAACAAGACCGGCTACACCGGCATTGATGTGAACGACTGTTCCACCCGCAAAGTCAAGCGCGCCAAGCTGGGCCAGGAAGCCGCCGCCCCATACCCAATGGGCTATCGGCACATAGGTTATGGTGAGCCAGAGTATCGAAAACAGTACCCACGCGGAAAATTTCATCCGCTCGACATATGAACCGCTTGCAAGAGCAACTGTGATAGCTGCAAATGTCAACTGGTAAACGACGAATATGAATTCAGGAATCGTCTTTGCGGCGTCCGCAATGCTGGCCGTCCCGACGCCGGCGAGCATGATCTTATCGGCAGCGCCGATAATCCCCTTTACGTCAGTGCTGAATGCAAAAGTATATCCGTAAACGATCCATAGGACGCTAACAATCGCAAAGGTTGCAAAAGACATTGCCAGTGTATTCAGGACATTCTTGCCCTTGGCCATACCGCCGTAAAACAATGCGAGGCCGGGCAGGGTCATAAGCATGACAAGGGCCGTCGCTACGATCATCCAGGCGGTGTCGCCGGAATCAAGCTTGTTCGGCGCCGGTGCAGGCGCGGCTGCAGGAGCAGCGGGGGCAGCCGGGGCAGGCGCAGCAGCCTGTGGCGCAGCCGGGGCTTCTGCCGGGGCTTTTTCGTCTGCCGCTATCGCAAGTCCCGCCATGCAGAGCATGGAAAGGACCATAATAATACTCAAAAAGCTTTTCATATCTCCTCCCAGTTATTAACTTGTTTAAAAACTTAACGTCACGCCAACGCCATAAACGAAGGTGTTATCAATGTGAGCAGCCGGGTTGTTATCCGTGTTGGGGTCGCTGTGATGAGCCTTGCCTGAAAGCGGATACCAGTACTGCATAACAGGCTGGACAACTACATTCTTTGCAACAGGAATCGTGAGCCCCGCCTTCAGCATGCCGTCGTGAAGGGCGCTATATGTTTTCATATTGTTTCCGCCGATGTTGTAATATCCGAAAGATGCGCCGAGATCTACCGTCATGTCGCCGGCAGGCACCTTTACAACAGGGAATGACTGAGAAAATGCGAGGTTGACATACCAGCCCGGATAAGCATCGATATCACGATATACCGATATCGTCGGATGAGCTATCATATCATATGTTGCGCTTACATAAAGCTCCTGCGTCTGCTGAGCATAATCCGTGCCGTAATAAATATAACCGCCGGTGAGTCCGAGCTTGTCGATCGCATAAGTATAGCTGAGGGTTACGTCGGTTTCATTCCAGCTCTTCTGTCCTTCGCCTACTGGAACGCCATTGGCGTCAAATGCCTTTCCGGGGACAAATACCTGCGTACCGTGCTGGTCTGTATCCATATTGCCCCATACATTAAGGGCAAACCCCTTGTAATTCACAGTTACAGACGGCTGCAGCACAACGCTCTTTGCGCTAAGTTCAGCGCCCCTGAATACATATTTATTCAATCCCGTTAGAGATACGCTGCCCGTCACATCAGGTGCAGGCGCCGCCGCAGGAGCCGCAGCCGGTGCCGCAGGGGCTGCTGCCTGTTCTTCAGCGTAAGCGCCGGCAGTCAAAACGCAAACCGAAAACATCATCACCAATACTGTCCTGATAAGCTTCATGCTAATATTCCTCCCTTAAGTAATGTCGGGCACATCGCCCGTGTTTCCTGCTAAACGGTTGTGCTGCTTATCTCCAGCTTCTCCTTATCCCCCTCCTCCTTTCTTATCCCGTATTTCTTGATCTTGTACCCAATCATTCTCTCGGTGATGCCGAGTATCCTCGCTGCCCTGGCCATCACCCAGTTGCTTTGCCTGAGGGCCTTGGTGATCTCCTCCCTTTCTATTTCGACCACTTTTGTCCTGAGCGAACCCATGCGATTCCTCCTGATTCGACGCTGTCCTTACTGATTAGCCAGAAATGTGCCAACCTGCAACTCATTGTTATTTTTTGCTTTATATGCCCAAAGAGACACTACAATATTGTAATGCCATACATTTTTGTTGAACTGCTAATGTGCAGGGTTCTGCCCGGCGCCCGGATGCCGCAAAAATCGCCATACCGCCCCCGCCACTATTAGAATGAAGCCTGTCTCTCCAATTTTGACTTGAGGTGGATTTCAGCTACAATTGATTTATGGAAAAAGAACCCATATCCGACGACATAAAGAAAATGCTCCATGATACCTTCAAGGCATTGAAGGACGACGTTATAATCGAAGTCTTCACCAATAAAGATGAAAATGAGACGTTCAACAAGGCAACGGTAAGCATGATCGAAGCCCTTGCTGCCATTACTCCAAAAATCAAACCTACCTTTAATGAAATCGGAGCCGAGCTTTCAAGAAAGCGTGTTGTGTCGAGGTCTCCAACAATACTTCTGGCTCCGGATAAGTTCTCCATTCGTTACACCGGATCGCCCCTCGGAGAAGAAGGCCGTTCCTTCATTGTCGCAATTATCATGGCATCTACAGCAAGCGTTGTCCTCAGCGAAGAATCGCTGCGGCGCCTGATGGAACTCAAAGAGCACAGGTCCGTACAGGTATTCGTAAGCCCCACATGTCCCTATTGCCCGCAAGAGGTCATTTACGCCGTTTCCGCTGCGGTAGCCCAGCCCGAGCTGGTGACTGCCGAGATCATCGAGATCTTCGAAAACCAGGACCTGGCGGAGGAAAAAGGCATAATCTCGGTGCCTCAGACCTTCATCAACGGGACGCTCACCTCGCCCGGGGTCGAGCCTGAGGAGTTTTTCATCGAATCCTTGCTGACGCTAAAGAGACCCGAGATAGTAACCGAAGTCATTTCAGACAAGCCGGTCGAAAGCGATGTCGTGATTTTAGGAGCTGGGCCCGCCGGGCTCACAGCTGCAATATACGCAGTGCGTGCCGGCTTGAAAACAGTTGTTGTAGAAAAGGCGAATGTCGGCGGGCAGGTTGCTATAACGCCCATTGTGGAGAACTATCCAGGTTTCGCGAAGATTCCCGGCAAATCGCTTGTAGATCTCATCACGCAGCAGGCGCTTCAATATGTCGACGTCCATATCTCCGAAGAAGTGAAGGAGATAGAGAAAAAAGAAGAGAGATTTCACATTAAGACAAGCCGAGCTTACTATATTTCCCGCAGTATCATCCTGGCCACAGGCGTCAGCAGCCGCGAGCTGAATGTACCCGGCGAAAAGCGTTTCTGGGGCCGCGGAGTTAGCTATTGTGCGGAGTGCGACGGCTATTTCTTCAAGGACGGCAAGAACGTGCTGATCGTCGGCGGAGGGAATACCGCGGCAACAGACGCCCTTTATCTCCACGCCCTCGGAGCAAAGGTGTCGATAGTCCACCGAAAAGACAAGCTCAGAGCTGAAAAGCGCTTGCAGGACAGCCTTGCCAAGGCCGGCATACCGATATTGTGGAACAGCTCGGTCAGCGAGATTGTCGGCGACCGCGTGGTGAAGTCTGCAAAGATCACGGATACTAAGGACGGCAAAACAACAGAAATGCCTGTGGATGGGATATTCGTTGCTATCGGGTACAAGCCCAATAATGAAATTGCGGCATCTATCGGACTTGCAATGGATGAGTATGGCTATGTGAAGGTGGATGAAGAGCAACGGACTTCGATAAAGATGGTTTATGCAGCGGGGGACATAACCGGGGGTGTAAAACAGATTGTGGTTGCAGTAGGACAGGCCTCAGTTGCAGCCCTGACAGCCTTTGAAGACCTTTCGAATCCGTACTGGAAAGATACGGAAGCCCTTACTGGCGCAGATCTGCAACAGGGAATACAACCGTGAACTCGCTCCCCTCGCCCACCTTGCTTTTCACGTAGATCCTGCCGTTATTGGCCTTGATGATCCACTGCGTTATCGACAATCCAAGCCCCGTACCGACTGCCCGGACATTCTCTTTTTCACCCCGATAAAACCTGTCAAAAATATGAGGTATTTCTTCCTCCGGTATTCCAACGCCGGAATCGCTGATAGTAACGCGCACAGTCGAATCGTCCATGCTTGATCCAATGGTCACACTTCCTCCGCGAGACGTATACTTGATGCCATTATCTATGAGATTGGAGAAAGCCTGCTCAAGCAGGTTCATATCTCCGAACAACTCGAGCTGGCGCTCTTCGTATCTCTCAACCAATGTTATGATCCCTCGCTCAGCCTTGAACCTGAAACGGTCCACTATGTTCCTCATGAACTCATTTAGGTCGAACTTCTGTTTTCTGAGCTCCAGTATATGGTTGTCGACTTTTGTCAGAAACAGAATATTATCCGTAATACGGGAAAGCCTCACAAGGTCAGTCAGGTTATTGCGCAAAAGCTCCTCATACTCTTCAGCCGTCCGCTTGCGCCTGAGCGTAACCTCGGTGTTGCCTATGAGAGACGTAAGCGGAGAACGTATCTCGTGAGCGACATCCGAAGTAAAGCGCTTATGCGCTTCGAGAGATGAATGAATGTCCTCGATCATGCTGTTGAATATGCCGACAATTGAGTCGATCTCTTTTCCCTTCCGACCGATATCGATCTTTTCCGCAGTCCTGGACCGTATGATCTCCTCGGCCCTCTTGCGTAGTTTAACGATAGGCGCAACTGACCTGGTTGCAAAGAGCCAGCCCATGATAAACGACAAGACAAGAAGCATTGCGGGGAACACAACTATCAAGCGGTTCAGACTTTCCAGATGTTGCCTTATATCTTCAAGCGACGCGCCCATCCTGAGAACCTCGTCCTTGCCCGCCGGGAAGTAGATTACCCTTACCTTCTCTCCCTTCGAATCGACGGTATCGTAAACGGGCTTGCCGCTGAGGGCTTTTTGCAGCTTGTCCATATTGACAGGCCATCTCTGCGAAACGCTGCTGATCGAGCCGACAACGGCTGTGCCGTTGTGACGGGCGATCTGATGATAATCAGCCTCTACCTTCTTTATAATCTCCTGTCCTCTTTCAAGATGGTCCGCATCCAGCTTGCCTTCAGAGGCATCCTTGGCCAGCCGCATCAGCGACCAGTCAGCCGTCTCGTAAAGACTGTTCCGGTATTCGGAATATGCGCCAAAGGCCGCCAAAAAAAATATTGCTGCGAAGCATACAGTAAACAGAAGCGTCAGCCGCATTCTGAAAGTATTGATCATTAATATCTCCTGCAATGAGCCTGAATCGACTTTGTGATCACCATCACATATTATACCTGAGGCTGCATGATTTCAATACTCATATTGCGGACAGCAGATTGACCTTATATACTGGACATATGAAAAGCGTGTCTAGAAGCCGCGTCATGGAAATAGTTGCAACCGGCGGGGACTTGACCGGGGCCGATCTGTCTGGGACGAATCTGAGCGAACTGGACCTCAGCGCAATGAGGCTGGCGGATTCCGATCTTCAGCGCTCAGACTTGAGCAAGACCGCGTTGATTAGGGCCGACCTTTCCGGCTGCGAACTGGCCTCTGCAAACCTTTCAGTGGCCAACCTTACCGGAGCAGCAATGAAAGGGTGCAACCTCTCCGGAGCGGACCTCAGCTTTTCGATCCTTATCGGCGCTAATCTCAATAAAGCAGTATTGTCCGGTTCGAATCTCAGTCTGTCGAATCTTTCAAGCGCAGTTATCAGAAATGCGATCGTGACAGGGGCCAATCTTAAGCAGGCTGAAGCGAGCGGTTCGGATTTTTCAGGATCGGTGATGGGTAACATAAATGCCTTTGGGGCCAATCTGGCGGGATCAAATCTTTCACGCGCTGCACTGAATGATGCTGTTTTGACCAAGGCCGACTTGACCGCAGCCGACCTTTCCGGGGCAGATCTGAGAAATACGGAACTGATCAACGCAAATTTTACCGCCGCTGATCTTAGAGATGCAGATCTTCGCGGGGCCACATTTACCGGCGCCAATTTCGCACGCGCCAAAATCAATGGTGTAAAACTGGACGATGGTGTGAGGCTTATTGCATAGGGCCACCTCCGAGATCACTCTCGTGAGATGGCCCCACACAGTTGTCTAGTAAAGAGGCTTATCCGTCGACACACCCCAGTTCACAATGCGTGTCGCACCGTTTGAACTGTTGACTATATACCAATTGCCGTTAGAGGGCCTAAATACGCATATATCGGTTTTGCCGTCGCCGTCATAATCGCCAGGGATCGGCTTGTCGCCGTTTACTCCCCAGTTTGCGATCCGCACAGCATTATTCGAACTGTTGATGATGTACCAGGTGCCGTTTGACGGACGGAATACTGCTATATCTGTCTTCCCGTCTCCATCATAGTCTGCCGGCACAGGGATGTCGTTGCTGATGCCCCAGTTGACGATCCTCGGTAGATTTGTTGAGCTGTCCATTATATACCAGTTCCCATTGGAAGGACGGAATACGGCTATGTCAGCTTTCCAGTTTCCGTTATAATCTCCAGGGACAGGAATATCTCCGCTAACTCCCCAATTCATAACACGGACTGAATTATCGGAACTCCTGATTACATACCAAGTTCCATTTGAGGGACGAAATACAGCAATGTCGGTCTTACCATCTCCGTCATAGTCGCCAGGGACAGACGTATCCGTACTTGCGCCCCAGTTTCTCACCGTCACAGTGCCATTGGAAGAGTTCATGATGTACCAGTTACCTTCAGAAGGACGCCAAACCGCAGCATCCGTCTTACCATCACCGTCATAATCGCCCGGCACAGGCGCATCAGTACTTACACCCCAGTTAACTATACGCGGCGTATTTGTAGAGCTGTTCATTATATACCAATTGCCGTTGGACGGACGGTAGACCGCTATATCCATTTTATGGTCTCCGTCAAAATCATATTTATCAGAGCCTGAATTGCCGCGGATGGCCAATATGCCCTGAGTATTTACTGTCATAAGACCCGTTTCTGCATCATGCCCGCCACTATTATCGGTAGCATTTATTACAAAATATCCGCTTGAGTCTATATTGATTACACCCTTGCCCCAGTATGGCCCAGGAGTTGCAACCGCGTTAGCGTGCCATGTTCCGGTCAAATCAGATTGGGGATAAGAAGTACCTTTCCTGGTCATTATCATAATGGCCGCCGAGCCGGCTTGAGGAGTTTGTGTACAGGCTGCAACAGTTTTGCCTGCATCCAGATGACATGTGACAGGTCCTCTGCCAGGCGGTGTTATGGTCATCTCGCCGGTTGTCAAATTGACGATTGCACCAGAGCCGCTTTCGAAAAGACCTGTTTCACCGTCGCTGTTTTCACCATTGATCGTCCAGCTGCCGTCGGCGTTGGTAGTGAGCTGCCCACGCTGCCAATATGGACCCGGCGACAGTAATGAATGATAATTCCATTCCCCTACGAAATCGGATGCCGCGTATGATGAGCCCCTTTTCGTGAGAACAGAAAGCGCTGTAGAACTTTCAGAAGTCCAGGTTTCGGCGCAGGCAATAACAGTTTTTCCCGAGTCGAGATGGCAGGTCATTTCCGGGACAGTCAATATCCCATCTGCTTCCATTGAAAAGTTCCCGGTGACTCCGTCTGTCTCCCCATTGCTGTCTATTTCTGAAGTCGTGAAGTGTCCGTTAGCCTCGACAACAGCGGTCCCTCGCATCCAATAAGGGGCAATTACTTCAGTTGCAATCTTGTTGATGTGCCACGTTCCTGCCAGATCTGACATGCTATAGGTACCCTGCTTGGTCATGACAATAAGCTCGGAGGTATTGTCTCCGCCGCCCCACGTATGAGCCATGACCGCTACTGTCTTGCCTGAATCGAGACTGCCGGTAGTCGGAATGGCCAGCGCTGTGCATGGAAGTATGACCGACAAAACAACTGCTGCGAAGCAAAGCAACCCGGCTGAAGACAATGCTCTCATAATAGGCCTCCTTGCAGTTAAATTCACAACCATTAAACAACATCCCCTCCAAATAAAAAGCCGAACTGCCGATTCAGAAGTCTTCGGCAGCCCGGCTGTCTTGCTTACAAGACCCGTTGCTTTCCGCCCTCTCCTCGCGAAGAGTTGGGCTTTATCGGGACGTTTATTTATGTGACGACTAAAAATACCATAAAACGTGCAGCTTGTCCAGCGAAATAATTTATTACATTATCTTATTGATATTACACAATAATTTATCGTATTGATCTAGGAGCATGCATTGCGGGTTGGAACACGAGATCTATTCGTAGCGAAAGAGACGAAAAGGGCCAACCCTTTATGAGCCGGCCCTTTTCGTGTTATGAAATCCTTCTTCAGTGGATCGGTATGTCTGTAGCCAATCCCCAGTTTGTAATGCTTGCAGATCCGGTTGAGCTGTTGATGATATACCAGTTGCCATCAGACGGCCTGAACACCGCAATATCAGTCTTGCCGTCTCCATCGTAATCCCCGGGAACTGGAACATCATTCGTTGTTCCCCAATTCTTTATAGTGTAAGTTCCCGTTGAAGAGTTCATTATATACCAGTTGTTGTCTGATGCGCGGAATACCGCTACATCGGTTTTGCCATCCCCATCATAGTCTCCAGGAACTGGAACGTCATTCGTGGTTCCCCAGGTCTTTATAGTGTAAGTCCCCGTTGAAGAATTCATTATATACCAGTTGTTGTCTGATGCGCGGAATACCGCTACATCGGTTTTGCCATCCCCGTCATAGTCGCCGGGAACTGGAATGTCGTTCGTTGTACCCCAGTTCTTAACAGAAAAAACACCAGTTGATGAGTTGAGAATATACCAGTTATTGTCCGATGGCCGGAACACGGCAACATCGGTTTTGCCATCCCCGTCATAGTCGCCGGGAACTGGAATGTCATTTGTTGTACCCCAGTTCTTAACAGAAAAAACACCAGTTGATGAGTTGAGAATATACCAGTTATTGTCCGATGGCCGGAACACGGCAACATCGGTTTTGCCATCGCCATCATAGTCGTTTTTCTTGACAACCCTGCGGCAATTGCTGCATCGCACGCCGGTTATTATCCTCCGCTTAACAGGCTCGGTCTGATCGAAGCTTTCGTTTATTATGAATGTATTTCCGTTGTCGCTTATCGCTGCCGCATACGAGGGCGATCCCTGAAAAAATGATCCTCCAAAACTGCCGTCAGCTGATACGGCCAGAGAAAGACTGTCACTTCTGAAGCTCACACTGCCGTCCGTTTGGTTCTTGTCATAATGAACGCAATCACCGCTGCTGTTGCAAGTCATAATAGAAATGAATGTAGTTAAATCGCTGCCGCTCTCGTCTCCAAATCCGCTTACGACCCACGTCCCAGCCAGGTCGGACGTTGCATAAGTCTTGTCTCCACTCTTTACAACTACATCTATGGCCCACTGATTAGAAGTAGTCGGTTTTGCGAACACAGCCATCTTGCCGTCAGCCGACAAATATCCGATCCATGTGCCGACATGCACTGTGCCATCGGCATCGACCGTATAGCTCTGGGGGATGCCGTTGGTCGTCCCAATGGTGCCATTTGTATTATCGGTCACATTCATAGTGCAGGCCCCTGCACCATTACATGCTATATATAAGGAATCAGCAGAATAGCTGGAAGCGCTGGCGTTATACCCGTAATCCATTCCGAAATAATTTCCGTTAAGGTCGGCAGCAGAATACGTCTTTGCAGGGTCCATTTTTACCGCGGCCATCATTCCTTGTCTTGTTAAATTAGTCGTCGCATCTTCAATAAACATTTTCCCGTCGTCGGACAATATGCACCTGCGAGTGCCTGATGCGCCTGACAAAAAAGCAAGTGTGGTGCTGCCGTCAGGGTTCGATACGGTGGAATAAGTAAAGGGGGTAGTGCCGGAACTGAGACTGCCGTGATCGTTATAGCTAAATGTCACTGATCCGGTGCCATCATTGTTGAAAATCAGCGTACCTGCTTCCGAATACCAGGTCCCGTTATTGTTATGCTCCACATTTGCATATCCCCATTTGCCGATCAGCTTCGGTTCAATATCCGCAAAAGCAATTGTCGGCAACGAAATACATACGACAAACAAAATAACGTGCAGAAGCCTTTTCATTATCCCCTCCCTCCAAAGTTTGAAACAATGCAGTAGCTTATCGTTATATCTATAAAATAGCTGCGTTGCATTAAGCTTGCCCCGAAAACTGCACTACTTACAGCTGAACACCACAATTATAGGTCATTGACTTAAAACTATCAAGGGAATACAGGCCAAGCTGCGCGTTATGTCAGGATTATTTGCATCAAATGTGACGCAAATCACATTTCGTGATCTTTTAACTGACAATGCTCGTGAGATTCGCAGACAAACGGTGAAAATATCTGTTAGATATATCTCAGCCGCCCTGAGGGTATGAATCGTATTTCCTGCATGTGTTCTTTTCGCATATGAGCACGCCGGTAATATCTTTTCTCATCACAATTTTATAAGGTCTGAAGTCATTCAAGGCCCGTTCGAAGAACTCGGAAGTCTCTACCTTGTATGAACCGTTATAATGCGCGTGAAGGCCCATCAGGTACGAATACGACATAGTCGGATATTCATCCATCAATGCGGCAAAGGCCTGCAGCGTCATGTCCGCATAATGCCTGTACTCATCGTCTCCTGTAGCATCCGCCAGTTGCATCAGCACAAGCGGAGCAATCCCGTTTGCAGATCGGACAGGTGTGTCCTGAATATTCTTCAGGCCTATGCTGAGGTAGCCATGGCCTCCCGGCTTGGCATCAAAGAATCCCCAATTTTCAGGGTCCCAGAACAAACTTATCGCCTCATTGATCAGTGCCTTTGCAATCCTGATATATTCCTGCTTTTGAGTGGACTGGAAAAGCTCCAGCAGCCCTCCGGTGAAAAAGATATAGTCCTCTGAAAATCCTTCGACACCCTCCATATGCATAATGCGACCATCGGCATAATAATCATCGAGAACGCGACTCGCAGCCTTCTCAGCCATGTGGACATATTCGTCAGTGTCAAATATATTACCTGCAACACAGAGCCCTTCGATCATCAGGCCGTTCCAGTTTGTATAGGTTGTCTTATCTATATAAGGCATTTCTCTGCTCCCTTCGCGATAAGCCAGCATCTTCTCTTTGGCCGAACCGATCGACCTAACGACATCAGTGACTGACCAGCCCTTCATAGCAGCAATCTGTTCCGGTTCCTTGTCCAAAAACAGAACGTGTTTCGACGGGTCGTGGTGCAATGCCCCTACGGTCCCAATGCCGAAGTGCACACGCGCGGCTTCATACTCGTCGGACGTAAGAATGCCGCTCAGCTCATCTGATGAAAACGCGTAATACCCGCCTTCATCAAGCACCCCGATATCAGCGTCCTGCGAGGCGAAGAACCCGCCCCTTTCATCCGATCCATATTTCTTGTAGTATTCAACTATCCCGGCAGCCGCATGGCGATACAGCTCTTTGCCGAACAACCTGTAGCCGATCGAGTAGAGCTTGAGCAATTCAGCATTGTCGTAAAGCATCTTTTCGAAGTGCGGTATCAGCCATCGCTCATCAGTCGAGTACCTGAAAAAACCTCCAAGCAGATGATCATAGACGCCGCCTTTTGCCATAGAATCAAGCGTAGCAGTCGTTGCCTGATCGATTTCTACGTTTTTTTCAAAGAAGTTATAGTTGATGAGAAATTGAAATGCCGAGGCGTGATGGAATTTGGGTGCTTTGCCAAGTCCGCCGAAGATCGTGTCTATCATGGACAGGATAGCGGAGACGCCCTGTTTAATCATATTTTCACCCGCCACAGATTTGGCAGTCATCGAAGCGTTTATGACTGTGCTGCCATATAGACCATCAGCCGCCTCTTCTATGCGTTGCCTGTCCTTGTGATACAATTCGGCCAGCCTCAGCAGCAGTGCCCTGAATCCAGGTTTCTGCCATCTGGCTTCGGGGGGGAAGTATGTGCCGCCGAAAAAAATCTTGCCTTCGGGCGTAAGAAATGCGGTCAGAGGCCAGCCGCCGGCGCCGCTGATATGAATGACCGCGTCCTGGTATCTCCTGTCAATATCGGGGCGCTCGTCTCTGTCCACTTTTATGGCCACATAATGCTCGTTAATTAACTCGGCAGTCTCAGGGACCTCGAAGCTCTCATGGGCCATTACGTGACACCAGTGACACCATACGCCGCCGATGGAAAGGAGTATCGGGCAGTCACGCCTCTTCGCTTCCTCGAACGCCTCGTCGCACCATTCAAACCAGTTCACAGGCTGCATGGCTGCCTTCCGCAAGTATGGGCTCCTGGCGTTACTTAATCTATTATTAGGCATTTGGATCTCCAGCGCATATTTAGATAATACTGCATGCCTTAAAGTATAGGAACAGGCCTGCACGATGGCAACCCGACAATGAGGCGGTATAAAAAAACGGCTGGTGACAGTTTCACCAGCCGCCGTTCATCGTCGGCTTCAATGCCGAAGAACTTTGTTATTCCTCCATGTTCACTTGACAGGCACGTCAGTCGCCAATCCCCAGTTTGTGATGCTTGCACTTCCAGTTGAGCTGTTGATTATATACCAATTTCCATCTGACGGTCTGAATACAGCAATATCCGTCTTACCATCTCCGTCATAATCTCCAGGAACTGGGATGTCAGTATTTGTTCCCCAAGTCTTTATCGTATTCGCCCCTGTAGATGAGTTGATTATATACCATGTCCCATTAGATGGCCTGAACACAGCAATATCCGTCTTTCCGTCTCCATCATAATCTCCAGAAACTGGAATATCGTTATTCGCACCCCAGTTCTTTATCGTATTCCCTCCTGTCGATGAGTTGATTATATACCATGTCCCATTGGACGGTCTGAATATAGCAATATCTGTCTTGCCGTCTCCGTCATAATCTCCAGAAACTGGAATGTCAGTATTTGTTCCCCAGTTCTTTATCGTATTCGTACCCGTTGACGAGTTCATTATGTACCAATTCCCATCCGACGGCCTGAACACTGCCACATCCGTCTTTCCATCTCCGTCATAGTCA
>Ga0187785_10000516_pt1 | contig 14442 bp, 12 predicted proteins | sample 0815_BV2_4_20_MG_FD_132466 | JGI IMG/M metagenome (GOLD analysis project Ga0187785, IMG submission 132466) | Tropical peat soil microbial communities from peatlands in Department of Meta, Colombia - 0815_BV2_4_20_MG | ecosystem: Environmental > Terrestrial > Soil > Wetlands > Peat | place...
ATGAGGAAGCCAATTACCACGCTCTTTTTTTCGCTTGTGTCCTTTATCAGCAATTGGGTTACAAGTTTACTTGCGAAATGTTTGCGTTGTATCTGTGGTACCTGCTCCTCTATCCTGGTACAATTCGAGACGATAATTCATCAGGTTTCAAGGATATACTGCTTGAATGGAGACCGAAGTTGATTCCGGAATCAGTTCCTGAATCACACCATGAACGGCTATTGTTGGGCCAGGATCTTTTGCACCGACTGCGGACCGAGTGTCCTTACAACTTCAGTATTGGTTGTCACAAGCTCTAGGCATCACGGCGAGTTCGGCTCATTCAAATAGCGGATTATCGCTCTCACCCGTGCGCATGAGGCACCAATCACGTCGTTCTTCAATTCAAAGCACAGAGTTCCGTCGTACCCCTTGTTCACCAGAGCCTTCAGGATGCGCGGGATCTCCACGATCCCCTCGCCTATGGGCAGGTGAAGATCGTCCAGAACTCCCTGGCCGCCCCGGTTGTCGTGCAGGTGAACGTGCCGTATGGAATCCGCGAGCCTGTCGATAATATCAAATGAAGTGTTCGTCTCGGTAAGCAACTGGCCGTGGCCCACATCCAGGGTAATGCCCAGGCCGGGTACTGCCTCCAGAACAGCCGCAAGATCCAGATAGTTCTCCGAGAGATTTTCCAGGCCGATGGCCACTCGACGAGCCTGGCCGTACGCCACGAGTTCCCGGAGAATCTGCTTTTTCTCCTTCAGTACGCTGCTCCACACGAATCGTGGATCCGTCCACAGGTGAACGGTGAGATAGCCTATGCCCATGCGTTGAGCGAGATCCACCGTCTCCTGAAGCGCCGGGTAGTAGTTGTTCCATAGGCTTTTCACATTGTTCGGAGGCCCCTCGCGCGGTCCGTGAGCCAGAAGGAAGAACCCGGAATCCAATGGATTGCAGACGTTCGATTCTCCCCAGAAGCTGCGGGAATCGCTGTTCCGGAGGATCACCTCACCGAAATCGAAGGTGTTTTCCCGAAGAAAATCAATGTCTCCCGGATTGTTGACATGGCCTCCGTACAGCATTGCAGACCCTTTGGGGAACGATGGAAGAATGTTGATTCATGGAATCAGCTGAATGGCGTCCTGGGACAGCCTGCCCGCAGGCTTGGCCATCAGCCGTTTTCGAATCTTGCATAGCAGGATGTCTGTCAGGTCCCGGAACACATGAATGTCCTTGATGCAAGGGCAGCGCCCCTGCGTATGCTATTTTCCCTTTAGCAGTCCGTTTTCATAAAAATATTGGAAGACCACGAACTGGTCTATGCCAGTCAGCTCCACGACCTTAAAGACGGTTACCGACTGGCGGGCCATTTTCAATTCATTGATAACACGGGTAATTCTGCCGTATACTTCGCTACTTTCATTAATGTTCATGTCTTTACCTCCGCCCTGAGACGGTCTTTACGCTGGCGTGTTCGTGCTTCCTTCCTCAAAAACTTCATCCAAAGATTTCAATGCCTTGTCGATTGAACCGACTTCAGGTCCGCCAGCTTGAGCCATGTCCGGTCTGCCTCCGCCTGAACCACCCACCTCCCGGGCTGCTCGCTTGGCTATATGCCCCGCATGGAAACGATTCGTGAGATCTTTGGTAACCAGCGCTATGAGAAGTGCTTTGCCGTCCGATTCCGCTCCCAGGAGTGCAACTCCGGAGCCGAGCTTATCCTTCACCCTGTCCGCATAGTCTCTGAGATCCTTTGGGGTGGAGACGTCCTCCACCAGTTTGGCCAAAACGCGAATCCCCTGGATTTCCCTCACTCCTTCCAGGATATCCGTTGTTCTGCCCGATGCAAGCTTGATCTTCAGGACCTCTATTTCGCGGTCTCTGCCCTTCTTTTCCTCGAACAGCTTTTCGAGTTTGTGGATCAACTCACCGCGCGAGCCCCTCAATCGTTCCGATATCCCGGCGATCTCGTCTTCCAGGGACCGAACGTAATCGAGGGCTCCCGGCCCCGTCACCGCCTCAATCCTGCGGACCCCGGCAGCAATGCCTCCCTCGCTGGCGATCTTGAACAGTCCGATGTCTCCGGTCCTCCGGGTATGAGTCCCGCCGCACAGTTCCTTGCTGAAATCGCCGATGGAAATCATTCTCACCGTGTCGCCGTACTTCTCGCCGAAGAGGGCCATAGCTCCCAGGTTCATGGCCTCCCCAACCGGCATGATCGTGGCGGAAACCGCGTCATTTTCCCATATCTTTTCATTCACCAGGTCTTCCACCAGAAGCAGCTCTTCCGAGGTGATCGCGGAGAAATGCGTGAAATCGAAGCGTAAGCGCGACGGCTCAACCAGGGAGCCACTCTGTTTCACATGATCGCCCAGAACTTTCCTGAGCGCCCACTGAAGCAGGTGCGTAGCGGAATGGTTCGCCATGGTCGCGTGCCTCAGCTTTGCATGCACCCTGAGATTCACCACGTCCGAGACACGAAACGTGCCTGACCTGACGCGGCCCTTGTGGACAATGAGACTGGGAAACGGTTTGATCGTGTCTTCAACTTCCAGTTCACTCCCATTGTGGACAATGAGGCCCAGATCGCCGACCTGGCCGCCCGATTCCCCATAAAAGGGGGTCCGATCTGTGACAATTTCCACACGGTCGCCGGATCGGGCCTCCTGAACCTGTGCTCCCCCTTTGATAATTGCCGTTATGGTTCCGGAATCCTCCAAAGTTTCGTATCCGGTAAAATCGGTGGTTGTTCCTTGCTCAAGGACACTCTTCAAACTGGCAGCGTCCTCGCCTTGCATGCCTTCCCAGGATTGGCGTGCCATCTGTCTCTGATGCGCCATCTCACTGTCAAAGCCCGCATGATCCACGAGCAGGCCCGCCTCGCTCGCCATATCTGCCGTAAGATCGGGAGGAAAACCGAACGTGTCATACAGCCGGAAGACGACAACCCCGGGCAAGGTCTTTCCACCCTGAGACCGCACCTTCGCGACTTCTTCCTCGAAGAGAACGATACCCCGTGCCAGGGTCTCGAGAAAGCGCTCTTCTTCGTTGCGGATCACTTTGTTGATGAGCACCTCGTGTGCAGCCAATTCGGGATAAGCATCCGACATGATCTTGACCACGACACCGGCGGAGTCGTACAGGAAAGGTTCATTGAACCCTATATATTTTCCGTACCGCAACGCTCTCCTGAGTATACGCCTGAGAACGTAGCCGCGTCCCTCGTTTGACGGCAAGATACCATCCGCAATGAGAAACGCAGCAGCACGGCTATGATCGGCAATCACCCGTATCGCCACCGAATCCAGATCCTGGCCGCGGCACAACTTTCCGGACAGCTGCTCGACCCGATGAATGATCGGTTTGAAGAGGTCGGATTCCCAATTGCTCTTCACACCCTGCACCACTGCTGCCAGGCGTTCCAAACCCAGACCCGTGTCAATGGATGGACGAGGCAACGGCGTCATCCTGCCCGACGAATCCCGGTCGAACTGCATGAACACGAGATTCCACAGTTCGAGAAATCTGTCGCAGTCGCATTCGGGGCCGCAATCAGGGTTATCGCACGGCATGTCGTCGCCCTGATCGATATGAATCTCTGAGCACGGGCCGCAGGGACCGGTATCCCCCATGCTCCAGAAGTTGTCCTTGTCACCCAGACGGACAATGGGATTGGTGCCGGACCCCAGGATCCTCCGCCATATCCCGTCCGCATCGTCATCGTCCTTGTATATGGTCACATGAAGCTGCTTCTTGGGAAGTCCCACGGTTTTCGTGAGGAATTCCCATCCGAAAGCTATGGCGTCTTCCTTGAAATAATCACCGAAAGAAAAGTTTCCCAGCATCTCGAAAAAGGTGTGATGCCGGGCCGTGTGACCCACATTTTCGAGATCATTGTGTTTTCCGCTTACCCGCAGGCATTTCTGAGAAGTGGTCGCACGCTCATAGGGCCGCTTCTCCTCACCGGTGAACACTCCCTTGAACTGGACCATGCCCGCATTCGTGAAAAGAAGCGTCGCATCGCCGGACGGGACGAGAGACGAACTCGAAAGCCGTTTGTGGCCTCTTTCCTCAAAGAATCTCAGAAATTGTTCCCGCAACTCAGCACCGGTCATATGCCCTCCGGTCAGATTGGTTTGCAAACGAGAGCGCCTACCTAAAAGATAAACATTCCTGGCCAGTAACCCATCCCCGCCCTTCATCCGCGGTGCGGACGCGACTCACTCGTGGCAGCTAGTTATTCAGGAAAGCCAACGAATCAGGGGTCAAACCGGGTAAGTTTACCACATCACAAGAGTTGTGCGCAAGCCATAGAAACTGGCGGTAGTATCCTCAGTTGCGGGCGGGAAAAGACCGTCATTGTGAGCGCAGCGAAGCAGTCTCCGCCTTCAAGTATCGAGATTGCTTCGTCGTTTCACTCCTCGCACCGACAGCGGTTATCCGCTTCGTCCGAGTCCCTGAATGATAAGTCGCGGTAGTGAGTCATCAGAACCGGGATCAATGGATCTACCAGCTAGCCGAATAATATTAGAATATTAATCGTTTTAATAAAGTTTTACTTTAATAATTTACCATTACATGTTGAAATTGATAATATTTATATTGACACTGTTTCGCGACGATGCTATCGCTCCTCCCACGGCCCGGATTCACCCACGTTCCACAATTCCACCGGGATGGCAGGGAAATTTGAAAAAGAACACCGCTACTCGCTCGTTCGGCGCAGGAAAAAGGGAAAGTCACGATTCTTCAGCGTTTTATTCCAGAAAACTCTACAGCGTTCAAATCGCTGATGCTCATTCCGAGGAAATAAACCACATACCTCCTGAGTATCTCGATCGGGTGTTCCTCGGGTCTTCCGAGCGCATGGCGGAACTTCCGGACAATTCCGTCGGCCTCATGGTGACCTCGCCCCCGTACAATGTCGGGAAGGACTACGATTTGGATCTGAGTTTCGACGAATACGTTTCGTTTCTGGGACGGGTGCTGCAGGAAACTCACCGGGTGCTTGTTCCCGGCGGTCGCGTAGCGTTCAACGTCGCGAATCTCGGGAGAAAACCTTACATACCTTTGAACGCTCACATGGCTTTTCTGGCATGCAATTTGGGTTTCCTGATGCGAGGCGAAATCATTTGGGTCAAAGGAAAAGGGCTGAGCGGGTCTTGCGCATGGGGATCCTGGATGTCTGCGGCAAATCCTACGTTGAGGGATCTGCATGAATATGTGCTCATTTTTTCGAAACAGCGATTTGACAAGCCGGTGAAGGGCCAGTCCACCATTTCCCGCGAGGAGTTCATGACTGCCACCACCAGCGTTTGGAACATCCCTCCGGAATCCGCCAGAAGAGTGGGACATCCCGCGCCATTTCCCGTGGCGCTCGTGGAGCGCCTGATCAGGCTCTACACTTTCGAGGGTGAGACGGTCTTGGATCCTTTTATGGGCAGCGGTTCCACTGCAGTTGGAGCGCTCAATTGCGGGCGGCACTTTGTGGGTTACGAAATCGACCCTTCGTACATTTCCGTATGCATGGACCGTGTATCCCGCAGCCGCTGCAATCTTCAGACAGTTTAGATTCGTAATTCGTTGCGCACCCGGTCCCTGAATCAGGACAGGTATCCTTCTTCTGCCATTATTTCCACATACTGAACGCGAATAATCCACTTCCCGCCACCTCCGAGGCGAAAGAACTTCAGGATCTGCCACGTTAGCGGCGGAGCCTGTTTCAGCAGCAATTTCGCTCTTTCTCGTTGACGAATCGAGACCACTGGATTAATCTAGTACAGTTTGACACCAACAAGGGTTAGTGAGCATGAACGAGTCATATGAAATCGTCTGGCATGGCCGCGGAGGACAGGGAGCAGTCACTGCGGCCAAGATTCTCACAGAAGCCGCATATTACCAGGGCTTCAAGGGCGTGAGCGCGAAGCCCACCTATTTTTCCGAAAGGCGCGGTGCACCGGTGAGCGTTCACACGCGAATCGCTGCTGAACCGATTCGAACGTTTTCCAATGTGCTGTCGGCCGATATAGCGGTTGTTTTGGACGACAATCTTTTGGACATGGTCAATGTCACGGCCAACCTGAATGACGGCGGCCTGATTGTCGTGAATTCCGCTCGTTCGCCCGAAGAACTGGGTTTGCGGGGCCCATTCTCCATCGTGATCGCCGACGCGTTTCATTCTTCCGAGACAGCCGGTCTGATCGTGGAGGGCAATGTTCTTATTTCAACTTCTATCCTGGGTCCGTTCGCTGCCGCATCTCACCTGGTGAGCCTTGACAACATCAAGAAGGCGATAGAAAAAAATTTTAGAGGCGCAGCTCTGAAGAGAAATCTTGCGGCCCTGGACCTTGCCTACAGGGATTCGCGAATCTTCCGGTACGAGCTTCCGGTTGCTTCGGCCCACGCCTGATTCCCATTATTATTCCGGACCGCTGGATTGTCCCGAATCAATCTGGTGCGCCTCAGAAGCGCGAGGGCTACATGTCTGACGATATAAGAAATACCATGAAAGCTGCGTCCACTCCTGCTACCGGAGAAGCGGGCAGAACCGGTGACTGGCGGTCTCAGACCCCGTGCATCGACCACGAAAAATGCTCTCAGAAGGACTCCTGCCTGTTGTGCTGGTTGTATTGTCCCGATGGCGTGATCTCCCGTGATTTTCCCCTGGAAATAGATTTGGAATTCTGCAAGGGATGCGGCATTTGTGCCGAAGAGTGTCCGCGAAAAGCGATTGCTATGGTTGACGGACGCTCAGCGGAGAAAGAGTCCGAATAACGTGACGCCGATCTGATCGGTGCACGTGCCGACGGGTTCGGAAAGCTGGTCTGAGGAAATTTTCATGAGTGAAGTCAAGATTATTACCGCCAATTCGGCTGCAGCGGCTGCCGCTTCATTGTGCAGGGTTCAGGTTGTGGCTGCGTATCCCATAACTCCGCAGACTCCCGTTACGGAAGATCTGGCGGCCATGGTGGAAAGAGGAGAGCTGGAGGCGGAGTATCTCACCGTGGAAAGCGAGCATTCGGCAATGGCGTCGGTTGTGGCGGCATCACAGATCGGAGCTCGGGTATTCACTGCAACCAGCGCAAACGGGCTATTGTACATGCACGAAATGCTCCACTGGGCTGCGGGAAGCAGGGTGCCCGTGGTCATGGCCTGCGTAAATCGCGGGGTGGGGGCTCCCTGGACGATACTCAACGATCAGCAGGACTCCATAGCCCAGAGAGACACGGGATGGATCCAGCTTTACTGCCGTAACAGTCAGGAAGTGCTGGACACCATCATACAGGCATACAAAATAGCCGAGAAGGCGCTGATTCCCATCATGGTGTGCTACGACGGCTTCGTGTTGTCACATGCCACGACTCCGGTGGAAATTCCCGACCGCAAGGACGTGGATTCTTTTCTGCCGTCATACGCAAACGGATCCGACGTTACTGAAGGCGGATACGTGAATGTCAATCCGCTCATCCTGAGCGAGCCGCGACCGGATGCAACGGGCGCTCTGAAGCCGGGTTACATGGATCTGCGTTACAGGCTTCAGCAAGACCTTCTCTCGTCCATAGACACCATCGGGAAGACAGATACGGAATTCGGAGCAGTATTCGGAAGGTCGTGGGGAGGGGTAATCTGGAAATATCGCATGGAGGATGCCGATCATGCCCTGGTTAGCATGGGTTCTCTGGCTTCCGAGTGCACCCTTGCCGCGGATTCCATGCGGAACCAAGGTCTGGCCGCGGGGGTTGTAGGCCTGCGGGCTTATCGCCCATTTCCCGCACGTGCCCTGACACGGGCTCTCCAACGGGTCAAGACCGTCGCTGTTTTTGAAAAGGACGTGAGCTACGGGTATGCAGGTGCACTCGCGATGGACCTCAAGGCTGCGATGTTCGACGCGAACATGAGGCCGAGGTTCTCGTCGTTCGTGGCGGGACTTGGCGGCCGTGACGTCAGGCCCGAACAATTGGCGGCGTCGGCGGCGGGAGCGATCAAAGAACATACGGTGTACGGCTGGATCGACGTCCGCGAATGAAACCGTGATGGCGATCCGGGTCAAACAGGAAGAATAATATGGCTACAAAGGCTGTCAGGGAACTACCAAGAGAAGAATTTATTTTGCCGGGAACCCGGTCCTGCGCTGCTTGCGGTTTGATGCTCACTTACCGGCATTCACTCAAAGCGTTGGAAGACGCCAAGACCATAGTTGCCGTGCCCGCAAGCTGCATGACGGTTCTCCACGGCGTTTATCCGATTACTCCCGTGAAAGTGATTTGTATCAACAATCCGTTCGCATCGACGGGCGCATCGGTTTCCGGGATTGTGGCAGGCCTGAAAGCCACCGGGAAAGAGGGCTATACCGTGGTGGCGTTCGCCGGTGACGGCGGGACGTACGATATAGGAATTCAAGCCCTGTCCGGGGCCCTGGAGCGAGGCACTGACTTCATTTACGTGTGCTACGACAATGAAGGATACATGAACACCGGAACACAGCGATCCAGCGCCAGCCCTGCAGGGGCCATCACCTCCACAACACCGGTCTTGGCTAAACTCCAGCACAAAAAGGACATGATCCGCATCGTGGAAGCCCACCGGATTCCGTATGTGGCGACAGCCTCGCCTGCCTTTCCTCTGGATTTGTACGACAAAGTACGTACAGCGAAAAATATTCACGGCCCGCGATACCTGGAGGTTCACGCACCTTGCCCTCCCGGTTGGGGATTCCCGAACAAACTGCTCATCAAGATGGGAAAACTGGCCGTAGAAACAGGCATACACGTCCTGTACGAAATCGTTGACGGCAAATTCCGCCTCACATCGAGGTCTTTGGCGCTTGCGAAAAAGGGAAGAAAAAAAACCGTTGCAGATTACGTAAAGGGCCAGACCAGATTCAAGAAAATCACCGACGAACAGGTCCGGGCGCTGCAGAAGTTCACCGACTTGCGCTGGGAAGAATTCCTCCGCAGGCATTCTGAATCCGTTTAGGGCTGGACGTTGTCAGCGAACATATTCGCTAATGTCGATTCCCGCACATTCATTTCGACTCAGATCCCCCTGTCAAGCAAGCCGGCAGTGGCACCCGGCGTTCTAGAACTGAAAACAATACTGGTCGCCTTACGACCGGGCGTGAAGCGATAACCGCATTCAAACAGCTGCATCGCCCGGTGTCTCACCGAACGGATACCATCCCGCCGATTTTATTCGAGACAAACTCCGCCGGGAATGAGAAAATACCACTAAGACGGTACGTGGTGTTCCTTACCCAACGTGATTGTCCTTTAAAAGAAAGGAGCGCAGCCATGGAATACAAAAGCATCCAGGGGACGGTTTATTCCCGAAGCGCGTTGAGTCCCCCCGTCATCAATTCCAGTTCCGCTCTGAAATATGGAATTCGGGTCCCGTGCATGGCGGAGCCCGGTCAGTACTCGGGGCTGGAGGTTGACGGAAATGTCAAGCTGCGGATGGTGGTAGACCAGGGCAAGAAAAAAATGACCTGCCACGCCAAGGTGGACTGGATAGAACAAGACGAACGTTCCGGGCAGGCATATGTGGGATTCGGAAGTCTTTCATTGAGCAGTGAGGAATTTGCCCTTTTGCTCAGGAATATCGCTGCTGAACCCGGCCAACCCCTGCAATTCGGCGCCAGTGTCAGAGACAAGGCTCCTGAGGCGGAAGCAGTACTCGTCAGCGAGACCGCAAAAGAAATCATGCGGCTCAAAGCGGTCAATTTTCCCGTGAGCATTATCGAGGAAGTGGATGAAAAACGAGGGGAGGTTCCGTTCTCCGAATTCGTGGTGGCAGCGGTGAAACAATACCTGAAGAGCTGAATCACACCCGTCGCTGTGCATTAGAAAAGAAAAGGCCGCATCCGTGTGACATGACCGTGGCATACCAATGCGCACATGGGCTCGGTTCATGGTCCGACCGTGTTGCAGGAGAACGGCAAGCGTGTCCTTGCCGAGCCTGCGCTCCCTGACCAGGGCCTAATCGGGGGTGATTACTTTCGACGCGGTATTGAGTGATTCTATGATTTCGTACATGTTGGTGACCTTGCCCGCCCTGAGTTTGTCCTCAAGGCCGAAGTGCTGGAGACACGTACCGCAGGAGAGAATCTCCACCCCTTGTTCCTCAAGCAGCACAATTGCGTCGGCTGCTTCTTCGTCAACGGTCGTGAGTTTGACTCCCGAATTAATGAAAATCATTCGCCACGGTTTGGGCAGAGTGTCCAACCAGGTACGCAGAAACCCTCGCATGAGTTTGGTCCCCAGTTCGTCATCGCCCTTCCCCATTGCATTGCTTCCTATGTAGATCACTTTCTTTTCTTCCCCTGGCCTGTGTTCAGGGACGGGACACGGCAAGAACTCTTCCGGGAACTCCGGAATCGCATCCTGCCGCTCAATGGCGATCTCGAATTGTTCGCCACGTTTCAGCACGTCCACGCGACAACCCTGGTTCCTGGCGAATCTGCTCACGTTTTCCCGCGAAGTGTCATTATCCACGAGAACCCTGAAACGATTGCCGCCGGATTCTTCCAGGGCTTTCTTGATCTCGAGCACCGGCTGGGGGCATGCAAGACCTCTGGTGTCGACAGTGACGATGTCGTTCATTTCTGCTCCTTACACGGCTGCGATCGCGTTCTGCGGGATAGCTGATAGGCTGTCCGTCAGCCGAAGAAATTGGTGGGTGCGGCGTATCATCCGTGTTAAGATCCCGTGTCGTTCATGGTATCAAACTGCATAGCTATTGTCTATTTGAGTTATAACATTTTCCTTTACAAATGACAGGAGCGCACAGTGGGTGACATAGGAGTAATCGGAGCCGGAAATATGGGGGCGGCTTTGGTGAGAGGTCTCGTGAGATCGGGACAGACCCCGGCGGACGCGATCGCCGTTTTCGATGTGGACGCGGAAAAGGTTCGGTCTCTCGAACGTGAGTTGGGAGTCAAAGGCTGCTCGCAGGTTCACGACGTGGTAGCGCCGAACACCGAATCGATCCTCCTGGCAGTGAAACCTCAGATCATGGGGGATGTTCTCGATTCCATTGCCTCCTGCATACATCCCGGGCTGCTGGTCATCTCCATCGCCGCCGGAATTTCCACTGCCTTCATGCTGTCACGACTGACGGAAAAGGCTCGCATCATACGGGTCATGCCCAACGCCGCGGCCATGGTGGGGGAGAGCGCGTCTGCGGTGTGCAGGGGAGGAGCCGCCGACGATCGCGATCTTGAGAAAGCTCTCCGCATCTTTTCTGCAGTCGGCACAGCAGTGGTAGTGGACGAGAAGGCGATGAACGCCGTGACTGCGCTTTCTGGCAGCGGCCCGGGTTATGTGTTCCTCGTGATGGAGGCCATGACCGACGCAGGGGTATACATGGGATTGGACAGGCCGACGGCTCGGGCACTCACGGTGCAAACGCTCCTGGGTGCAGGAAAACTGGCTGCAGCAGGTAACACGCCTTTCTGCGAACTGAAGGATCGCATCACCTCTCCTGCCGGAACGACCATTTCCGGCTTGCAGGTGTTGGAAAGGTCCGGGGTGCGAGGTATTTTCATGGAAGCCATCGCGGCGGCTTCACGACGCGCTTACGAACTTGATTCGGTCTGATGGCAGAATGTTCAGGCTGAACGCTTGCCTGCGGTAACGTTTTGCGATACCCCTTGAGGGTAAATTCCTTCTCTTCGTTGTGAAATAATGGAACGACAATTCCAATGTCCGTCCTGCGGCGCAGGAAACGTGGTGACCAATCCCGGAATTGTGATGAAGGTCTGCGATTTTTGTAAGACCGCCATCTACTGGGATAAGGAATCCGCTCTTTCCGCAGGACAAAAATCGCTCGATCTTCCCCCGTCTACCCGCTTCAAGCTTGGAATGGGCGGAAAAATCAGAGACCGCTCGTTTCGCGTTCTGGGACGTCTCACCTACTCCCACGAGAACGGCACCTGGAACGAGTGGTTTATTGAAATGCAGGGCGGGGAAATCATCTGGCTTACCGAGGACGAAGGGGAAATCTTCCTGGAAAGTCCCGTGACCTTGACAACTCCGGTTCCCTCACATCATGAGCTGCAACCCGGAATGAAAATCTCCCTGAACTCCCAGACAGGCGTTGTGGAAGAAATCGGCGAGGCCCGCTGTTTAGGAGGCGAAGGGCAGATCCCCTTCAAGGTGGAAATCGGGGCGACCTACCCTTACGCGGACGGAGCAACAGAATCGGGAAAACTGTCTTTTGGGCTGGAGTACGACCCGGCCACCGGTGCGGTTAAGGCATACCTGGGGCGCATTCTGGATCTGAAGGGGGACAAAGTAAAATCCCAGGCCAGAGAGGCCCCAGTCGTCCGGACGGGGGAGATCATCAGGTGTCCGTCCTGCGGGAAACCCTATGAGGGGCGCCGCGTAGATACAACCGCCGTGGTTGTCTGCGATTCGTGCGGTGCAGCATTGGGACTGGACGAGGCTCAAGCTCGCGTAGTCGGAAAAAACGAGGGACCCCAGCCGAAATTCTCTCTGAGAATCGGTTTGCCGCTTGCTTTTGACGGAGTGAGCTACGAGGTGATGGGCCGCGCTGTGTATGTGCAGATGGACGAAGGGGTCGAGTACACAACGCATGAATACGTTTTATATAATCCCGATGCAGGTTACCTGTGGCTTTCGGAAGATCGCGGGCATTACAATCTCGGCCGAGTAGTCCATACCCGGCCCACCACGCTCTCGAGGCCAGTTCCCAGGAAGGCCGTCTCCGTGGGAAACGAGACTTTCAAGGTTTTTGAAACCGGGCGGGTCACCTTGCGCTGGATTGATGGCGCATTTCCCTGGAAAGCTGCGGTTGGGGAAAGCACGCGTTACACACATCTCATAAAACCTCCTGAATACCTGGACGAAGAAACCACAGGAACCGAGGTGGAACTCTTCAGAGGACGGTACGTGGCTCCCGAAGAAATGCGACGGGCCGTTCCGGAGGGCGTTGCTCTTCCGGAGCCGCGGGGCATCAACTCGTGTCAACCGTATGTGAACCGGTGGACCCAAGGACTGGCGAAAATCGGTTTTGCCTTCTTGATACTCAATGTGGCCCTCTTTTTTTACAGTCTCGCGGTGGAGAAGAAAACGCTTGTTCTCCGGGAGCAGGTGAAGGCGGAAGACTATTCCAAGGAACACCTCAGCCGGCCTTTCAAGGTGAGCCACGATTCTAGCATTATGCGCCTTGAGGGCCATCTGCCGTTGAACAATTCGTGGATGGCATTGGACTTCGGCCTCGTCGACGCAAAGGAGCGTGTGCTTTCCACGTTCGGCAACGAAGCGTCGTATTATCATGGACAGGATTCCGAGGGTTCGTGGACAGAAGGATCAAGGCATTTCGCTTCTCATTTCAAAATCGACAAGGCGGGGGACTACCATCTCCTGGTTCATGGAAAAGGCGGTAGCGGGCAAAACGCTCCCCAATTGAACGAGCCTTTGAACCTAACTCTTTTTTCGGGTGTCACCATTTCCTGGTATTTTGTCGTCCCAATGACAGCTGCCGCATGTGTGGCGATACTCGAATGGCTGCTCCGGCGGAGGTTCGAATCCAAACGCTGGGCTGAAGCGTCGACAGATAGCGGCGGTTGACAAGCCGATGCGTGTCCTTTGCCCGAGCCCGGGTTATGGAGCAGAGCCTACCGTTGCGGAGATACCGTGAAAAGTCTGGTCACCAAAGTCATTGTGACAGGTATGCTTCTTACTCTGACCATCGGAGCGTACGGCGGATGTTTCAGGGGTTGGTTCCTCCCCAAACCGCTCGCAGCACCGGTGAGTCTCCGGGACGGTTCCGTCAGGTCCGGAAGCGGCGGTAGGGCACTGTTCTTCGTGGGTGGACGGACGCATTACGGAGGCGGGTACAGTCCGGGAAAATGATGATTTTGACGGCAGCGAGATCGCGATCAGCACTTTTCAATTCATTCGCCATCTCCTGAACCGTCCATAAAAAGTTCGCCAGCCATTTTTTCTGTTCTCTCGAATCTCCGGCGGAGAAATTACATCGATGTGTAATCGTTGAGTCTCGCGGAGGAACTATCGTTGCCCCGTCATTGCGAGGAATGAAACGACGAAGCAATCTGGATATTTAAGGGCAGAGATTGCTTCGTCGCGTCGCTCCTCGCAATGACACTGATTCGCGTGCCGACCAAGTCGCTGATTTGAAAGCAATTTGCGGGACACCACACTAGTAATGCTGCAATTAATAAGCAGCGTTTCAGATTCTCATTGACAAGCGGCACAAAGAAGACCTTATTCCCGTTCGGGGTGATGTCGAGGGGAGGCGCCGGGTCCCATCCTGACATTCTAGCCCCAGGTTACAAGGCTCATGGACAACAGATTGAACAGATACGGATGAAAAGGCAACACCCTGACTGAGTACCCGTACACACCCGTTTCATCGCAGGGTATTGTGCCTCCGAATTGGTAAATCCCATCGCTGACATCGCCCAGGCTGACCATGGCA
>Ga0187785_10000517_pt1 | contig 14425 bp, 16 predicted proteins | sample 0815_BV2_4_20_MG_FD_132466 | JGI IMG/M metagenome (GOLD analysis project Ga0187785, IMG submission 132466) | Tropical peat soil microbial communities from peatlands in Department of Meta, Colombia - 0815_BV2_4_20_MG | ecosystem: Environmental > Terrestrial > Soil > Wetlands > Peat | place...
ATCGCGCGCCGCATGATGCGGCGGAGCACATAGCCGCGGCCTTCATTCGAGGGCAGGACGCCATCGGCGATCAAAAACGCCGATGCGCGCAGGTGGTCGGCGATGACGCGATGCGATGCCTTGTGCGGGCCGTTTGGCGACACCTTAGTCAGATCGGCGATAGTCTGGATCAGCGCGCGGAACAGATCGATCGCGTAGTTGTCGTGAGTTCCCTGCAATACCGCGGCAATGCGCTCGAGACCCATGCCGGTGTCGATCGAGGGACGTGGAAGGTCGACACGCTTGCCGCCTTCGAGCTGCTCGTATTGCATGAACACGAGATTCCAGATCTCGATGAAGCGATCGCCCTCGGAGTCGGCCGAGCCGGGCGGCCCGCCTGGGATCTTGTCGCCGTGGTCGTAGAAGATTTCCGAGCACGGACCGCAGGGGCCAATTTCGCCCATAGCCCAGAAGTTGTCGTCGCCCGCAATGCGCAGGATTTTATTGTCGGGGAGCCCGGCGATTTTCTTCCAAAGCTTGAACGCATCGTCATCGTCGACATAGACGGTGATCAAAAGCTTGTCCTTGGGCAACGCATAATCCTTGGTGATAAGCGTCCAAGCCAGCTCGATCGCGCGTTCCTTGAAATAGTCCCCGAAGGAGAAATTACCGAGCATCTCAAAGAAGGTGTGGTGACGTGTGGTGTAGCCGACATTGTCGAGGTCGTTATGCTTACCCCCGGCGCGCACGCACTTTTGCGCGGTCACGGCGCGGGAGTAGGGCCGCTTTTCCAGGCCGGTGAACACGTTCTTGAACTGCACCATGCCGGCATTGGTGAACATCAAGGTCGGATCGTTGCGCGGAACCAACGGCGATGACGCCACGACCTGATGGTCGTTGCGGGCAAAGAAATCGAGGAACCCTTTGCGGATATCGTTGACGCCGCTCATTCTGAAACGCCGTTAGACCCCTGCCCGACGGGGCCTAAATCCCCATTTTGGCTTGATGTTTTCAAGCCAGCTATTTAGCGGCGGGGGTCGCGTAAGTCTAGGAAGGCCGCCTCGCACACGTCGTCGCTATTGCCAGAACGCCTTCGCCCCCGTCCTCGGTGGCGGCCGCTTTACGCAGCCGGGTGCCGACGGGGGCGAATGCCTAACGCATCACGCAAATGAGACGCGTCACCTAATGGTGCAGCGGAAAACTGGCGCCGCCGCCTCGCCTTACTAACTTTCAAGCCACTAACGGCCTGTCTTTTCTTTGCGCTTCGAGCTTCTCACCTTGGACACCTTGGCCTTTGCGGCCGCGGCCTTCGGTTCCTTGCCCTTAGCGTTGGCAGTCTTTTCTGCCATTCCGGCTTTACCTTTCGCAGCTCCGGCCTTCCTTGGTTTAGCGGCCTTTGGTTCTGCGGTCGGCTCGGCAACGTCTTCGACTTCGACAAGTTTGGTCGGCGTGGGCAGGACAGGCGGCGGTTCTGGCCGCTTCTGCGCCGGCTCTTCGCTCTTGTGGGCTACGCCCTTCTCGCGAAGGCCAGCTCCGGACGGCAGCGTCGCAACAACGCCGTCCGGCAGCCCCTCATCCTTTCAAGCCCCAGCGGCCTCCTCGTCGTCATCCTTGTCTTCGCTCTCGCCAGCCATGATTGCTTCCGCAATCAGACCTGCGTTCTGGCGCACGGCAGCTTCAATCTTGGCGGCGACGTCGGGGTTCTCCTTGAGAAACTGCTTGGCGTTCTCGCGCCCCTGCCCGATGCGTTGACTGTCATAGGAGAACCAGGCGCCGGATTTCTCGACCACGTTGGCCTTGACGCCGAGATCGATCAATTCGCCGGTCTTGGAGACGCCCTCGCCATACATGATGTCGAACTCGACCTGCTTGAACGGCGGCGCCAGCTTGTTCTTGACCACTTTCACGCGGGTCTGATTGCCAATCACCTCGTCGCGTTCCTTGATGGCACCGATGCGGCGGATGTCGAGGCGCACCGAAGCATAGAATTTCAGCGCGTTTCCGCCCGAGGTCGTCTCCGGCGAGCCATACATCACGCCGATCTTCATGCGGATTTGATTGATGAAAATCACCATCGTGCGCGAGCGCGAGATCGAGGCGGTGAGCTTGCGAAGCGCCTGGCTCATCAGCCGCGCCTGACTGCCCGGCTGCACATCACCCATCTCCCCTTCAAGCTCGGCGCGCGGAACGAGCGCAGCCACCGAGTCGACCACCAGCACGTCGATGGCACCGGAGCGGACCAACGTATCCGCGATTTCCAGCGCCTGCTCGCCGGCGTCCGGCTGGGAGATCAGGAGCTCGTCAACATTCACGCCGAGCTTGCGGGCATAAATTGGATCAAGCGCGTGTTCGGCATCGACGAAGGCACAGATGCCGCCCTTTTTCTGGGCTTCCGCAATCGTGTGCAACGCCAGGGTGGTTTTGCCGGACGATTCCGGCCCGTAGATTTCCACCACCCGGCCGCGCGGCAAACCGCCGATACCAAGCGCGATATCGAGCCCAAGCGAGCCCGAGGAAATAGCTTCGATATCCATGGCTTTGTCGTTCTTGCCGAGCTTCATGACCGAGCCCTTGCCGAACTGGCGCTCAATCTGGCTCAGCGCAGCAGACAGGGCTTTCGACTTATCCATGGAAGATCCTTCGACGAGACGCAGTGCAGGCTGACTCATGATGTCGCGCTCCTTATGGCCGGGATTCGACCCCCCGACAACGCGGGCCCCCGCACCGTCGGAATCGACTAAAGGCAACCAATGTACCCTATTTGTTCTCAGTTCGCAATATGTTCTTTTAGGTATTTAGGTAGTGGCCTGTTTCCAGCCCCTTGGTTTGAAATTGGGAGTGGCCTGATTTGAACTAAGAACGATGGCAATTACGTCTTGCGATCATATATACTACTTTAGTCGCATACGTTCTCCATAGGAGAATGTCACATGACAACACAAGTCCAACATCCAGGTTTCTTCCACACCGCAGGCGGACAAATTTTGCTGTTCGCTATAGTAGCAATTGCGGTGGTTGCCCTCGCTTGGGCATACGTTTGGTGAGTGAGCTTCACTGCATCAAATAAACGAGGCCGCCTCAGTTGGCGGCCTCTTCATTTCCGGGCTTTGAAATTCGTCGCTTTGCCTGCGGACCTTCGCGGTGTGTTTTGCGGTTTTTGGTTGTGCATGGCTGTCTTTGTCGCAGCCGTTCCGCTGGCGTTCAGCAGAGGTCAATAAGATGATTGAGACAGCCACCCAATCAGGAGGTCACACATGAAACGCTCGGCAACCGCGCTTGTGGCATTGCTCGCTCTTGCAGCGATGACAGAGCTTGCCGCCGCCCGCGATGGCTGCGGCCGCGGGTTCTACTGGAATGGCTATCGCTGCGCACCGATGGGTTATGTGGCGCCTGGGCCCGGCTACGGCTATTACGGCGGCGGGGCGCGCGGAAACTGTTACAACTATTACGGTCGGCGCATCTGCTGCCCGGGAGGATTCACAGTACAAGACGGCGTGTGCAAGCCGTATCGTGGGCCATAATTTCGGGGCTTTCCGGTTGTCGGTCCCTTTTCATTGCGCCCAAAGCCGTCTTTCGCCCAGCCTGTTGCAAGTGGGAGTCATTTGGGAGCGACGGCCATGATTGGTAAACGCGTACAATTTCACGAGGAGGCCTGGCAGGAGCTGCGGCTGCTCGCGTCCGAAAGCATGAAGTCATTTCAGGAGCTTGCCGACGAAGCGTTCAACGACCTGCTGAGAAAGCACGGCCGACCAGCCAGTCTCAAGGAAGCCCTGCGCAGAAGTGCCGGCGAAAGCGCGACGATTATTCCGCTCAAGCGCAAGCCGCGGCCGACACGATCAAAAAAGTGATGGCCCTTACGCCAGCCGAATTGCATCGCTGAGCGCACGCCCAGCAAACCCATTCATAGAGGCCGCCCCAATGGGCGGCTTTCGTTGCTAAACGGCTACCGACCGAAGGTTCGGGCCTTTTTGCTCACCGCAAGGAAACCAACCCAGTCTTGCGCGTTGTCCGGATGGTCTGGATGTTCGTCGAATTTGCCTTTTCGCAGCGCAAGAGGCTATACTGCACTGCAGTATAGTGGCGTATGCCGCGGGGCCGGGGACGCGGCGAACGGAGCGTGTTGTTATGCGCAAAGCCCTGGCACAGTTGAAAAAGTGCACCGCGATTCCAGCGGTGAGATACTCCCTGATCGCAGTCGCTGCGTTGCTGTGGATGATCGGTTTTGCCGATCAACTGCCCGACGCCATGCAAACCGCGAAATATGTGGGCATCTCTTTGCTGATGGTGACGGTCGCAGCGATCGCCTGATCGCTCGAGGTTGGCTAGACGCCGAGGTGTCGCTGCAGAACTTCTGGCCGCGCCTAGATCTCCTGCGTGGGGCCTTCGTTCAGTCCTACCCCAAATTCAATTCCTTGAAGAAGTCATTGCCTTTGTCGTCGATGACGATGAAAGCGGGAAAGTTTTCGACTTCGATTCTCCAGATCGCTTCCATGCCGAGCTCGGGATATTCGTGCACGTCGACCTTCTTGATGCAGTGCTCAGCAAGGTTTGCCGCGCTGCCGCCGATCGAGGCCAGATAAAATCCGCCGTGCTTCTTGCACGCGTCGCGAACTTGCGCCGAGCGATTCCCCTTGGCGAGCGAGATCATCGAGCCGCCCACGGCCTGGAACTGGTCGATATAGGAATCCATGCGGCCCGCCGTGGTGGGGCCGAACGAGCCTGACGCGTAGCCCGCAGGCGTCTTTGCCGGTCCCGCGTAGTAGATCGGGTGGTTCTTGAAATAGTCAGGCAGCCCCTTCCCGCTTTCCAGCCGCTCGCGCAATTTCGCATGCGCAAGATCGCGCGCGACGGTCATGGGGCCGCTGAGCGAGAGCCGCGTTTTCACCGGATACTTGGACAGCTGTGCCAGAATTTCTTTCATCGGCCGGCGCAGATCGACCTTCACCACCTGCCCACCCAGTTTTTCCTGGTCGATCTCCGGCAGATATTGCGCCGGATGATGTTCGAGCTCTTCGAGGAAAACACCATCTTTGGTGATCTTGCCAAGCGCCTGGCGGTCGGCGGCGCAGGAGACACCAAGCCCGATCGGAAGCGACGCGCCGTGCCGCGGCAGGCGAATTACACGCACGTCATGACAGAAATATTTGCCGCCGAACTGCGCGCCGACGCCGGTCGACTGCGTCATCACCAGCACTTCCTTTTCCATATCGAGATCGCGGAAGGCGTGGCCATCTTCGCTGCCTTTGGTCGGCAATTCGTCGAGATACTTCGTCGAGGCGAGCTTGACCGTTTTCATCGTCAACTCGGCGCTCGTCCCGCCGATGACGATCGCGAGGTGATAAGGCGGGCATGCCGCGGTGCCGAGCGTGAGCACCTTTTCCTTCAGAAATGCCAGCATGCGGTCGTGCGTCAAAATTGACGGCGTTGCCTGGAACAGGAACGCCTTGTTGGCCGAGCCGCCGCCTTTGGCGATGAACAGAAGCTTGTAAGCATCCTCGCCTTCGGCATAGATCTCGACCTGCGCCGGCATGTTTGACTTGGTGTTCTTCTCCTCAAACATGGAGATCGGCGCGAGCTGCGAATAGCGCAAATTGCGTTTGAGATAGGCATCGCGCGCGCCTTCGGCGAGCGCGGCCTCGTCCGAACCGTCGGTGAATACCGTGCGGCCTTTCTTGCCCATGATGATGGCGGTGCCTGTGTCCTGGCACATAGGCAGCACGCCACCGGCGGCAATGTTGGCGTTCTTGAGGAAATCGTAGGCGACGAACTTGTCGTTCTCGGAGGCCTCGGGGTCGTCGAGGATCCTGCGCAGCTGCTTCAAGTGTGCCGGGCGCAGCAGATGATTGATATCGGTGAACGCGGCCTCGCTGAGCGCGCGCAACGCCTCAGGCTCGATCACCAGCATGTTCTTGCCCATCACCTTTTCGACCTTGACGCCACCAATGTCGAGCTTGCGATAGGGCGTCTTGTCCGGGCCGAGCGGGAACAGCGGCGTGTGGTGATAAGGCGGTGTCGGTGTGGTGATGGGGGCGTTCATGGAGGCTTGCCGAAAGATGTGATGATGAAGGTCGTTTATGTTACTTTTCGGCACCCCACAAGCCAACGCTCGTCGTGGTCAAGAATATAAGCCCCGCTAGGGAGTATGCCCATGCCGATCACGCTTACCTTCAAACCGCTAACCAGCTCTGCGCTACTTTCGCTCGCCTTGATTGCGCAAGCCGCTCCCGCGCAGGCGCAATACACCGCCAAGGAATGGCCGGAAGGCGCGATGAAGCAGCGCTTCACCGACACCTGCGGCATCTGCCACGACATCAACCGTGTCCGCGTCGGCTACACCCCGCAAGGCTGGTTCACGGTCGTGCGCATGATGCAGAACTTCGATGCGGCCATCCCCGCCGAGGAATGGCCGGCAATGGCCGAATACCTCATGAAGAATTTTCCCGAGCGGCGGCGCCCGTCGGCTGTAATCATTTCGGGGCCGGTCAAGGCACGCATCGATCTTTGGGACGTGCCGACGCAGGGCTCGCGCCCGCACGACCCGCGCGCGGCCAAGGACGGCTCGATCTGGTGGACCGGCCAGCTCGCCAACAAGCTCGGCCGCATCGATCCGAAGACCGGCGCGATCCGCGAATACACCCTGAAGTCCCAGCACACCGGGCCGCATGGGCTCGCCGAGGACAAGGACGGCAATATCTGGTTCACCGGCAACAATCTCGGCCTCATCGGCAAGCTCGATCCGAAGACCGGCCTCACCACCGAATATCCGCTGCCCGACAAGGCGGCAAAGGACCCGCACACCATCAACATCGCGCCCGACGGCATGGTGTGGTTCACCGTGCAGGGCGGCAACATGATCGGACGGCTCGATCCCGCCAGCGGCGACATCAAGCTGGTCACCTCGCCGACCGAAAAATCGCGGCCCTACGGGCTAATGATCAATTCAAAAGGCGTGCCGCATTTCGTCGAATTCGGGGCGCCGAAGATCGCCAGCATCGATCCGCAGACCATGGCGATCAAGGAATACAAGCTGCCGAACGATGCGGCGCGGCCGCGCCGCCTCGCCTTCTCCGATGACGACACCATCTGGTACACCGACTATCCGCGCGGCATGCTCGGGCGCCTTGATCTCAAGACCGGCAACGTGAAGGAATGGGAATCGCCGAGCGGGCCGAAGTCGGAGCCCTACGGCATCGTCTTTACCAAGGGCGCGCTCTGGTACAACGAGTCCGGCGCCAAGCCGAACACCATCGTGCGCTTCGATCCGGCATCCGAAAAATTCCAGAGCTGGGCGATCCCTGGCGGCGGCGACATCGTGCGCAATATGGATGTGACGCCGGACGGAAATCCGGTCACCGCCAACAGCCTGACCAACCAGGTAGGGCTCGTGACGGTAGAGGACAGCAATTAGAGCAAACTTTGCAACCGCTCGTCCCCGCGAAAGCGGGGACCCAGGGCCTCCTGCCAAGACTGGATGCCCGCTTTCGCGGGCATGAGCGGAAAAAGATGGACAGCGCACGAAAAACCGAGCGATTCACACCGGCCTCACCCTTCCCTTCTCGCCCAACCGGCACTCCAGCCGGTCGCGATCCCATTTCGCCAGATCGGCCGCCGCACCGTAAGTGCTTTGCAAGAACTCCATCAGCGCCGCGTCCGGATCGCGCGCGGTGCGCACTGCATCGTACGGTACAAGAAACTCGCCCAGATCCTTGCTGAAGAAAGCCTCCTTCGGCGTGACTTTCGCGGCGGCAAAACCGTCCGGCGCCGGGTAGGCATAAGAATAAAAGGCGGCATAGTCGATCGGGCCACCGCCGCCCGGCCAGAAACCGGCGCTCGACACTTCGTGCGAGTAAGCCTCCTGGGCTACGGAATTCGGCAGATGCGGCACGCCGCCGGGATGGCGCGGCGCGGGACGGCCGGAAAAGCGCGTCACCGCCAGATCGAAGCTGCCCCAGAAGAAATGCACCGGGCTCGCCTTGCCGAGAAATGCCGTGCGGAAATGGGCGAAGACCTCGCTTGCGGAGAGCAGCACGCGCCAGAAGCGATTGGCATAATCGGCATCATAGGCCGCGTGCAACGTGTCCTGATCGAAGGGTATGCAATCGGCGATCTCGTTCGGCATGGTCGTGATGCGCAGATCGACGCCCAGCTCGCGCAGCGCAATCATTACGTCTTCGTAAAACTCCGCCACGCTCATCGGCTTGAGCATGATCTGGCGGAAATGCCCATCGCTCATCCTCAGCCACAACACATGATCGACGAAGTCAAAATCGATCTGGAAACTGCCACCGCGCCACGGGATCGGCGACGTGGTTAGCCCGCGCGCGGTGACATAGAGCGCGACGTGCCATGAGTGATTGAGCCACGGCGTCAACTCGAGCCGAACTTTGCCGACCACCTGCGCCCACAGATGCAGCGTGCCGCGCGTGTCCTTCCATGCCGCATAGGGCAAGTCCGGCCAGCGTTTCGCCATCGATGATGATGTCATGATCGCTCGTTACTCCATTTCGCCGTGTCCGGCCTCGTTGCCCTATACTACCCTTTCCTGAAGGGACACACGCATGACCACAATGTCGATTCAACTTCGCAGTATCCCGGATACGCAAGCTGCGGTTGGTTGGGCGGAAGGCCACACTATCGTTGTCGACCGTCCCGACGGCAGAGCCGGCGGCATGGGCCTCGGCTTCAACGGCGGCCAGCTGCTCGCCCTGGCGATCGGCGGCTGCCTCTGCAACGACCTGCATTATGTCGCCGACGATATGGGCGTCCGACTCGCGTCGATCGCGGTGGATGTTGCGGTCGCCTTCGAGGGAAATCCGCTGATCGTGAAGAACGCAACCGTGCGCGTGGCGGTAACGGCCGCCGACAAAGGCGCGGACGTCAGTGGTGTCATCCGGCGCGCCGAGGAAGTCTCGGCCGTCAGTAATTCAATCAAACGCGGGATTCCGGTCCAGTTCGTCGATTGAGTTAGACATCTGGATGCTGCACCGGCATGAGCGGAGACGGGAAAGCCAACGCTGATGTTTTGGCGTATAGTGTCCGTCAAGCCCGGGGGCATCGATGACCGCCAGCGCGACCACAGACTCCGCGCCGCCGTCGCATCGCTGGCTGCGCGCGGGCCTTGTCCTTATCGCTGCACTTGAATTTCTGGATGCGCTGTCGGGCGTAGAGAATATCTTCACCGACTATCGACACCCCACCGCGCTTCTTCGCTTTGCGCAAACGCTCACCAGCATCAAGCTCGCGCTCGCGCCGTTAGTTGCGGGCGCAGCTTTGGTGTTTGCCGGAATGGGAAATCTCCGCCGTGCCATCCTGGCGCTGGCATTGCTCACGCTTGTGGGATGGGTGCTTGAGGGCCTGCCGTCGATTGCGATCCACGGCGTCAGGCTGGCCCTGGACTTCGGCGGTCTGGAGGAATTCTCACACTACTTTGTCTATCCTGCCGCGGCGCTTGCCGGTGCGGCGCTCGCGCTCAAGGACCGGCGGCTTCCCCTCGCCGGCCTGCTGGTCAGCGTGCCGACGCTGCTCAACTGGACCGGCGTCGTTGCGTTCACCATCGCGATCTTGATGTACGGATTCTGAGCTGCGTTCCAGCGCCAGGACCTGAAAACAAAGAGGCCGCCAACCCCAGGCGACCTCAGTTATGCCCCAGTGACCGTTCGGAGATCGTAGATTTGTCGTTCATACGGCGCGCACGATGTTGTCAGTCAGCTTGCCACGAGAGCCACTGAGAACGCCGCGCCCGTCGTCACCGTCGGTCCGTCCCCAAACTCGATTTCAGAAATACGCCCGCGCGGAACTTGCGGAAACAGCTTTGTTGCACCGCCCACCTGAATTTTCGTGAGCGTGACCGGGAAAACACAAGTTCCCTCACATCCCCGGTATCATCGGACCAGCCCGCCTGGAGCCCGGCACCTAATTACCTGAAAAGGTTCGGGACTTCGGTAAAATTTGAAATTAAACCCTTTTTATGTGCTCACGTTATTTTTTTTATGCATGCGTTATAGACGTAGTCCTGTGACTCATTTGGAAGGATCATACGGCGACATGTCGGCGCGGGGGAAAGCCCATGCGAGATTTGATGTTCATGCTGGCACCAGTGGCGCTCATCTTTTACTTCGTGGTCTATCCGGACCAATTCAGCGCGCTTCTCTCCTGGGCCGGCCAATACGTTCGCTAGAAATCTGATCCACTGTTTATGATCACAGCGTCGCGGCTGGGCAGCAAACGGGCGATTGACGTGCGGCGTTTCATCTGTCATCCGCAACGCCTCTTCTCGTCATCCCTTCAGCCTAGCAATGCCCCGAAGATTGCTCCGTATTGGCCGTTCAAATACCGGCCTCGGCCTGTTTGCCGACAGGACCATCAAGAAGCGAGAAAAAATCGCGGAATATAAAGGCCCGCGCGTGGGTGCTGAGGAAGCCGGCCGGCTGGAGCGGCGCGGCAATCGCTACCTTTACGAAATCAACAAGCGGGTCACCATCGATGGCTCGCCGCGTAGCAATATTGCGCGCTACGCCAACCATTCCTGCAATCCAAACGCGGAGACCTTCACCTATGGTGGCCGGGTGTTCATCCGCGCGTTGCGCAATATCAAGCCGGACGAGGAAATCACCTACGACTACGGCAACGATTACCTCAAATACGTCATTGGCCGCTCGCGCTGCCAATGCCGCCGCTGCCGCCGGCGCCGGGCGCGTAAACAGCGGGAGGCGCGGGCGCTGAAGAAAAGACGGGCCAAGCGACTTGCACGCATGCGGCGCCGCTAGCGAAAGCGCAAGCCCGCCATTCCTTTCTGCCCCTGCCCGTCCTCTTTCGGCCGTGCTAGCAAATGCCCGCATTCGCTGGGGCCCTCCTTGACCTCCGACAGCCTTGACCAGCGCGCGGGCTTGCGCGCCGACCGGATCCCGCTTGGCATCTTGTTCATGCTTGGCGCGACTGTCATGTTTGCGGTTTCCAGCGCGCTATCGAAATGGCAGGTCGCCGAGTATTCCTTCGTCGAGGTCCTGTTCTTCCGCGCCATCGCATCGCTGGTCACCTGCGCTGTGCTGATCTTGCCGCGCACCGGCATCATCGTTTTGCGCACCAAACGCCTCCGCGACCATTTTGGACGTAGCGCAACACAGGCCACCGCACAAAGTCTGATCATCATCGCATTCGGATTGATGCCGCTGGCCGGCGCCGTTGCCATCAATTTTTCTTCGCCGCTGTTTGCGACGTTATTCGCCGCGCTATGGCTGGGTGAAAAAGTTGGGTTCGCCCGTGCTGGTGCGCTTGCCGCGGGCTTTCTCGGCGTGCTGCTGGTGGCTGCACCGGGTGCCGATAGCTTCCGGCTCGGTGCTATATATGCGCTTGCCAATGCGGTGCTGTTCGGCAGCGTCACAGCTGCCGTGCGCGGCATGACGACGACAGAATCTGCCGAAACGCTGACCATGTATCAGATGATCTTCCTTACGCTGTTTTTTGGGCTGGCCTTGCCATTCTTTTTTGCCTGGCCGAGGTCGACTGACGCGGCCGCGATGCTTGGCAATGGCGTCATCAATGCGATCGGACAATATTGGTGGACGCGGGCATTGTTCCTGGCGCCTCCGTCCGCCGTCGGACCGTTCTACTATTTCATGCTGGTCTGGTCGGCCGCCCTCGGCTTTATATTCTGGGGCGACGTGCCGACGCTTGCGCTGCTTGCCGGCTCCGCGATCGTTGTCGGCTCCGGTCTGTTCCTGCTTTGGCACGAAACAGCCAAAAAGCCTGTCGTCGTTGAATAGTCCAAAGGAGTAAAATCGATGAGCCTGAATATCCGCCGCGTCATCACCGGACATGACGATCAGGGCCGCGCCAAGGTCCTGATCGACGAAACCGTCAAGAACACGGGGACGCAACGGCCCGGCGCGCTTTATAGCGTGATCTGGTCGACCGAGGGCTTTCCGGTCAACAACGATGGCAACCTGGATCCTTCCGGCAAGAAGATCGGCACAACGGTTTCCGATGGAACGGTATTCCGCATCGTCAGCTTCGGTCCGGGTGTTGCCCGGCGCAATCACCGCACCGACTCGATTGACTACGCGGTTGTCATGTCCGGCGAGATCGATATGGAGCTCGATATCGGCAAGGTGCACCTCAAGGCTGGCGACGTGCTCGTGCAGCGCGGCACCATCCACAATTGGGTCAATACCGGCACTGCACCTTGCGTCATTGCCTTCACACTCGTATCGGCGAAGTCGGTGACCGCAGGCGGAAAGACACTCGAAGCGCGCGGCTAAAGCAGCCAATATCTATCGATCCAGCTCCGGATAGTGCCGGAAAATTCCCATCTCGTTGAAGGCAATCCGCCGCGGCGATGCAAGGTAGGCCCTGATGCCGGGGCGCGCAGCAATCTTGTCGCGGATACTGACAAGTCCCGGTAGTTTTCGTTCGACGCCTTTCATCGCTCGAGGAAAGGCGTAGCGAAGCCCTTCGATCAACTGGAACATCGACAGGTCGACATAGGTCGCCTTCCGGCCTGCCAAATATGGGCCCCCGCTCTTCTCCAGCACCGCTTCGAAGTAGCCCAGATATTTGGGCGCACGCTCGTCAATAAAATTGTCCGAGTAACGTTTTGCCTCCGGCTTTTGGTCTTCGTAGTAAAGACCTGAGCCCACCGGGTGATGCGTGTCGTGGATCTCCTTGACGAAATCGGTGACCGTGAGCTGGAGCTGGTGCAACCAGAGACGGCCTGCTTCCTCGCGCGGACCAAGTCTCAGCCGCGGACCCAGATAAAATAAAATATTTGCGACCTGCGCGATCACCATTTTGCCCGCCTTCACGAACGGTGGCGCGAAAGGGGGGTGCTTGTCGCGTGCGCCTTCCATCATTGCCATCATACGACCCATGCCGCCGGATTTGCGCGCCACGTCGTCATAGGTGGCACCGGCATCTTCAAGCGCAAGCCGCACAAATTCGCCGCGCCCCTGGATTTCAGGCCAGTAAAATAATTCGTACCGCATTGGATCACCTCAACTGTCCGCACAAATGCGAAGGGCGCGAGCTTGGCTCGCGCCCCGCAACGACTTCAAGGGGGTCTTAGCGTTGTCGCATGCGCTAATTCACTGCAAAGCAGTACAGCAGCCCATCGCCGCCGGTCGAACGTAGATCGGCCTGCGAGCAGCCTCCATCAGGCCCGCGCGACGGATGAGAGGAGTTCCACGACTTGGACGCGTCATCGTCACGCAGACCCTGGCGGTCGTTATGGCCGAGCATGACCGAACCCTGCGTGCTGCTTGTGTAGTTCTTGCAGGTCATGTCCTTGTCATCTGCCAAGGCTTTGCCGTCCACCGTCGAGCCGGTCAGAATATCGTGCCGGTTCGGCGTGTCACCACGCCCGTTGATCACGTCGCCTTTTTCAGAAAGATTGTTTTGTTTGCTGAGCTTGTTATTGGCGCTGTGCAAATCATCGACGCTGGTGGCGACGACCACACCTTTGGCGTTCGTCCATGGACCCTTGCCGATGCGGTCGCGCGCGTTCACGGCGCCGGCACCCTGGGTCGACAGGTAAGCGTGCCAGGTTTTTGCCCCCGCACCCGCCGATGTAGCGAGCTGCTGGCAATGGGCGTCAGCGCCGGCGATTCCGCCGAGATCTGCACCCTTGCCCGGACCAACGCTTGTGACGAAGAAACCCATATTCGCTTGTTGGGCATACGCAGGAGCCGCACACAAAAATGCAAGGCATGCCGCGAGCGGCGCACCAACTCGAACGACCGTCATTTTACTACCTCCCGACATTTGGCAAAGGCACATGCCCGCCATCGGGAAAGCAGAACACCAAATGTGTATCGCTATTCCGGCATTCACGCTTCGTTGATGGCTCAGCCGGGCTTGCCGGAATATTGTGCGTCGGTCACCGGTTCGAGCCAGGTCACGTGTTCCCCGCCCTGAGCCTCCTGCATGGCAATATGTTCCATGCCGTGTTCGGCGGTCGCGCCGTGCCAGTGTTTTTCGGCCGGTGGAATCCAGACAGTGTCACCGGCGCGAACCTCGCGCACCGGTCCACCCCAGGTCTGCACCCGGCCGACCCCTGAGGTGATGAAGAGCGTCTGACCGAGGGGATGGGTATGCCAGGCCGTCCGCGCACCCGGCTCAAACCGCACCCAGGCCGATCGAATGCGGGCCGGGTCGGGCGCCTGAATTACCGGATCCTGCCAGACTGTTCCGGTGAAGCTCGGTGCGCTCATCCGGCGCGAGGGCCGCGATCCGCAAGCAATGATGTCCATGCTGGTTTCTCCCCTGGCGCGGCAGTGTCCTGCGGGCACCCTATCGAATGCAATACTTTAAAAGCAGTACTTTAAAAGTAAGGATGCAAAAAAACCCGGCGTCGCCGCCGGGCTTCAACTCAAGGCATATGATTGAGGGATATCAGACCGGCTGCAAATTGCCGGCGGCCTGCTTGCCCCGCTCAGTTACGATTTCGAAGCTG
>Ga0187785_10000518_pt1 | contig 14424 bp, 14 predicted proteins | sample 0815_BV2_4_20_MG_FD_132466 | JGI IMG/M metagenome (GOLD analysis project Ga0187785, IMG submission 132466) | Tropical peat soil microbial communities from peatlands in Department of Meta, Colombia - 0815_BV2_4_20_MG | ecosystem: Environmental > Terrestrial > Soil > Wetlands > Peat | place...
CTGAGGGTGCGAATAGCCCGCCTGAGTCCCCAGGAACTGCGGGCTATACTTATAGTAAGCCCAATGGAGGACGACTGCTCCCACAATGGTAATTACCACGCGAATCAGAATGTTGACTTCCGTACTGTATTTTCGGGGCCAGTTGTCGAAGTAGAAATACAAACCCAGTGCAATTGCCAGTAAGATGACCGCCAGTTCTCCGGTGTGGAGGTATCGCCAATCGGGGGCCATGAGGCGCTTCGCGCCTTCTACGGAAACTCCCCACACCACATCCTGCATGAACACGAAGGTGAAAAAGAAAATCCAAGCCAGACCCAGGATGAAGACGAATCCGGTTATACCACGCCATGGTTGGGTTTTGACCAGACGGAACGGGTAACGTTCCAGAATCGTTTCCGTCAGCCATACTGATACGGTGGCGCACATGATCCATCCCACGTTGAAGTTCCCGCTCAAGGTCTTAAACTCCTCGTACCACCACGGGAAGGATGCTGTGTATTCCTGCCAGGGATAAAAGAGGACCCGGTAATGAGGGTGCATGAAGATCAAATAGGCATAGGTGGTGAAAAGGAAGGTTACGGCAAACACGGTCAATCCCTTTGCAGGCTGGTTAACTTTGTGCCAAGGATAGTTCTCGAAGGCCGACGGCCATATGGGGCTCAGCCACGATGCTATGGCAGCCATCATGAGAATGGCCAAAGACGAGTACTCTCTGGAAAAGAAGTCCGAGAGGCCCGTCTTTCGGAGCTCGTGCCAGCTGAAGTAGGGAATCGAAAATTTGCCGAATATTCCGTAATAGAAAACCCAGATGAGTAACCCCGTGATGGCAAAATTCAGCCCGACGAGGATGACGCCTTTCATCAGAGGGTGTGCCCTGTTCATCCATTCGGGCCTGAACGGCCAGAAGTTGAAGATGTACGCCTGCCATATCGCGACAATCAGAAGCCATCGGATATACATGTACCCGTACTGCGGCGTATACCAGCGAAGGTAGCCGCGGGGATCCATGAATACCCACCAGAGCCCCATGAAAACGACGAAAGCCAAGAGGACGTTCACCACACCTCGCATGAACGGCTGTTTGATGAGATCGGTGAATGTCCTGTCCTCCAGCCAGAGCCTGTCCAGAACATCGTGTGTCATTGCATCAACCTCCCCATTGTTAAGCAAACAGCAGTTCATCGCCGTTTCCGAGGTATATGTCTCGCTTGCTCATGTTCCGAGCCGTTCCCTTCACAACGGGAAGCCCCGCCTTGAGCATTTTCTCGGCCGTAATGAAACCGGTGCAATGGTTGCAGCCAATCTTTTGAACACCATACTTGTTGAACGCGAGGATAAGGTCGTCGTACTGCGGGTCCCAATCCTCGAAAGGCGAAATGTGGAGCCCGCCCTGCACGGCAAAAATCTTCTCCCCACCTTTGATATTCTTGCGCACAGCCTCCATGTAGCTGATCACTCCCTGATGACAGCAACCGGTCACGAGGACCAATCCCTTGTCCTTCACGTTAAAGACGAACGACTGCTCACCGAACACCCTCAGGATGATGGGCACGTCAAATGTCATCAGAGCTATTCCGGGGTACAGAATGTTGACCTTGCTCGAATCGAGAACGGTAACCTTTCCCGTGTGAGGGTGGTCATTCTTCACGTTCGCCTTCGGAAACGACTTCCCCTTGAGGAGATCGAACCCCTCCTGGTAGAATCCCTTGGGAAGGTAGATGGGTATGTCGGGATAGAATTTCGTGGTCGCCTCTATCCCATAGAAGTGGTCAATGTGCTCGTGGCTGACGACCATGAAATCGATTTCCTTCTTGGCCAGTTTCTCCGCCACCCCCTCTTCCCGGAAACGCTTTTCCATCCACTCCGGATTCCATCCCGTATCGAAGTGGATCTTGACGACCTTGCCATCCAGAAGGGTCGCTTCGATGTATGTCGAGAATCCGCCGAGGTTGCTTCCTTTGTAGCCTGACTTGACCCCTTCGATTGTCCACGGGATCTCGTACTGGTTGACCAGGAGTCCGCCGGCCCCTTTGACATCGTTCAAAAACACGTTGTTGTCATACCAGCTTGTCTCGGATACGACTTTAATCTTCAAAGCCTGCAGCTCCCCGATGTCAACCTGATTGAGTTTCTCTGCAGGCAGAAGCTTGTTCTTGAATACTGTGGAAGAGAGTCCGGCAGCCCCGAAGTAGCCCGTGAGGGCTCCCACGGCCATGCCCCTTATGAATGATCGTCTTGTGAAATCTCCCGCCATGGTGGCAACCTCCTTGCCTACTTCGCCCAATACAGTATCTGAACGGTCATTAGAAAAAGCCCGATCCCGACCACGACTCCGAGGAGGACTCCGAGACCGAAGCCTTTGGACTTTTCGGAGTCTCCGTCTGTCTTGCGGTCATTCTCGTTCTCCATGGATCAGAACTCCTTTCTCAGCATTCTTGTTTCATGCCTTCCTTATCGTCATCCACGGGAGGCATGAGGCGAACGCCGGGTTTGGTTACTATGGTTGTCTGGAGGATAACTCGCCTGATTTGACTGCAGGTTTTGCAGTCGAGCGTGAGACCGTCGCTCCGAAAGAAGAACCCGTCTCCTTCCCATCGGCACTCGGTTTGACTACTCGCATCGCAGGAACGTGACCAGCCGGCAATGAAGCGCCGATACAGGAAAGACGTTAGGTCCAACCCCGGAAAGTTTCTGTCGACCGAGCCCTTTTCCAGGAGCGTGATAAATGTTCCGTCCTCTCCGAGGACTCTGTAATCCTCACTCATTTCCACACGCCAGTACGTTTGGCTTTTTGCCGTGATGACCGTGCCGGCATCTGCCCGGTGAGCAAGGGAAAGGTGACCTGCAAAGAAAAAATCAGGTGGAATATCTGTAGCATGCCCTTTCTGAGGAACGCCGCACCCGTCCGCAAGGTCTTCGAATCGCCGTCTTGCGTGCTCGTGATCGATGGCGTGGCAGGGGCAGCCTCCAGAACCATCGCCGGGCCGAGTATCGAAGACTTCGCTATCCCGAAGCAGTTTTTCCAGAGCGGACAGCCCGTGAAAAGCCGGTTCGGTCCTCGCGGGAAAATACTTGATCAGAAAGTCTGCCAGCCAGTCATATTCTTTCTGGGGAACGGCCCCCTTCAATTCGAGCCTGTAGACACCCGGCCGTTTTTGAAACCAGAGCAGCCAATAGGGATCGTCATCCCAGCCGTGACCTACGTAACGGACCCCCACGAACTCACGGTGGTGTTCATCACCCAGAATCGCGAGCCATACGTGATTGATCAATCCCACCGCTTGCGTCACAGCGTCGACGCTCATGCGTGTTCCCTCTCACTCGCGCTGCACTGAGAACACAGCCCGTGAAATTGCACGATATGCCCCGTGATTTTGAATCCGAACTTTAGAGACAGCCCTTCTTCAGTCTTCTTGAGAAGTTTCAATTCTTCATCGATGAAGTCGTCATAGTCGACGATCGTGCTACATCCCGTGCATACGAGGTGGTGGTGATGCTTTCCGACCCGCGAGCCTTCTGCCATTTCGTATCGGGCCCTGCCGTCTCCGAAGTCGAATTTGTGGATGAGGCCGAGATGCACCAGAAGATCCAGGGTGCGATAGACGGACGTCAGTCCGATGGAGGGGTTTTCGCCGTGTGCCTTGAGGAATATGTCTTCGGCGCTCAGGTGTTCCCCCATTGCAGCGCGGGCCAGAACACCTGCCACGACTTCCCGGCCTTCTGTCATGCGGTGTCCCCGCCCCTGCAGAATTTTGCGCCAAAGGGCCTTTATTTGGGATTGGTCAGAGGCCATGGTACAGACCTCCAGTGTTAATGAAAATCATTTTCAAATATATCGGACCCTGTGTCAACTTCTTTCTGATCCTTTTTGATCCTTTGGGATCGGATCCGCCTGCACCGGCAGAGTCGGCCTTCGTCAATAATACCAGGTGCTGTTCGACAAGAGACCCTGCCACAATCATTCAGTGCACCGGGGGAAATGCCTGACCTCTGCCAGCGCGATGAGTGAAACTGCGAAGCAATTTCGATACTTAGAGACAAAGCTTGCTTCACTGCGCTCAGCAATGACGCCCTTTCCCCCGCAACCGCGCGGATACGCCATGCACAAGATTGCGGTTGACCGGGGCGGGCGGTCAGGGTAAAGTCAACATGGGGCAAATCGCTCATTGTGGGCGCGTGGACGACAATTATACCTGATAGGCCCCTGTGGCACGACAATGGAGTTTTATTTCCAGGCCCAGGGATTATTTTTGTGACCGGTTGCCTCACCCATTGCAGCCGCAGCGGCAAGAATACGTGTGTGGGTTCACGGTGAACGCGGGAACGGTCTTCGCGCACTCGTTGCACGCGCTGGAGACCGATACTATCAGGATCTCGAGGTGGTGCTGCCCACCTGGTTATTGGGCTTCATTCATTTGAGAAACGTTGTCCGGAGGCTGCCCCGACAGGAGCATAGGCCGTCTGTCAGGTGTTACGGGATGACTTTGAGGAAGATTCAAGTAATAGTCCGGATTTACCGTAATCATTCAGTTACTCGGGGGAAGTGCCTAACCTCTGTCATTGCGAGGAGTGAAACGACGAAGCAATCTCGATATTTAAAGGCAGAGATTGCTTCGCTGCGCTCGCAATGACAGCCTTTTCCCGTCCGTAACTGAAGCGTTACACTGAACGGATACTATTTACTTGATAATCTACTTGATTTATGGCTGCGGTCGACAAATTGCCTGGAAGGGAAATTCATAAAGTGAAGCTCCGTATTCTTGTCGCCGTGTTATTCGTGATCGGTCTGATCGTGTGTACCGGCTGTGATTCCTCAAAATCAAAAAAGCCCCCTGACGGTCCGCTGGAAAGCCTCACTTTGGGTACTTCTGCAATTACCCTTTCATCCCTGATCTGGGTGGCTAAAGCAAAAGGATACTTTGCCCAACAACATCTCGATATAGACTTCAGGTTATATGAATCCGGTCACCCGGCAATTAGAGACCTCTTCGCGGGCAAACTGGGTCTCGCTACGGCCACAGAATTCGCTGCGGTTCGTCATGGCCTTGAACACGCTGATTTCAGAATTATTTTCGTTCTTTGCCAGGCTCAAGGTCAACAACTGGTGGCAAGGAGCGATCGCGGCATCACGCAGCTATCAGACCTCAGAAACAAGCGTGTTGGGTTGGTCAATAACACGAGTTCGGACTATTACCTTCATCTCCTGTTAAATATGGAGAAGATACAATCTGAGGATATCGATCGAATCTTCGTGATCTTTCAGCGGTTACACAAGATCCCGATACGACGGCACGGGGATGGGTCTTGCTATTGCCAAGAAGTTGTAGAACATCACGGGCGGAAGATTTGGGCTGAGTCCGAACCAGGGGCAGCCACGACCTTTTGTTTTACCATTTCAGACAGGGGGATTCAGATATGATGGCTCCCGGGACCAAAGTTCAACCAGCAGAGATACTCTTGGTGGAAGATAACCCAGTGGATGTCATGATGACCCGGGAAGCCCTCAACGGCGGCAGGGTGTGCAATAATCTGCACGTGGCCGAAGACGGTGAAGAAGCAATGGACTTCTTGTTCAAACGAGGCAAATATAGTTCTGCGCCTTCACCGGAAATCATTCTCTTGGATTTGAATCTGCCCAAAAAAGATGGGCGGGAAGTCTTGGCCGAAATCAAAGGAGATGAGTCCCTGCGATATATTCCTGTCATCGTCCTGACGACTTCGGAAAACCCGGAGGACGTTTGGAGAAGTTACGAACTGCAGGCCAATTGCTTCATCACCAAACCCGTTGATATGGAACAATTTGTCAAGGCTTTGGAATGCGTCGGGGAGTTCTGGTTCACGCTGGTGAGGCTGCCAAAAAAATAAGAAACCCCAGAAGAGGTCAAGTCGGTATGGAAACCGTTCGGCTCTTGCTTGTTGAAGATAATTTTGTGGACGTACTTTGTCTCAAGGAGGCTTTGGAAGAGGCAAAAGGCACTCATTTCGTTGTTTCTCACGTAGAGATTTTGGCAGAAGCCAGAGAACGTCTTGAAAAAGAAGATTACCATGTAGTGGTGCTGGACCTGGGGTTGCCCGACAGCCAGGGACTCGAGACATTCGAGGAGGTCCGCGATGTCGCTCCTACCCTTCCCATCGTGGTACTCTCCGGTCTCGACGATGAGACTCTGGCAATGGAGGCAGTACGAAAAGGGGCGCAGGACTACATCCTCAAATCCAAATTTGACTCGTATTATCTGTCACGTTCCATCAACTATGCCATTGAGCGATGCCGGCTTCTCACGGATCAAAAGAAGGCGGAACAGGCTTTGCGGCTGAGTGAGCAGCGCTTCCGGGCAATTTTCGAGGGGGCGGAAGACTATATTTTCGTCAAGGACCGATCTTCGAAATACATAAACGTAAATCCTGCAGTGGAAAAACTGTTTGGTCTTCCCGCATCGGAAATTATCGGTCGGAGATACGAAGACCTGTTTGGCGAGGATGGTTCGAAACATTCAAGAGAGGCGGATTTACGCGTCCTGCAAGGAGAATCGATAGAGGCGGAGCATACCAGGAAGGTTCACGGCACACCCAGGACGTTTCTTGATACGCAGGTTCCCTTGAGAAACGATTCAGGCGAGATTGTAAGCATTCTTTGTATGTCCAGAGATATAAGCGAAAGACGGGGCATCGAAGTTGCTCCTGATACAACAGGGGAATGCCCTTCCACATCTATGCAATCCACTCTCAAAAGTGCGATGCTGGCCGCAAAAACGGATATTATCGTCTTGCTCTTGGGCGAAAGCGGCAGCGGCAAAGACCACCTCGCCAGGTACATTCATGACCGTTCGCACCGCGCGGACGGACCCTATTTCTCGGTCAATTGTGCTGCCATATCCAAAGAACTGGCTGAATCGGAACTTTTCGGCCACGAGCGCGGCGCTTTCACCGGAGCACACACCAGAAAGCGAGGGCTTCTGGAATTGGCCGAAGGCGGGACGCTCCTGTTGAATGAAATCGGAGAACTCTCGCTCCCTTTGCAGGCGAAATTGCTGACTTTCCTGGATACGAAGAAGCTTACCCGGGTAGGCGGCGAGAAAGAAATCTCGGTCAACGCCAGGCTCATTGCCGCCACCAACCGAGACTTGCAGAAAGAGGTGGAAGAAGGCAGATTCAGAAAAGACCTCTTTTACCGCCTCGATGTAATGTCCATAGCCGTTCCTCCGCTTCGAGAGAGGCAGGAAGACATCCCCATCCTTGTGCAAGAGATTTTATCAAGACTTCGCACGGAGTTGGAAATTCATGAAATGCCGTCTATTGATCCGGCAGCGATAGAAGCGCTCAAGAGGTACCACTGGCCCGGCAACGTACGGGAACTTCGAAATGTGCTGGAACGAGCCTTAATTCTTTCACATGACTCAATAACTCTCCCAAGCCTGGCACTCCGCGCCAATGGACATCTGAATTTTGAGGAGAACAAGAAGGCATCTCTCACAATCTCGTTTCCGAGTGATCAGTCTCTGAATGAAATAACCCAGGGCCTGAAACGGTTTCTCATCAATGAGGCACTGCGACGGTCCGGAGGCAGCAGACAAGGCGCGGCCAAACTGCTGGGGATTTCCCGGTATTCTTTGAAACACTATATGAACACCTTGGGATATAGCGTGGAAGAGTAGTCTGCAAGGCCATGGTTTAGAGGCCAGAAACAGAGTGTCATTCACGTTGAGCGGAAAAGTATGCGTAGTTTCTCGGCCATGGAGAACTCATACGCATTCCCAATTAGAACTATGAGATTGCAAGGCTGGGGGCTCTCCTGAGCGAAGTGATGAGACGGCTCTGCGTCGTCCGCAGCGAAGGAGTGCCCCCAGCCTGTGCCCAGAATCGAGTTACCTGTAAAAAAGCGAATCCGTATCATACTCCCTGCGTTTTCAAAGAAGCGAAACGGGGAAGGTCTTCACAAGGAAGGTCTCACCAATCAGTAGTTTTCGCTTGATCACCGCAGTCCGTATATTCTTGCTCCACAACGTACAAAAAGAGAGCTTGACACAAAATGTCGAGCGTTTCTATCATAGGAACAGGGTCCGGGAAGGCACCTACCACAAAGGTGCGACCCCCTGATGGCAAATTGTCCTTCACGTGCCTTATCAGAAGGAGGTCTGAGCCATGGTTCCAAAGAAAATTCTCTTTTGCACCGATTTTTCAGAGAACAGCCAGCCCGCTTGGAAACTGGCGTTGGACTACGCTAAAGCCTTTGGAGCACAACTTTCCATTCTCCACGTCATCGATTACAAAGATTTTCCCGGCCATGTGGATTGGGCCGAAAAATTGCGTGAACTCCTCGAGAACGTCGAACGTTCAGCCAAAGAGAAGCTTCAGTTGATGGTGAAGGACTGTGCCCAGCTGGTGCAGGATGTGAAGACCTATTGCCGAACGGGTAATACACCTCAGGAGATTGTTGCCTTGGCGCAAGAAGAATCTGTAGACTTGATCGTAGTAGGAACCCATGGTCGGACCGGCGTGAAAGACCTTGTCATGGGTAGCGTTGCCAGGAGCGTTTTAAGGACTGCCCATCGTCCTGTCCTCATCATGGAAGGCCCATCGGAGAAAGGGGAATCGCTGGAGCGATCGAAATAGAGTGCTGCGCATTAGGAATGCGCGATCAAACGAGAACCCCATCCCATCTCTCTGAGAGCCCATGGGCATAAGACAGGAACTCTGCGCTACTTAAGCAACTGCCGCCAAAGAAAGAATTCGGTGAATGGGTAGTCGTCAGTAATCAGAGCTCCACGTGAGCTGAAATCATCCACCTGAGTCCTGTCCACCTGCAAACGATAGACCTGATCCGGGGTCAAGCAGGAAGTGTCGTATTCACCCAGGTCCTGCACGATGGCAGGCTGCTTGAAGGCATTTTCCACATTCTGCTTGAAGTCGATCCAGGGCATTTTTTCGGTCGTGCCAACACAGTAGAATCCCCAATTGTGAGGGCCTTTCCAGACGGTTATCTCCGGAAACACTTCGCGGAAGGTTCTGAAAATGGCTCGTTCGTCTTCTGGACGACCTCCGGGAAACCAAAGACACATGACACCTTGGGGAGTCAGGTTGTCTTTGCAAAGTTGAAAGAACTCCTTTGTGTAGAGGTTCACGGTTCCGGCGCTCCATATGGGGGGAGCGGGATCCACGGAGATGACATCGTATTTTTTCGAAAACAGCAGCAGGTGATTCCGGCCATCGTTCGAGACGAGGCGGACACTATCCTTTTCTAAGACGTCTTGAAATCCAGGATGGAAATATCTGAAGCACTCGAACGTTTCCGGAACAAGTTCAGCTGCCGTAATAGTGAGGCCCGGATGCACTGCAGCTGACTAGACGCCTGTCTGCCATTCTAGTCATGGACAGACTCCCCAAGGCGATTCCTGTCAGAAATATTGCAAGCATACCTGAGAAAGCGTATATGGACGTCATCAAGAACAGGATGAGTTGCCGGGTCCAAATGACTTCATAGGCCAAAGCAGTGAATCCGCTAATGCAGAATGCGACGAGGACAACAGTCCTCACGCCGTCTGTATAGGGTGAAATTGTTTTCGTACGGATGTCCGAAGTGTGCTTGTCGGTGACGGGCACCTCACGTATTTTTCGATCCATTACGTATACTGAATACGCAATGGCAGCCACTACCATGTTGATTGCAACCCCTATGTAGATGGTTGCCCACTCTCCGAACGTGCCGATGGTGACAAAGCCGCTTAAAACGACGCCGAGAACCGCGCCCAACGTATTGAGACCGTATAAGATGCTGAAGTTCCTACCGAAGAGGAAGTCCCTCCTTACGAGACAGGATGTGAGCACTGGCAGCGTTCCGCCCATTATTGTCGTCGGAATCAGCAAAAAAACAAATGAAATTGCTCCTCTTGCCATGGCGCTGGTCAATACAGCTTCGCCGCTCAGTTGGTACACATATCTGTACACCGGGACAGATGCTGCAAGGAGGACCGGAACAAGAAGAGCCGAGACGGCAACGAAGAATTCCAATTGCGCATATAACCGCAAAGCATCTCTACGCCTATCGACGTAGTTTCCGAGAATAAAGCTTCCTAATGCCAATCCGGCCATGAAGGCTGCCAGCACTGTGGCCGTAGCATGAATAGTCACTCCGGTAATCCGAGTCAACATTCGCAGCCACACTACTTCGTACATCAATCCGCTGATTCCGGAGGCAAAGAACAACGCAAACACCAAGTATTTATATTTCATAGGGAACACATTCTCAAGCCCCGTGGACTGCGAAGAGACTATCTCATCGGCAGTTCCCGGCGGCTCTAAGCAGCCGTGTGATGGTTTCTCGCACCCGAGTCAAGCTCAAAATGGACCTTGGATGTTGTTTCCAAGAGAGGTACGGCAGCAACATTCCATGGCAAACAGACTTGCCAGCTTTTCGTGAGCGTATCTCTTCGTTGATCGCGCAGTCAAGGACAATCTTCAGAATTTCCTGCCTCCAGGCCGGGCGTGGCACGGTCGGGGGCCCCAAGGGCAAGACTATTGCCTGGATGCTGTAAGGCGAACCTTACGGAGTCGGCTTGTTCGGGCGGGATCACGGGCTCAGGAGCACGAGCCATGAGCACACACAAGACGATTACAGCATGTAACGAGCGCATCCTTGACAATTCGGCCGCAGATTGATATGAGGATGATGTGGTCCCATCGTCTAGAGGCCTAGGACACCGCCCTCTCACGGCGGAGACAGGGGTTCGAAACCCCTTGGGACTGCCAGCAATATTAAAGACTTAAGTTTTTCGTGCACAGGAACAAGATGGGTTTTGTTCCCAAATTGTTCCCACTTTTTTCACCCGGCAGCTTGCACCTGTCGGGTTTTTATTTTGTCTTCGCAAGCCATATCTCAGTTTCCCCGTGATCAAAGGTCATCTGATCCACAGCAGTGAGCAATTCCTTGTCACTGATCCTTCCATATCGTTCGCTCACGCTTCTCGTCCGTGTGCTGTGACCAAGGATGCTCTCCTGTATCTCGGGGTGCATGCCGGATCGACGTGCATTCGTTTTCCACGTGTGCCGTAAATCATGGAAACGGGGATGTGGATCCAATCCAGCTTTGGCTGACTTGCGATCCCAGCACCAACGAAGCTGATCCCTGTGTGTCACGGGGGCACCGTTATGCAGGAAGAAGTGGTCGGTTCCGATGGCCTGTACCTTCATCACTTCTTCCAGGATCGGAACCAGATCTACGTGAATAGGAACTCGTTTCCATTGTCCTTCTTTCACGTCCTCAGGTCCCAGGTAAATCATCCGCTTTTTAAGATTGACCCTCTTGCGAGTAAGCCCGACCACCTCTCCTCGACGCATGCCAGTGTAGTAGGCTGTCTGCGCTATAGGACGGAACCATAGGGGCAAGAATTGCAGGATCTCCTGGAAATCTTCATGGCTGATATACACCTGCCGCTCACCAGATTTCTCGCTGAGATTCTTGACCAAACGGGCTGGGTTCACATCCACATGACGGAGTTCCATCAGTACCTGGAACATCTTCGACAGAGCCGCCTTTTCTTTGTTCACTGTAGCCGGGGCAGCGCCCTCATTGACACGGTCAATTTGGTATTCCTTTATCTGCGGAATCCAAACGGACTTCACAGGAAACTCCTTGCCCCATTTCTCAACCAAATGGGCCAGCGAGTACTCGTGCCGCTCTCGATTTGAACTGTTCTTGATCTCTGGGTACTTGAGGAATAACTGAATGCCTTTCCACAGGGTCAGTTCTTCTGAAACAAGCTCTTCAGTTCCGAGATCTGGGGGCAATTTCCAGCCCTGATTCCGAAACATCCTGATGCAGACCTCCCGAGATACGGGGTCCAATGCACGATAATCACCCGAGCGGCATGCCGTAAGGATTGCCATCTCGGTACGTTCCGCTTCAGATTTGAGCTTTGCCGGTGTAGACACTCCGATTTGTTTCCCAAAGATCCGTATCTTGAAATGCCATATCTTGCCACGTTTCTTTACTGCCATAGGCTCATCTCCTTTCGGAGATCTGCCTTAGAAACCCCAATCGATTTCTCACCCCCTTTCGGTGGCCGAGATGATACTTTTCGCACTATGCGTGTGTCAATTCGTACTTCTCTTGGCCATTTGGATCCGGCCTCGATATAATCCCTTACCTGCTGCTCTGTGAACCTTCGTCCCTTGCTTGTGACCAGGACGCATCCGAGTTTTCCTTCACGCACCAGCTTATGCACTGTCTTGGCCGCAATTCCAAGTACCTCCGCTACATCTTTCGCTGTGAGCAATTTTTGAAGATGGCTTTCGCCTCGTATGTTCTCCTTTCCTTCCATTCATTGTTCCTTCCTCCGTGGATAATTCAGTGCGGCCCCTGTTGGAGGATACGGAAGCGCACTCTGACCATTCCTGCTATGCGCAGTGCTGGTCACTCGGCTACTTTGAGCCGTTTCTTTGTGGGCAGACAAAAAGATTCAGCTCCCGCAATGCTGAAACTGCGGTCTGGGGTGGGTTACGTCAAAAAAACTCCGCTATGAAAATCTCAGCTTTGACCGCCCGCTGTGCTCGGTCTTATGGTGTGGCGAGAAGAATCTGAAGGCTATGAATAATATCTAGCGGTTAAAGTGTTACTTCGTCACATGTGCACTCCAGGTAAAGCCTTTGTTGGCATCCTGTTCCGAAGCTTCGGTTTCACAATTCTTTCCCTCCTACTTATCATATAGTACACAAATCTATCTCTACTTGGATTTCTTGGGTGGCTCCCAGAGCTGCGACTGGTGTATCGACCTGATATGACAAGTATTATTTTTTTCATATTTCGTCGTTCGGAAGCTCAAACTGCCTGTTTCTGCTGATATCACGAGATTATCGGCATATCTCAGACGTCCCAAGAGCCCATCCGCCGGAGCTCTCCCGATGTCGGGAGAGTTGAATTCGAACTAGATTTCATAAATTAGCTGCCGGAACTGAAGAAATTGCTTTCTGAACAATTCGATGGGGGCAAAGCCAAGAAAGCTCTGCCCCTGGATCTAGTCCAATCAGGTATCAGCTGTCTTGCAAGGCCCTTCTATAGTAGCCATGGAGTCATTTGGCTATTTGCCTTTGGGAAGTCCTACACTCTGAGCGCCCATGATTGTTTGGGTCGGTCGGAGCTTCAATGCTTCACCCAATTTCGCCTTATCGATGGAAACGCGGAACCCAGTTGGTAATCCTTCCGAAGCGCAGAATAGATACACATTCTCGGCAACAAAGCCTGTATCCATCGCTACCATAACCATCTGCCTCTCGTCATTCGCGTCTGTCTTCTCCAAATCCGCTACGTACACGAGATTAATAGGGGCATCCTTGAATCGACCCGCTTGCGTATAAGTCAGCGGGCGAATATCTTCTGATACAACCGGGATCAGAGTATTTCCTTTTGGATCATACAGATACATTCCCTGTTTCGTAGCAACGTAAACATCCATCTCTTGCCAATTTTTGGCAGTCGGAGCAGTCCTCTTTCCTGAATCAGCACGATTTATTCCGCACGCAGCCCAGAGTAGATTGGAGAGCATCTGTGGAGACAGGTCACCTCCATATTCCCGTGTGGTTTTTCTTTCTTTTAATGCTTGAGCCAAGGATTTGGTCGGGTCAAGTTTCGGCTCGGGCAGCTGAATCGGCTTCAGGTCTTGAGCGAAGGCGGACAGAGCAAAACTCACGATGAAAAGAACGCACGTCATACTTGTGATTAGCATCCGGAATTTCATGGTATCTCCTTCTAAGTAAATTGCTTCTGAATCGGTTCCGTGCTCTGTCTCGAACCGTACAATGGATCAGATCCCAGGTCAAATGTTCAGCAAAAGTCTATTTCCATGTCCAGGCGATTCATCCTCCGGAGCTGTCGATGCCACTGGAGCTATCCCGACACAGGGAGAGTAAAATTCGAGTAGTTTTTGATCTGAATCCGCATGTTGTGCGTCAAAAATTAAGTCGCCGTACGCGCGGCAACTATAAAAACAGTCTGCGGGCCATCGTAAATCAAGATTGAGAACGCACCCAGTCCCGCACAAGCGAACATTCCTGGTCCGCATGCCCACACATGCCTGAGAAGAGAAAATCGAGGAGGTTGGTTCTGGAGTGGCTTGTAATTTGCGTCCCGATATCAAACTGGGTTGTGTTAAAGTGAGCGGCGAGAAAAAGAACTGTCAAGCCGTCTTTGATTTCGTACAAAGTTCTCAACATAAGACAGGCCTATCCATTTCCGGACGGACGCTGACCACAGGGAACCCATGGAATACAAGCTTTATATTCCTCCGAGCCTAAAGATTTTGTTGTCAGTCTTGATCTTGGCTTTCTCAATGGCGGCGGTAATTATCGTCATTGGACCGAGCCTATCAAATAACTGGAACGGACCGCCTTGGTTTGTGGGTTTTTTCTTACTTGCCGTACTCGGAGTTAATGCCC
>Ga0187785_10000519_pt1 | contig 14380 bp, 12 predicted proteins | sample 0815_BV2_4_20_MG_FD_132466 | JGI IMG/M metagenome (GOLD analysis project Ga0187785, IMG submission 132466) | Tropical peat soil microbial communities from peatlands in Department of Meta, Colombia - 0815_BV2_4_20_MG | ecosystem: Environmental > Terrestrial > Soil > Wetlands > Peat | place...
GCCTTGATACGACCTCAACACCGAGGGTACGGCATGCCGTTACGATACCCCCGTTTAAGGTGCACCCGTCAGTTACTTTTCGTTTCAAGCGCTTCCAGGGCTTCTTCCACGGCTTCCCGCACGTCAGGGTCCGGATCTTCGGCTGCTTTTCTCAGAGCGGGAATTGCGATGGGATTGCCGATTTTCCCCAGCAGCTCCGCGGTGTCCCCGCGCAGTGCAACGTCATCCTGCGACAGCAAGAGAGTCAGGTCTTCCACGAGAGGATCGAGAATGCGCGGGTCCCGTTCCAGAGCCTCGTCCATGGCCACAAGTGCCCCCATCCGTGCTGAAAATTCCTTGGACAGATAAATGGGAAGTATTGCCAGCGGTTGATTTTCGCGGCACAGCAGGTCCCCCGCGTCTTCGGCTCGGCCGGTCTTGATCATGGATTCCAGCGTCTCGGTGAAAGACCCGGCGTCCCCTGTCCGGAGCACGTGTCCGACCAGTTCTTCGACAGTAATCTTGCCGACCGTCGTATACCCGTCGTTGATGATGACGGTTGGGGTTGACTTGACTTTGAAGCGCTCCGCAAAATCATAAAACTGCACGGCATCCACGATGGCCACCGAGATGAGCGGTTGAGCCACCGCAAGCTGAAGAGCGGCATGAACCGCCTGAGGGCAGTGGGGACATGCCTGGGCCACAAGCACCAGGATCCGTGTTGCAACGGTGAGATCCCGCAACCGATCCAATGCTGAAGACGCCGGAATCTCCTTTCCTCCGCCCATGAGCAGTAAGCATTCGAGAAACGGGTCTAATTCGCGGCCTTCGGGCGCTGCCAGATATTGGACGTTTTGATGTCCGTCCCAGGATAAGGTTAGAGCCGGCTTGTCAGTGAACGAATCGGAGTGCCACTCCTCTATGTTGATGCGATTCATGGAGACACCGCTGACCTGAGCGGCGACTGTAACGAGATTGGATTGGAAAGGATCTTCGGATATACCGCGGTTCACAAGAATGGTGACAGGGCGGATCATTTTTTCCGCCACAGCCTGTACGTTTGCCAAATCCCGGTCTGACAGCAATAGTGCTCCTCCCTCTTCAGTCCCGAAGGTCCTCCGTTACTCGTCCCACAGCCAATTGCCGTCAGCGTGTTCCAGGAGTGAAATTTGTTATCACCTGGCCTGTTCCGGGCGGCACATAATATGGAGACTGCGCTCCCCGCACGGGCGCGGGCATGTAACCCCACAGGTAACTCCCTGCACCCTGAACAGCCGCTCCGGCCAAAGGAAATACCCCCGGAAATCCTTCGGGAGGTTGATTTTGCTGTTTCGCAACCGGCGTCAAAACAGGCTGACCGTAGATATTCATGGGTCCCTGATACGATTGGTCATACATGGATTTAGCTTGGCCAAAGGCCAAATGGGCGGATGCGCAGAGGATGAGCGCTACGATGCAACTAATCGTTTTCATGCATGGAACCTCGCACGGAATTCACTTTCTTGTATCAATAACACAAACAATTATAAAAAGAAAGAATGATTAACAATTGACAAATGGCGCTGAAATATGGGAAAATTATACACTTTGATCTCATGTGGAGGTTCATGTGATGAATCAGGCATTTCGGATCGCGCTGTGTGGATTGCTTATCGTTGCAGTGGCAATCCCTGCTTTTGCCGGAGGTTCTCCGGATTCCAAGGCCAAGTCTTCTAAAGTTGCGAAGATCGGAGATACGGTATACCAGGGAGGCGCTCAGGTTCTGGAGCGGACGGAAGGCCTTTTCACGGGTTGCTTGCGGAACACGTTCAGCCTGTTCAATCCTTGCCTCGACTTTGTCAAGGGTTGTTCGAAGGTGGTGTTCGCTCCCATTGAAAAGCCTCTTGATTATCTGGAGAGTGCCTACTACAAGCGCACTTCTCGAGCAAAAGGGGCAGCACCTGTTCCGGAACCGAAGAAACCTGAGATTCCGAAGTAATTTGATCCGGCAAATCGGGGGAAGGTAGAGAGGAACGCTCGCCCATTATGGGGTAAGGCGGGCGTACTGCTCCCTATTGTTAAGGAGGGTGTATGGTAAGGGTTGTTGTACCCGTTGCCTTTTTGTTGACGGCAATGTCGGTACAGCATCGGGCGTGGGCTGCCGAACGAGTCCATCCGAATGCTGTGTCCATTTGTTCGGTAATTATTCAAGAGATGTCTGAAGGCAAAATTGGTTCCGAGAAGGCACGCGAAATCTCCCTGGCGATTGCAAACGCAGGGAACAAACATTTCGGTCGCGTGACGTGCGGAGACATGTGGCTCTATATGGCCATTGCTCATGTGGAGAGCGGCTTCAGAAACAACATCATCAATCATCAGAACTGCAGGGGAATGTTTCAAATACATGCCCCATCCTGGGCAAGAAAATTCGGCATCGGGTATGCGGACCTGTTGAAGCCTGAGATCAATGCAGATTGTGGAATCCAGGTCTTCAAATATTATTTGGAATTATACCAGAAAGTGGTACCTGCTCTGAGTGCATACAACAGCGACCACCCGCGCGCGGCCATGAATTATGCGTGGGCAGTCCTGGGTGCAAGGCAGAAAATCAAGAAGCGCTACACCGAACTCCATAAGACCCTTAGAGATGAAAAGAGAGTAGCCGTGGAAACAGATCCGGAGCTGACGCAAGGAGATCCTCCCCCTTCCAAGTAGTGCCCTTGCGAAGTATGCCTCTCCGGTGATTACCCATGAATAGCGCAAACAGGGGGTCTTTCTCAGGATAGAGGAGTTGAAGTTTGTCATTGCGAGGGCACAGCCCGAAGCAATCTCGAATTGACCAAAACTGAGATTGCTTCGTCGTTCCACTCCTCGCAATGACATGATCGGACCACCGGAATACGGGCAAGAATTATGAGAGAATCCGACACAATTTTCGAGGACAACTATATAATACGGATTCGCTTTTTTACAGGTAACTCGATTCTGGGCACAGGTTGGGGGCACTCCTTCGCTGCGGACGACGCAGAGCCGTCTCATCACTTCTCTCAGGAGAGCCCCCAGCCCTGCAACCTCATAAATCTAATTGCGAATGCGTATAAGGCTGTTCCAGAACGGGGCGTTGGGTCGCGAATTGTGATTGTCAGATGTTGAGTACAGGAGACGATGCGTTATCGGGGCGGACCGTACAGAAAAGGAGCGACGAGAGACTTCGCTGCATCCCAGGGATTGAGTGGGGAAGGATTGTGATCCATGGGAATATAGGGATCGTTGCCCACGGGATAGCATGCTGATGCCGGGCCTGTCGGCGGAGCCAAGTATTGCGGAATACAGCTCACACACCCTGCCGTCGTCAACAAAGCAATGAACACAAGACACAGCAGGAGGTTTTTCAGAACTCGCTTCATCAGCATTCACCCGGTTTGAGTTGACGCATTGTATCGAATTTCCGTTCCTCAATCAAGCCAAAAAGCATACAAGTAGTAATTGTTCGGTTATTCGAGGGAAGTGGCTAAACTCTGTCATTGCGAGGAGTGAAACGACGAAGCAATCTCGACACTCACAGGAAGAGATTGCTTCGCTTCGCTCTCAACGACAGCCTTTGCCCATCCGTAACTGAATGGCTACTACAAGTAATAGTTGTTTTGATATTTGATATGCGGCCCTCACCGGCATGATGGCGCCCGAGCATAAGAAGGGTTCGTGGTGCGGCACAAAACATTCATCTGTGACTCTTGAACAGCGCCTCTCCACCCGACGTCATGTGAATCTCGCCGTGGGAGTCGACCAAGAGAGCCTCAACTCCCGGCACTGTCGCGACATACTCGAGAGCCTTTTCCGGACCCAATGCGAAGGCGGCGCACGAAAGAGCAGTTGTGGCGCGGGGGGCCACGAGCGTGAGGGATTGAACGCCCTCCACAGGGTATCCGGTGCGGGAATCGAGAATGTGGTGATAGCGCTTACCCTTTTCAATAAAGAAACGCTCGTAATCACCCGAAGTCATGACTGCCCGGTCCGTTGCGTCGACAACTGCCAGGATCCCGTTTGGATTCCGGGGATCACGGACTCCGACACGCCACGGCTTACCAGTCTCCTTCTCACCGACGGCAACGACATCACCGCCCGCATTTACCAGTCCGCCCGAGACGCCCGACTTGCGAATGATTTCGGATGAACGATCCAGTGCGTACCCTTTCGCTATACCGCCCAGATCCAGGGCCATTCCCTGCTCAGGCAACAGAACGGTTCCCCGTTCCTCATCGATTTTCACCTTATTCCATCCGACTCTGGCCAATGCCTGGGAGATTTCGGAGTCGCCCGGCAACCGTGCATCTCCTCCGCTAAAGCTCCACAGAGACGAGAGCGCACCAACTGTGGGATCGAAAGCCCCCTGGGTTTGTGCAGCCACCTTGAGACTTTCCGAGATGATCGCCAGCAGTTCCGGATCGGTTTTCACGGGCCCGTTTCCCGCCATCTCGTTCAATTTCGTGAGAGCCGACGGCTTATGGAAAGAAGTCAAATCTTCCACTCGTTTCATTTCCTCAAAAACCGCTTGTATGGTAGGGCTCGCCTTGTCTTCAGGGCCTGCGACGGTGACTTCCACCAGGGTGCCCATGAGCAGACGGCTGGCTTTGTGCAAGCGACCGGTATCGTTCGCTTTGCATGATATCAGGAGCAGTATCCACATCGATATCGCTCCCGCGAATAACATACGTTTCCACATCATCGGGTGTGAGACCTTCCAACCGGCATCATGTACTGCGCGATGAGCTTAATGGGAACAATCATCGTGAAAAAAGGAAACATGTACATGGCTGCCAGCGTGGGGGATAGCGGCCCGAAAAATCGGGATGAAAAAACTATGACGAGCACGTTGTTCATCGCGGCCATGCTCACCCCGGCCGCCAGCTTTTCCCCGCGGCTCCTTCCGGGTGTGAGGATAAATCCTGTGAGGTAATAAATCACTGACAGCACGTACGCGAGCGCCACGGCAACGAGTATTTGCCCCGGATTTTGGAAGAAATACGTGGAATATTTCGAAAATACTCCCAGATTTATGAGACTGAAGACGATCAGAGAAATGGGAAACTGCCGCGCTGATATCATGTCGATCACTGCCGGAGCGTACCGCCGCATGAGGACAACTGCAACCATGGGTATGAAAATCACCACTGCCAGCATCTGAATCATGTGCTCCAGAGGAATGGTGATTTCAGTGCCGACCAGGAGCCTCACCAGACAGGGAAGAGAAAACGGGACGATCACGGATGTCACCACCACCATCCGGAGCACCTGGGCTATGTCCGCAGCCAGCAACGTGCCGATAAAAGGGGCCACCACGCCGGTGGAAATGCCGGATAGGAGCAGCACCGGAATCGCATAATCCGGAATAGTCAGAAGGGCTGCTCCGTAGAGGCCTGCTGGCAGGACCACGAGTTTCACGGCAGTAATTCCTGCGATTCTCAACAATGCCGGAATCGATATGTCCACGAACGCGCCGAAATCCAGGCGCAAGAAGCTCAAGAAAAGAAGAAGCATCATGAAATAGAGAAGATACGGCTGAAAAACCACACCCACATGGGGAAAGAGCAATGCCGCCGCCACCGACCCGAATAATACTGCGAAAAGGATGGCATCATTGGACCTCATGCCGACCTCGGTCTCGCGGTTCTCTCCGGGCAGATCGTTCGTCTGAAACGAAACACCTCATTCAGTCTCGGACCATAACGCGAGCCCAGTGGGCTCATCGAAGTTCCGGACGAGGATAGGGCCGGCTACTGGAATCGCAAATAATTCCGCGGCAAAAATTTCCGTTCCGGGCATGACGTGACCTGCGTGACACTGATAGTCCTTTCCGGAAAGGACGATATGCGCATGAACGAAAACGTCTCCTTCCTTTTCGGAAACATTTCCCATGCACGAGGCAATTTCCTGCATGCCGGGGAATTCCCGGTTCACATACTGGAAAGATGCATCGTAGTATCCCAGGGTGGCGCGAGTTACCGCGCCGATCACGTTGAACGCGGCTTTGCGAATCGATCGCTCCCGAAATACCCTGGTAATTGCTTCAACAAGGTCTTCGCCTTTGGGAAGGCGTACAAGAAATGGCTCGGCCATGGGCCCCGTCTCCGGTGTCATTCTGAAGTCTGGCGGCGTGCAACGCCCTTCTGTTTGCAATGTAAGTGATGAATCCGAGAAGTCAACCCGGCGCTGCGGGCTATTGGGATTCTCAAAGTAATGTCGGTATTGATTACGCGAAAAGATTGGAAGATTGTCATTGCGAGGGCAAAGCCCGAAGCAATCTCCAACCGACCAAAACCGAGATTGCTTCGGGCTTTGCCCTCGCAATGACATGATTGGACTACCGATATGCGGGCCAGAATTCTGAGAAAATCCGACACCATTTTCGCGAGCCGGTACATCCCCGCGCCGCATTACTTTTTTCGCCGCCTCGAAGGCGCTCGACGCCATTTCCGTTGGACCCAGAATCCCTGTTCCGGGAACATTCTGAGCCATCGTTCATATTGATCGTGGAATTGCTGGCTAACCGTGATCAGGTCCTGGCGGGTGTCTCCCGTAACGGCGATTCGGATTTCCTCACCGAATATGCTTTTATACGTTCCGTCGCCGACCCGGTACGTGCAGAGAGGAAGGACTCTTCCCTGCCCGTCTATGGCCATTTTCGCAAACACTTCGTTGGCCGGTGCCTGAGTCCCGAAGAAGTCCACAAAGATTCCCCGTTCCGCATCTCCCCTTTGGTCCCCCAGGACTGCGGCCATCTCACCGTTTCGCATGCACTGGATCATGGATTTCACGAATCCTTTGTGCGGGAACGTTTTAATTCCCGTGTCTTTTCCTGCACGACTGAACAGGTACCGCGTCAAGAACGGGTTTTTTACCCCAGTCGCCATCAAGTTCAGGTTCGCTCCCACGAATTTCATGGTAGCCGCGCTGACCTCGAAACAGCCGAAGTGGCTGTTCAGAAGGTATATTCCGTCTCGTCCGGGCATCATTGCCAGATTGAATGCGTTGCGTCCTTCAAGAGTGATCCGTTCAGCCATCTGTTTCTGAGACCATCGCCTGATACGCAAGAATTCCATTCCCAACATTCCCAGATGCTCGAAACTCTTAAGCGCCGTTCGGGTAATCCAGAGCGGGGACCGCTCCCTGGCGAAGGCGATGGTGAGATTCTCCTCGGCAGCTCTTCGCCTGTCCGGGAGGAGGACGTACGCGGCTCGTCCGAGGAAACGGCCAACTGCCATGGCTGCGGATTCCGGAATGCTGTTCAGCACCTCGTCCAAAAACCGAACCACAAGAAATATCGCGTAATCAACAAACACGCTGAACCGTAACTTTGGTTCCATTGTATCGAACCTCACGGGGCCGGCGCGGCAGACCTGCGCCCTAAACTTTTCAGACACAGAGCTCGTGGGAGGACGCTCAACTACGAGGCTCAAGACGGGTGGGGGAATGCGCGGAAAGAACGAGAGCGAAGGTTCAAACTACGCTCGAGAGCCCTAGACTGGGAATGTTCCTCGATATCAGGAGAACCCTTTCACTTCATACAGTTTCATCTTGGACTTCAGACCTTTGAGAATTCGAGATCCCGCTTTTTCTACCAGGAAAAGATTCGCTCCGTTGATCTCCTCGAAGGTTTCGGGTCCGATGAGTATCTGATCCGGTTCTGCGCTCTTGGAGATCCGCGAGGCCAAATTCACGGCATGCCCCAATACAGTGTAGTCCATCCGCTCGTCCGAGCCGAAATTTCCGACAATTGCCTGTCCCGTATTTATGCCATACCGGACCTTGAATCTCAATTCCGCGGCGAGGGGCAAGACGGCACGCATGAGACGTTCTCGTACTTTGAGAGCGGCCCGTATGGCTCGTATGGGCGCGTCCTCCTGGGGTAGAGGAGCCCCGAAAATAGCCATTGCCGCATCACCGATAAATTTGTCCAGGGTTCCCTGTTCCTGAAAGACAATTTGGCTCACGGTCTTACAAAAAAGATTCAAGACCTCTTGAAGCTGCTGTGGGGTCCCGGATTCGCACAAGCTCGTAAATCCGACGATGTCACAGAAAAAGATGCTTGCCACCGTCTCTTTCACTTCGAGATCGGCCGCGCCTTTAAGGATCAGGTCTACTACCTGCGTCGAATGGAAACGGCTAAGATTCTGGCGAATCACGGCGCTTCTTATCGCTTCCTCCCTCAGCAGTTCCGTCAATTTCCAACGTTGAATGGCAAGCGCTGTCTGGTGGCCGATGGCCGTGAGCAAATCCAAGTCCTCGGACTGGTACCCGCCCACGATATCGAGCCTGTCACAGTAGATCACCCCGAGAATGGAACGGTCTTCCCATATGGGAGCGGCCATCACGGAACGAATGCCGTCCACAATGACGCTCTGACCCATTTCGAAGCGCGGATCCTCCAAAGCGTTATCTGTCAGGACAGCTACGCGGTCTTTCAATATCCGATTGACGATCGTGCTGCTCACGGGCCTGTTGATTCCGTTGCCGTCCGCTGTCCTGTGTTTCCTGGGTGTTGGCTTTTCGTCTTTGTTTCTCAAGAGAATAGTGACCTGAGAGGGCGAAAAAATTTCGAAGATCTGGTCCAAGATGTAGTCCAGCATTTCGTCGAGATCTTTTCTGACTACCAGCTCTTCCGTAATTTTATACAGAGTGAGGAGATTTCTGTTCAGGCGCTCTCTTCTGACTTTGGTGGGGACCTTGTCGATTTCACAGGCAGTCTCGGACAGGTAATTGGTAATCATGCCTATTGGTTTGATCACCGACTCCGTCTCGTGTTTGTGAACGAAGGGTCCGCCCCCGATAGGCGTCATATCGAGAGTCTGGGATTGAATCGCAACACGCACCATGTGGCTTTCAGGCTGAAAAATGATCCGAAACGGCCCGACCTGAAGCACGTCGCCGTCCCGCAAATTGCGTCGGTTCTTTATTTTTCGGCCATTGACCCACGTACCGTTACGACTATCGAGGTCTTTGAGAATAAAGCGTTTTCCCTCTTTTGAAATTACACAATGATTGCGGGACACCATCCCGTCGACCAGGCGCAGATCACTCTTCTCGTGTCGGCCGATTGCAGTGTGATCGCCTGCGAATTCCTGTTCGACTTCCTGTCCGTCCGGTCTCATTATCAACAAGGTAAACATGGTGCAGAATTCTAGCCGAGAGTCACGAAGTCCATGAGTTTCACGAGGTTTCGCTTCGCTTCCTCGCTGATCTCAATTATTTCAAAACCGGAAACGTAATAACCCTGAGGATTTTCCCTCCTGGTCCACTTGCAGATCGCGTTGAAATGCAAGGGAGCGCTCTTGATGTAATCGGAAGCCTGGATTATGAGAGTTTTCGTCAGATTGGTATCCATTTTCACACCGAACAACTGCACGCCGCTTTCGGTAATATCCTGAACAAGGCCGAGAAATCTTCTCGTCTGCGCATCGTATGCGGGTATCTTGAACAGCATGTATTTTCGTTTGGCTCCGCGGCGGTTTTCCCAGGAATCCATGGGGTGCTCTCCGCTCATCTTCCCCCCTCGCAACAGCCATGATACACGAATAGGGCAGTCATTCGAACGCTCCAACTCGCATGGTACTTGTGACCCTTGTCATGAAACGCAGTATTCCCTTCGAAATCACTTTTTTGATCGGACGCTCCCTGTCTGAGAGGACCTCTTCTGGGCGCCCTCCTTGTACGTGCGTTCAAGCATATAATTGACAGACCGGTTTACCAGAAATCTGAACGACCGTATCAGATTTTCCGGATCCTTCGTCTGTGCCAGCCTTGTTGCCAGAGCTTGACCCGCCCGGATAATAGTCGTCCCCTGGCGTTCCACGATAGAGGCAAAAGCCGCCGGGTCCTTGATTGCCAGTTGACCCAGAATCGCGGGACGCGTATCCCGCAGCCCCTCGGCCTTGCGCACAACGGACTTGTAGCGCTCGTAACGGGCGAGGATGTGATGAAAAGCTCTCAACGGATCGGTCTCCAACGCGACCATGCTCCTGTCCAGGTAGTCCGTAACCTCCAGCAGGAACCGAATTGATTCCGGGTGAGCCCGCGACATGCGCTTTACCACGTATTCCAGAACAACCCTCATGGAAAGTGCCGCAAAATCCACAGTCACGTTGTCCCGGTGCAGCATTTTCACTTTCCGTATCTCGTTAGCCAGTACCGTAACAGATCGCTTGGATATCTCCCATTCCAGAGTGAGTATCGCTTCCTGCAGCTTTCGTAGGGGAGATACAGAGTGCGCGGTAACGGGTGCAGAGGTCGGTCGCGCAGCAGGTTTTGGCGGCTTTGCGGCCGGAGGCACTGCAACGGGAGGCGGCGCAGCCGCACTCTCTGAAAACAGCGTGTGCAGGTGACGCTCAATTTCTTGCGCCATTGCATCATCGTACGAAATGTCTTCCGTTACCGGAGTATCCGCAGGAGCGGGGGGCTTTCCCTTGGCGGCCGTCTTGCGGTCGTGGTCTCTTGCCATTCCTTTGGAAGACAGATAATCCTCGAACGCATCGTCCTGTGTCGTGTCTTCGACCTTTATCTGGGTAGTCTCGGGTATGGGAGCGTCTGGCTCCTCTATGAAAAGGGTGTCCACCGCCAGGTCAATGGCGCGATCTGTCTCAGGGTCTCCTGACGTTATGGCAGCAGCGACGGAAGGGGTAGAGAAACTGCTCACGAAGAGGCTGTCCACGGCTTCATCCAGCGAGGGTGGCTGCGTCCCGGTCCGATCCTTTTTCTCTCTCGACTGCGGTTCTTTCTGAACGGATGTCGTCGGTTGCATGGACAGCTCATCCGTTGACGGAGCCTCCACAAAGAACGTGTCTACCGCCTGGTCGATCAATGAGTCCAGATCGTCATAGTCTCCTGGCTTGGACATAGATTTTTCCGCCATAATCACGCTCTGAGCTTATGGTGCACCGATTTTATGGTAATTTTGCTGATTTCCCTCAGAGTCTCAAACACTCCCGGTCCTTGCAGCGCGCTGGAAAGCACCAAGGGCGCGGGATTCTTGAGCATAGCATTCAAGTCGCGATCCAATGTCTCCTGATCCAACACAGGAATAACGCTCCCCTCCAGGTCGCGCTTATTCAACTGCAGGACGAGGGGGAGCTCATCCATGTCCAAATTGTCTTCGCCGAGGTTTTCTCGCAGGTTTTGAAGACTTTCCTTGTTTGCTTCCTGCTGTACCTCCATGGAATCAGCGACGAACACGACTCCATCGACTCCCTTGAGGACCATTTTACGGCTCTCGTTATAGAGAACCTGGCCCGGCACCGTGTACAATTGCACCCTGATATTGAAACCGCGAATCTTTCCCAGGGACAACGGGAGGAAATCGAAAAAGAGCGTCTTGTCACCCCGGGTGTCTATGGAAATCATTTTCCCCATAAACTGCGCATTCATCTTTTGATTCACGTACAGCAGATTGGTAGTCTTGCCGCACCGACCGGGGCCGTAATAGACGATCTTCACCTGAATTTCTTTGGCACTCTTGTTGATGAACGCCATGTCAATCCTCCCTTTTCGGGAGCTTTTTTTCGAGCACCTGGGCAACTTCGGCTATTTTGAGCCTCAACAATCCCAGGGAAAGTGAATTGTCGAAAATGGTGACGATAATGTATTCCTTGCCTACCCTACTGAAATGGAACGATTCATTATGCCCCTTGTAAAACAACAGCACAAAATCCCGTTCGCCGATTAACCTGGCAATCTGCTCCGTGGCGGCAAAGTTGGCGGCAGCGACGGCTGCGAGGGATATGACATCCAACTCTATTTTGTCGCCGATATTGACGATCAACGACCCGGCATTGTCTATGACCAGCACCGAACTGATGCCTTCGGTCATTACTTCGCGGGTCAGGTAGCCCCTCACGTCATTAAGAATATCGACGCTTACGACAATGTCCGCACTGCGGCCTGTCTTAATCTTCTCGGCCCTTTCCAGATCGCGATCCAGAATAATCTTTTCCAATCCCGCGTCTCCGGCGACTTCCCGCCGCGGGCCGGCCAACGGTTCGAGATTGCTCACGGCGGACGACAATGCTGAAGCAAAATCCCCGGCGGAAATACTTCCGGCTCGGAATCCTTTCATCAGGTCCGAGTGGGTCCCCAAGCGATCTTTCAGCACTTGATTGTTGAGATGATTGGCTGCAGAAAAGAGCAAGGAAAGTATTTTTTCTGCGCTGTCAGCCGAGTCAGCGCACTTTGCGGGTGCGGTCTGCGCTTCCCGTGTCAATTTCCTGGCCGCTTCGATGTATGCCCACAGGAAGGACGGGAGTTTCCCCAATATCTCGATCTTTTCTGCGCCCTTGAAAATATCTTCTACACCGGCATTGGCAAGAGTCATTTCCGTTGTTCCTCTTAGGGAGAAATCATGTCAGACGAACCGAAATTCCCTCAAGCTGGGAAATTCCGCGTCATCAGGCCTGGCCCTCAATTCGGGCAAACTGCTCCCTGCTTCTGAATTCGCCGGAAGAATGATCCACCGGAGACATTACCACAGAATGGAGTTTTTTTGGAGGGTTATTCAGGACAGCTTCGCAATTTTCTTGAAGAGGAGTAAACATTGACCACATGGTTGTATAATAGAATCAAGAATCGGAATACTTCCGATCCCACAATGATTGAAAATGCCGCTGCGCTGCGAGGAATTCCACCGGCCGCGAGGCTCTCCCCAGACGCTAATGGGAGCCGCCCTTTGCTTCTGCCAGACGTCTGGCTTGGGTGGCGAGGTGAGCCGAAACATTCTTGCTCTTTGCCAATTTTCGCAAGTCCAATTCGCGCAGCTGGGGCAGAAGCCTCATGGCTATGGGAAGCGGCGTTTTGGAATTGGACGTGAGATTCAACTTAATCGAGTATGACTTCATAAATTCCTTTGTTGAGGCTATCTGTCGAAGCACATCTTCACACACCTGTCGCGATTTGCTGATGGTCTCCACTTCGGATTCCTGAATCTTCGGTGACTTGACAACGGCTACAGCAACCATTTTGTTCGGATCCCGCACCAATATATCCCGGGCCTCTCTGCTGCCGAAGAAAGCGAATTTCAGCTTCTCGGCCACGCCCATATGCAATATTTGGTGGTAGAGGCTTTCGTATTCTGTCTCTGAAAGTTCCCATTCAGGCAATTCGCCGGGTCGTGCAGCCTTGATCAGCTCATCGGGGATGAGTTTGGTGGCTTCGGAGAAAAAGTCGTTCAAGGTCTTGTCGACTGTTACGGGAAATTCCTCCTGGGTCTGCCGCAAGATGAACCGTAATCCGTTCCATGACATCATTGCGGCCATGGACTGCATCGGCCCCTCTTTCCCGTCCACATGAACGTGTAGAATTCTACTGCGGTCCCGGTAGATGTCACCGGTTCCTTCTTCGCAGATCAAGCTTATCTTGACGGGTGCGACGGAGCCTTCGAGTGCGAAGAGCAGTTCGTAGACGTCCATAGCGTTCAGGCTTCCGGTTACAAGACGCATTCCGTGAGCATCTCCTTCCGGGTAAGGCCCGTAACCGGGTTTCTCCAGTAAGGCTTCAGCTTCTGCCGAATCAAGATTCTGTTCGTGAAAGTAGGTTCGCAGCATGTACCGGAATGTCGCTCCCCGGGTTTGAACCATCTGCTCGAGAGCGGACAATCCCTTGAGCGAATCCCAAGAAGCACCGATGATTTTCCCCCGGCTGAAAAAGACGCGACCTTTGTTCTTGGCGGATTGTATGGCCACAGTACCCGAGCGCACCCCCTGTCTTGCGGCATGCATCAGGCCGGCGAGGCCGAAGAAACTCAACGGGCCTTCCACCTTGGTTTCGGCCTGGCCCTCCACCATTGATTCTTCGAAAACGTTTATCCTCTTATTCAGGACCGGATCTTCCGCAGCGAGCGTCGATAACTTGACGGAAACGGCGGAACTTTTTTCCAGCAACTTCCGGTTTTCCAAGAAGGCTTCATACAGTCCTTGGCTCTTCCAATTGTCCAAAATAAAAAGCGCCGTTTCTTCCAGAATGGTGGGACAGGACGCAGCAATTCTAACCAGAGACTCGTCCCGAATGGTTTCTCTCACAAGAAAATCCATGACCGACGGATGCAGATCCGCGCCGAAACCTTTACGGTACGTGGTCACATCAAGCGCTGCGAGGGTTTTTTTGGCCAAGTCCCTTATTTCTTGAGAATCGTCGTGAGAAAGGTAGCTCAAGAGCACCAGCTTTTCCGTGGTGGACAGGGGGACATTGCCTTGCGCTGCTTTCAGTCTTATATCGTGATCGGTGGCGGCGCTGAGATATTTGTGGACGGTTTTCGATATCTTGACTTTTATCGCCTTGCGAACGAGCGGATTGTTGTCTGTTTCCAAGGTTTCCCTGGCCCGCTGATCGTCGCTGAACACCAGGCGAACCTTTTCCAGCACGGGAAGGGTCACAAGGTCGC
>Ga0187785_10000520_pt1 | contig 14347 bp, 9 predicted proteins | sample 0815_BV2_4_20_MG_FD_132466 | JGI IMG/M metagenome (GOLD analysis project Ga0187785, IMG submission 132466) | Tropical peat soil microbial communities from peatlands in Department of Meta, Colombia - 0815_BV2_4_20_MG | ecosystem: Environmental > Terrestrial > Soil > Wetlands > Peat | place...
ACTACAACGGCTTTTTACCATATATGGCTGGAGCGGCACTATCAGTGGCCCTCGTCTTCGGAGCGATCTTCATCGTCTATGGTCCTGCCGTCGCAGGGGCGGCGATCCACTGGAGCTTCGGCATCGCCGGCTCTTACATAACCAGCGACAGCGTCGAAGGCGTGTCGGCCTTTAAAATCGACGATCCGGTCATCGCGATGTCTTGGCTGGTGCTCGGGTTCAGCCTTTTCTGCTCGCTGTTCGTGATGGCCGCCGCCAAGTCCTTCTGTAAAAAGCTGACATGCAACGAGGAGCTATTCCTGCTGGCGGCGATCGCCTTTGCGTTCACACTGGCAATCCGGCCATTCCTGCACTACTGGGCGCTGCCCCTGCCCTTCGTCGTGTTGCTGGCCGCGCCCGGTTTCTCTGACGCTGCCGTGCAAAAAGCGATAAGCGCCTCTTATCGCCGGATAGGAGATCAGGTATTTTATGCGCTGGCCGCGCTACCATACGCCGCCCTGATCTTTCTCTTTGCGGCTATCAGCAGGCTTCTCATGGATAACATCTGGCGGCCGGCCGAACTCGATCGATTCTATATACTGGGGGACATCGTACTAAAGGCGACAAACCCGTACCTATTGAATGTTCCGGAGCCCTCTCTGCTCAGCATCAACATGTTTTCGCCAGGGCAGGGTACGGCTGTAGGTATAGCAGCGGTTGGGATAATATTATTCTCTACAGCGCTACTGATCCTGAAGATTGGAACGAAACTCGGTGGGCGGAGAGCCGGATTTTTTTCCGGGATACTCTTCGTCGCATCCGTATCATGGTCCGTCGGCTTCCTGAACGTGTCGGACGCGCTGGCCGTATTTTTCATTACGGCAGCGGTCTCAGTCCTATCTAGAAGTACGCATCGCAGAAGCATCCTGGTAGCAGGATTTATTATCGGTATGGCGGTCGTACTGAAGCCGCTGTCGGTACTGGTGCTACCGGCGATAGCTCTGTATATATACCGAGAAAGCGGCGTTGGCAAGGCGACACTATCGATTGCGCCATCCGCTGTAGGCCTAGCCGTTTCCATCTTGGTAGGGATCATTATCAGTCAGGGCGGGCAAGCGACGACGCCTGCCTTGGCCGGCATCGCCATCAACCTGGTGCCTCTAACCATATATACAGGCGGATACATGGTTACCGACCGGCTAGTTGCCATGCTTAATATCGTGGCAGGGGCCACGCTGCTGACAGCGGTTCTTCCGATGGCGATCGCGGCGATAATGAAAAAGCAGGCAACCACGCTCGATAAATGCCTATTACTCTCAGGAGCGCTGTTGCTGCTGACGCTGCCTGCAGGAGAGTACGTCCACTACTGGTTCATGGCAGTACCATTACTATCGCTTCCCTGCGCCCTTCTCCTGGCGCCATGCCCTAACCTACGGCGATAAACGGCACGACCGAGTAGAATTTCTAGGGTCGTACCGCAAAGCTTAAACGATAGCTTTTCTTATGCATTGGTTACATTTTGGAGAGGCCAGGATGGATGATCATGATACAGGCCATGGAAATAGGCAAAATCGGCTGCTGAACATCCCGGATCGTGCGTATTTTGTCTGCAGTATCGCCATGTTCGCGCTGTTCATTGCGCTGGTCGTAGCCGCCTCGTCGATATTCATGAAGAACCCCTACGGGAGCTACGACACTGAGCGCTTTTATAACATGGCTCGGATTATCGTCAGCGGGGCCACACCATATGTCGATTTCCAGGATCCTAAACCGCCTCTGATCTTCCTCGTTCTGACGCTGCCCGTCATCTTAGGCTGTGAGACCCTCGGGGGCCTGCTTTTCGTCGGCGCCTGCAACCTGGTCAGCGCGATCTTGGTTACGATGATGGCCTGGAAAATGTATGGCCGGTTCTCGGGCTTCATCGCCGGACTGCTCTTCACCCTGAACATCGCCTTCGCCCAGGGCTATTTCATCATGACCGAGCCTTTCACCATCATGTTCATTCTGCTGGCTACGTATCTTGTCGGGTTCACCCCGAAGAGGCACTACCTGGCCGCGGGTATCCTGGCCGGTCTCGCCATTGGATTCAAGCAGTATGCACTGCTGACGGTGCCTCTGCTGATCTTCTTGATGTGGCGTAATGGCGACCTGAAAAAAGCCCCCGTACTCGTTATAGGCGTGCTGATGCCTCTGGTGATCATATTCGGAGTGATTTTCCTACATTTCGGGGTTGAAGCGGGCCTATCATCGCTGAATTGGAGCTTCGGCGTCGCGGCGACCTACATCACTGAGGAGAACATGGGCAATGTGACCAGCTATCGTACCAGCGATCCTCTTATGATGACGGCCAACCTGGCCATGGCAGCCAGCATGTTTACATCGATGGTGGTCATCGCGCTGGCGGGGGTATCAAAGGATCGTAGGCTCAGCACCGTTGAACAGTACTTCCTGTTGTCGGCCGTGGCGTTCATGCTTACCCTGCTGATCCGCCAGTATCTCCACTACTGGGTGCTGGCATTGCCATTTTTCGCCTTCCTATGCGCCAGGCTGTTCAGAAGCGACCGTTGAATCTGCTGTTCAAGCTTTTAGAGCATAAATTACATGTATTTTAACCATTAAAGCATTAATATCAATCATTCGCTGAAAATAAGGCTTCGTACGTGTCCCAGGCGTTATTAATATTAATAATTCTTATATAATACCAGTCCCACGTTTCATTAAATATGGGGGGATAATGTGAAACTTTCTAACATAGCAATAGTCCTCGTCGTCGCAATGTCAATGGCCGCCATCGCGGTCCCGGCAGGCGCGTGTTTCGGCTCTCCGCTCGGTTTCGGCGGTTGTGGTTTCGGCTCTCCGCTCGGTTTCGGCGGTTGTGGTTTCGGCTCTCCGTTCGCTACCGGCGTCGGCACGAACTTCGCCAGCAATTTCCAGAGCTCCACCAGTTTCAGCACCTTCGGCACTGCCGGTGTCGCTGCAGTACCGTTCGGCGGTTGCGGTTTCGGCTCTCCGTTCGGTTTCGGCGGTTGCGGTTCGGGTTTCGGCGGTTGCGGTTCGGGTTTCGGCGGTTGTGGTTTCGGCTCCCCGTTCGGATTCTGCTGAGCGAGGATAACAATGGGGATGGAATGTCAGGCGTTTGCCTGACAATACTATTTTTCATGATAATAGGACCATGCGGTGAAGAAGGCCCACTACTTTAGTCGTTGGTCGTTGACAGATTATTGACATCGAGCACGGAGTGAGAGAAACCCCGGTCGCTTTAGCGCCGTGTTGAATCGAGTCTCGTCGGCTTATCAACCATTTAACATTTAATCGCTCTATACATGCCAGGTTACAGAGACGCCTTTGAGCGTCTTCCAAGGAGCTGCAAGGTGATGGCGATTGTACAACAAAGAGCAGAACCGGCCTAAACCTGGGGGAGATTTGCACATATACCATGATGGCAAGTGTTTTTCCTGTGAAACAGGAACATACCCTTGGGCATGATAGCTCACATTCGTGTGCCTGTGGGGTTATGTCTGTGGTGGTGTGGCCTGCTCTTGCTGGGTTTTCGTGTCTCTAAAAAGTGCATGGAAAAATTTTGTGTTTTCGTGCTACCCCAAGAAACCCAGCAAAGAAGCGGATCCTGATTAAACCTTACCGCCTGCATCGTACTTTTTCCATGCCTCGGCTTCTGCTTTCCGCATCACTGTCTTTAACGGGATCACCAGTTCCCGGGCGACCATTTTAGCATCCTCGTACTCGACCGAAAGGTCCAGTACCTTGCTATTCATATCCGAAGCCACCTTAAAGCGCAGCGGATATTGGTTGTTCTCGATTGTTACTTTGATTGTTTTGATCTCCCGCTTGGCTATATAGCGGTGCTTGACCGGAATGACCCGGACTCCAAGGGTACCGGTTTCCAGCATGATCCGTCGAGACAGCGCCGGACCGTCCTCAGCCTTGGCAACTACCCGAATTAGTTGGCCGCTTCTCCCCTTTTTCATTGTGGCAGGGATAATACTCACATCCCGCGCGCCCATAGAGAGCAGTTCCTCGATCAGGTTGCCAAGCACCTCGCCGGTCACATCGTCCACATTTGTCTCCAACAGTTCGATCCGGTCGCCGATCAGAGCGTCGTCGACCTCGCATAGCAACGTCCGCAGCACATTCGGCATAGCCAGTTCCAGGCTGCCCAGGCCGTACCCAGCCGATAACAGGCGGTTCTCTGGATAGTACCGGCCGGATTCCCTTACATAGTACGCAAGTATAGCCGCGGCTTCCAGCGTGAGCAACTCGCCGTCGAACGGTCCGCCTTGAAAAATCAGCTTCGAGTCCTGCAGCAGCGCTAACGTTTCCGGCCCCGGCACTTGCCGAATATCGCCAGATGCTGTCTTCTGCATACCTCCCCCCATCGAGATCGGGGTCGACCTAACCATAGGCCTGCTGAGGGAGTCATACGCGGTACAGATACCCCCTATCATGCCGACAGAGTAGATGCTGATATCCCTCTTCCCTTCGTTCGCAGGCTCCCTTGCATCTATGATTTTACGTACGATATTCATCGCGTCGATTCGTACCGGCTCATTTTCGTGCATCACATTCAGTTTATCTAATGCCTCTTCCCGGCCTAGTACAGCGGCCGGGACTTTCGCGTCCCGATCATTAATCATGGCCAGTTTGGCCGTCAGACCGTTCCTCCTCTCGTCCTGGACGCGCAGCGGCGCCCCGCACAGGCCCTCTACGGCGCTCTTCACACGCCATTCATCGGCGCCGCAGCCGATCAACGCGCCGAGGATCATCTGCTCGCTCGCACCACAATAAGGGTCAAAGATCAGGCACTTCAATGGTCTCAACGCTCCCAGTAGTATCAGTAGCCATGCGCTTAAACCTTTGGTAATGCGGGCCATGTGCCCATACGCGGGGCTACAGTAGCGGAATTTCGAACGGATAGACTTATTTCACACGTACAATTAACTAAATTACGCGAGGATTACCCGCTTTTAATGATGATCCGCCGGTCCAGCTTAGCTGACGTTAAAAACATCGAACTGGATGTAATCGCATGAACCACGGCGACCGGGCCTCCTCTCGCCAGTTTCATATGAGAAAATTTTTGTATGTGCAAGATATACATCAGGTTAATGTCCGACTTTTCCGCTTCCAGTATCCTGCAGGCATCCTGCCCATATCTGCCTATATGTATGATCGGAGCACCAACCAACTTCGTTAAATAAACAGATATCCAATATAATGTGGAAGCACAGGACTTGGTCTGAACATTGCAGTGATCGTGACTATCATACTAATTAATTAATACGAGGTAATACGAGGAATCTCATGAAAGACTTACACCTGAAGGTTGCAAAGGCGCTGCCCAGCGACTTCGGCAGGGGGATCGCACGGATCGATCCAAACACCCTGCTGGAGCTGAAGCTATCTCCCGGCGATATCATCGAGATCGAGGGGAAGAGGACGACGGTGGCGAAGGTCTGGCGGGCCGAGAAGCAGGACTGGGGCCAGGAGATGGTCCGCATCGATGGCTTCACCCGACAGAACGCCGACGTGGGCATCGGCGAGAGGGTAAAGGTCCGAAAGGCCACGGTAAAGGATGCCCAGCATGTGGTCCTGGCGCCTCCCGAGGGCACGGCTATCCAGTTCAGCGGCAATGCGGTGGAAATGATTAAACATCAGCTGCTTAAGCGGCCGATCATGCTCGGCGACGTCGTGCCGCTGATGAGCAGCATGACCAACCCGTTTATGGGCAGGACGCTATCCAACCAGGCGATCCCGCTGATCGCAGTCAAGGTGGAGCCTTCCGGTCCTGTTCTGATCAATGAGAATACCAACATCGAACTACGGGATAAGCCGGTGCGAGGCTACGAGGAATACAAGACCACCGGCATCACCTACGAGGATATTGGCGGCCTTCGGGAAGAAGTCCAGCGGGTCCGGGAAATGATCGAGCTTCCTATGAAGCACCCCGAGCTGTTTCAGAGGTTGGGCATCGACCCGCCCAAAGGCGTGCTGCTCCACGGCCCGCCCGGCACTGGCAAGACGCTGCTGGCGAAAGCCGTGGCCAATGAGTGCGGCGCGGAATTCTACTCCATTGCTGGCCCGGAGATCATGTCTAAATATTATGGTGAATCGGAGCAGCGGCTCCGTGAGATCTTCGAACAGGCCCGGGATACTTCCCCTTCGATCATCTTTATAGACGAGCTAGATTCCATCGCTCCAAAGCGTGAGGAGGTCACGGGGGAGGTTGAGCGCCGTGTGGTCGCCCAGCTCCTGACCATGATGGACGGCCTTGAGGAGCGGGGCCAGGTGGTGGTCATCGGCGCGACCAACCGGCTCGACGCGATCGATCCTGCACTGCGGAGAGCCGGGCGGTTCGACCGGGAGATCGAGATCGGCGTTCCTGATGCTGCCGACCGGCTGGAGATCCTGCAGATCCACACCCGGGGCATGCCCCTGGAGAACGTTGACCTGGATCGAATTGCGGCCATTTCCCACGGCTTCGTGGGCGCGGATCTGTCCGGGTTGTGTAAGGAAGGCGCCATGAAGGCGCTGCGACGGTACCTTCCCGAGATCGACCTGGACAAGGAAATACCGAGGGAGTTCCTGGAGAAGATGCGGGTCACCGGCGACGACTTCTCCGCGGCGCTGAAGGACGTGCAGCCGTCCGCCATGCGGGAGATATTCCTGGAGCCGACTAACACCAAGTGGAGCGACGTCGGAGGCCTTGATGAGGCAAAGCAGGAGATCATCGAGGCCATCGAGTGGCCGCTGAAACAACCGAAGAAATTCAAAGAGATGGGCATCAGGCCTCCGAAGGGTATCGTACTCTATGGCCCCCCAGGCACGGGCAAGACGCTGTTCGCCAGGGCGGTAGCGGGCGAGTCTGAGGCAAACTTCATCAACATTCGCGGCCCCGAACTTCTCAGCAAGTGGGTGGGCGAGTCAGAAAAAGCCGTGAGGGAGACCTTCCGCAAAGCCCGACAGGTCAGCCCGAGCATCATCTTCTTCGACGAGCTGGACGCCCTGGCCCCGGCGAGAGGCGGCAGCGAGGATGGCAGCCGGGTCTCAGAGCGAGTGGTCAACCAGATCCTCACCGAACTGGACGGCTTAGTCGAACTGGAGGGTGTGGTCGTGATCGGCGCGTCTAACCGTCCCGACATCATCGATCCAGCCCTTTTACGGCCCGGCCGGTTCGATCGGCTGGTTTATGTCGGCGCACCCTCAAAAGAAGGTCGTGAGAGCATTCTGAAAATCCATACACGCAGTATGCCTCTTGCCTCCGACGTGGATCTAGGCCAGATCGCCGAACTCACCGAGAACTATGTGGGCAGCGACCTCGAGGCTATCTGCCGCGAGGCGGCCATGCTAGCACTTCGGGAGAGCTTTGAGGCTAAGGAGGTGGCATCACGCCACTTCCAGGAAGCAATCAAGAAGGTCAAGCCCACCATGAACGACATGGTCACCGCCTACTACAAGAGCATCCGGGACCACTTCAAGGGCGGAACATCAAAAGAGATCCAAAAGGCATTCCCAACTTATGAATATGTCTAAACCTCCATGATAAGCCTGCGAGCGCCGGTACAACATAGGAACCATAGCCTGGTAACCCTGCTAACACGTCTAAAATGCAATGTGCGGCCAAATAATCGAAAAAGACTAAAAGGCCGCACACACGAACGCCCGACACGAGAACTTGTCACGATAGAGACCAAACGCAGCGGTGAACATTCTCTCAAGGTTTCAGTTCTTTTATTGTGTTGCAACTTATCTGTTACGTATAGGCTGCCAGCAAGTGTACCGGGGCTCCGGGTCGATGAGCCTATGTGTTCCGCCCGAAAGGCGTATGGTAGTACGAAATTTGGGGGAGTAAGCCAGCGACTAATCGTTGGTGGTTGACGCTACAGCGCGATGCGAACTGCCATGCCCTGAAGGGTATGTTCCTGTTTCATTGAAAAGCGCTTGCCATACTTGATGGTGGTGATAGTCTCCTTTCAGGTTCCGGTTTTTCTCCGGTTCGGGCTGGTCCCCGTCCTATGTGATTATCTTGCTCTCCAGCTTACCCCGTCTCTAAAATTTTTATGATCACCATCATCTTGCAGCCCCTTGTGAATGGGACGCTCGAAGGCGGTGTTGTAACCTGATAGTTGGTAAGCGATTATTGGCGAAATGGTTGGCGAGCCGGCGAGACTCGGTTCGATGTTGCTCTGAAGTGGGGGTTTTCTCTTGCTCTGTGCTTGTTATCGATAAAACTCTTCAAAATGGCTATAAACGACTTCTTCCTCCCTCAGGCTTACGACAAATTTTATTTATCGGAACGGCTCTTATATTCCAATCATGGCAAAATGGATGGCAAAAAGACTCTCCAACAAGAAAGTGATGGGTACTGATGGTTCTGAGATGGGTATCCTGTATGATATTACCTGCGAGCCGAGGACTGGGGATCTGATCGACCTGATTGTCCGCCCTGACATGACGTTGAACGTCGAGAACTACCATACTGAAGATGGGCTTGTGCTTATCCCGTTCTCTGCCGTGAGGGCAATACAGGATTACATTGTCATTGATAAGAAAGCGTCTGCGATTTAAAAATACGAACGAATGACTGAGAAAAACCTCCCGTTTTTACCCTTCTCGCTGCCCTTCTTTATCCTCTTGCTTGTCCTGCCGTTCATGGTCCTCGCCGTGTTGGCACTGCTGGAGATCTCCCCTGGTTCGGCGGTACAGCAAGCGTTAGGGCTGTCGGTTATTCAGGCTGTCGCGTTATATCTGACCGTGTTGCTCGCCAGTATTTTCAATGTGCCAGTGTATGAGTTCAAGAGCGGACGGGATAGCGAGCAGAAACACGTCTCGTATATGGGACAGGAGTACGCTCTCCCGGTCTGGCATGGTCATAGGACTACGATCTCGCTCAATTTGGGCGGGTGTATTGTGGCAACCATAGTGGCGGTATACTTTGCTATTGTTCTGCCACCGATCCCGGTTATACTATCTACTATTGTCGTATCGCTGAGTATATTTCTGCTTTCTAGGCCTTCTCGGAGCATCGGCTTCTATGTATCGCTGTATGTGCCCCCTGCTATATCTATAGTGGTGGCGCTTATAACGCTGTATGTTTATGGGCTTGGATTGGTCAACGTGGCCAGGCTCAGTTTCATTGCCGGAACCGTTGGTACTATCGTTGGTACCACCTTGCTGAACTTGCCCAGGCTTCGTAAGACTGGCACGATTTTTATTAGTATCGGCGGTCTCGGATGTTTTGATGGCATTATCCTTACGGGAGTGTTATCTACGTTGCTGGCATGTGTCATCGCGGCGCTACACCTCTAATCATTTGCTTCTTATTGCGGTGGTTCGTGTTACCCCACACTTTAGCCTGCGTTAGGAGTTGATGGCAGTTTTAGACCATTTTCAACAAATTATCCAATAATATCATTCATTTATACAATTATGGCAGTATAATACCTCCTTTTGTTAATGTAAAGGCAATTTTGCGATATTTTATACTATTAAGCCCTATAAGTGACTTTTTCAACTGGCAATATTTATTACAACTCGGCCAGATGTTCTGATCGAAGGTAAAGGGAGTGTAGTTATGAAAATGGTATACAACATATCTGCAGCTGCAATCGTGCTGCTCTCAATAGCGCTTCTAGCCACACCAGCTTTCGCACAGTCTGGATACGGCATGGGTGCATACGGTTCTGGATACGGTGGATACGGCATGGGATATGGTTCCGGGCTTGGGTACGGCGGCGGCGCGGGCTGCGGCCCCTGTGGCGGCGGTGCTGTTTCATATGGCGCGCCTCAGAACTGCGTGGCAACGATATCATGTAACGTACCGGTGACCACCCAAGTCCCGACGATCTCCTGTACCACAGTTCCTCAGCAGGTCCCGACGATCGTTCCGGTGACCCAGACTGCAGCGGTGCAGGTGCCCAGAGTCGTGGTCGTCCCTGAAACAGTACAGGTCCCCTACATGACATGCGCTCAGAGTTCGATGACAGTGCCCGTGACAGTGCCAGTACAGAGCTCAGTACCTGTGACAGGCATGATCCCGCAGGTATACACCGTTCCGCTGGGATGTGGCGGCAGTTCAGCACCTGCTCCATCCTGCGCAAGCTCATGCAGCACCTGTTAGTTCGAGCAGCTTGTAGACGATTACTAAAACAATGACAGGTACCGCCAAAAGGGATAGGTGCCTGTCAGAACTGCATCAGGAGACAGATGAGGAAACCTCCGAAAGAAAGAAATGACAAACAAGGGAAGGAGCCGGCCCCCGAAGGCCGGCTCTCTCTGTTTTACTTAATTTTTTTATAGGGATATCGTCGTATTCCGCCACAGCTAATGCAGGTGATGATCACGTTTCGGCCGTCAGTGCGGACCCGGGAGGTGGAGCCAGGCTTCAGGTAGCAGTAGCACTGCTTACAGACATTTCGTTTCAGTTCCCGTGGTATGCCCACCCTATGACGCATGCTGATCCTCCGCGCTATCCAGACATAGCGGTTTGCGAGATCAGGCCGGGCGTCACAGGATTCGGCTGCTAACTGGAACAGCCGCTCGATACGTTGGCCTGCCAGGTCCGAAATGAATGAACGCATCTCCCGCCCTTTTTGTCCTTTCATCGGACTGGATTCTCCCCTATACACGAAATAGTTGACGGAGTAGTTGACAGGGACATCGCATAAAAACGTGATAGTAACATCAGATTTACCTATATGCCACGGAGGGGGTTCCGCGAACTGGGATGAACGGTCTGATTTTCAGCACCAGTATATGGTTATCATTAGGCCGTCTCCCTGCGTACATCCCGTCCATGGCCTTATAGGTTTAGGTGGGTATTGAGGTGGGTGTTGAGGTGGGTGTTGAGGTGGGTATTGGATGGAGTTTTATGTAGCAGTAGGCTTCAAGTGATGAACATCCTATTACTACAGGCCTCCACCTGTGGTAGCATGTAGTGCTTGGGTGTCGCAGTTTCATGCTACAATCGATATTATTATAACTACACGATATCAAACCTTTTCCTATACTATAACGAAAATAATTATTGCTGCCGGGGAAAGTATTGGCTTTTCAACTTAAACTCGCATATTCGGCGAAACTACCTTCGCTTATGCCGGTATATGTCGTTCGATAAAAGTCTGCATACCATGCGTCCGTGAATTGATCAAGGGTTACGTCAGCGTTTATCACAACACCGGCATCGTGAAAAGGGGTGTGTAGAGTATAGGCTGAAATTTTCCCAGAGTTTCTGTATGCTCCTGGGCGAACTACCACGCCCTAAAGGGCTGTGGTTTCCTGTTTCATTGAATGGCGCTCGCCGCCTGTGAACGGTAGAGACGTCTTTCTCCGCAGGCTGGGGCAGGGAACATGCCCTGATTATCGCTAATCCTTTCTGAAGGATGTTCATGGGGCGTTCTCGTCCCTGTCCATCTCGAAGCCACAGTACGGGCATCGATGTATCCTGACACTCAGGTCTTCGTAGACGAGTTCTCCGCAATGGCTGCACGCTTGGGTCGTGTTCTTGGCTTCGACCTTGATGACTCCCTACCAGCACCTTCCGCCTTGTATTCGAGCTTTCGGACGAAGTCTCCCCACGCAGCATCGTGAATGTTTCTACGTAGCGTTCTCCGTGCAGCAGGCCCATCTTCCTGACCTTGTGCTGCCTGTTCACCATCTCCGGGATGTTCAGCTTCTCCACCACGATGGCGTCGTAGGAGTCCACATATTTGCGGCTCTCTTGATGGTTCTTGGTTTTATCGCTAGGGACGTTAAGAGGCGAGAAGACCTTGGTATGTAGTCCGGGAACGAATCGCTCTCACAACACTCATCAAAAAAAAATTAATTAATATGTTAATATGAGGGTGCTATTGGTATTCTAGTAAATGCAACGCGGACAGAAAATTGAAGAATACAATTGACTACACCGTATACCACTGCACCCCCGGGTCATATCCAGGAAAGATCAGAGGCAGGACGCGCAACAACGCCATTATCACCTGGCACCATCCCCCCTGATAAGCATCCAAGCCCTCCACAGGAACGTTCGGCATGGCAGACGTTCCTATCGGGTAGTTGGCACTGGGCGCTGATTCCACGATCCCCGACGGCCGAACACCAGGGGACACGTTCCGAACCCTAGGGGACACATTCCGGACCGAAGTTGGTATGACTGCGTTTTTGCCGGAGCCGGTGCCATATATTGGACCGCCGCTAACATTTTCACCCGACGGCAGCACCCTTGGTATTGGCCCCCCTTCGGTACCGCCCGGAAACTGAGCCGTACTGGGAGTTTGAATTAGGACATTTCCACCCGGGACCTGATCCATACCACCATATCCTGCTGTGAACTGTTGTGGCTGCGACTGCAGCATCGACACCGTAGGTGAAGGGCTATACTGCGTCTCTTCGGACGCACTGTCTTGAGGGACTCCAACCGGATTCGGGGTTGCGGTCGGTACCGCTATAACGGCGCCTCCGCCACCGCCCGATATGGATCCAGAAGAGGCGCCGGATCGGGCGGCGGACGCCGCGCCTCCCGGCCTGAGCATCGAGAAGAAACCCCATGCCAGTGCCGATATCAACGCAATAATAACAATAGCAGCCACCACCGATATAGCCAATTTAACAAGGTTCGCTCTCACATATCTCCCCTTACCTTTTTTTACGAATCAGGCAAATAAACATGTCTCGCCCTTTCAATGAAAAGCCACGCTCATGGCAGCGTTTTAATCGCCGGAAGAAGGGTTATGACCGCGTGCCATGCACCAAACAGGGACAATATACTTTTAAGCCGTTGGACGAGTTCTAAACGCAGCACGGCTGAGAGGTCAAATAACCGTAATCCTAACGGTAGATCCATATGCTGCACAGGGCGCGGGCCATAACATAATCATGAATGTGTTCCGTATGCCAAAGTTTATCATTATGCAACGGTCATAAAAGGCAGATAGCCCATTCCGGGTCTGCTCACAACATGGAGTGACTCAAATTTGAAAGAGGAGATGACCAGCGTCGATGTATGCGCTGTGGTCAAAGAACTGCAGTTTCTCGTGGATGCCAAGCTGGAAAAGGCATACCAACCCTCCCCCGCGGAGATACGCCTGCGTCTGCAGGAGTTTAAGACAGGCAAGTACGACCTGATCGCAGAGGCCGGCAGACGCCTCCACCTGGTGGCCAACGCCCCAGAATCGCCGAAACTACCCTCCGCCTTTGCTATGATCCTACGGAAGTACATGATGGGCGGCCGGATCACACGGATCGCGCAACAGAGCTTCGATCGGATCGTGGAAATCGAGATCGTGAGGGCTGGAATCAAAAACATCCTAGTCGTGGAGCTATTCGCCCGCGGCAACGTAGTACTGCTGGACGGAGAGCGCAAGATCATCATGCCCATGAAATCACTCAAGATGAGAGATAGGGACGTGGTCCGAGGCGAGAAGTATGAGTATCCGCCACCCCAGCTCAGCCCTCTTGATATGACGGTCGAGGATCTCTCCAGGGCATTTAGAGGGTCAGACAGAGATGTGGTTCGTACCTTGGCCACCCAGACGAGCATCGGCGGCATCTACGCGGAGGAAGCCTGCCTAATCGCCGGCATCGACAAGAACAGGAAAGCACAGACAATGATGGAAAGCGAGATCCAGGTGCTGATTGGCGGGATCAAACAACTCTTTGAACCGCTAGTCAACGGCAGCCTGAAGCCCCACATCGTAAAAAAGGACGGCAAGGACCTTGACGTCCTTCCCCTTGAACTGAAGCGCTATGAAGGCTACGAGAAAATCCACTTCGACACGTTCAACAAGGCTCTAGACGCGTTCTTCGGCGCTCAGATCGTGAAAGAAGTAAAGGCAACCACAGTCGAGAAAAAATCCGAAAAACTGAATATGTTCGAACGCCGTCTGCGACAGCAACAGGACGCTATAGCAAAGTTCGAGAAAGAGGAGAAAGAGAATGCCAGGAACGGAGAAGCGATCTACGCTGAGTATCAGAGGGTAGAGGAGATCATCAAAGTCATTAGAGGTGCACGAGAAAAGGGTTATTCCTGGGACGACATCCGAAGGACCCTCAAGGAGGCGAAAAAGGCTGGCCATACAGCTGCATTAGCTATTCAAGCCATCGACCCCTCAACCGGCCTGATCACGGTGGCGCTGCCCGAAACCACCGTGAACCTGGATATCGCAATGACAGTACCCCAGAACGCTCAGACGTATTACAACAAAGTCAAGAAAGTCCAATCCAAGAAGGACGGCGCGCTGAAGGCGATCGAGGAAACTAAGAAGGCCATGACTAAGGCACAGCCCAGGACGGCTGCGACCGCAACCGCACCACCCCACAAGAAGGCGGGCTCGACAAAGCCAAGAAAGCCGAAATG
>Ga0187785_10000521_pt1 | contig 14332 bp, 10 predicted proteins | sample 0815_BV2_4_20_MG_FD_132466 | JGI IMG/M metagenome (GOLD analysis project Ga0187785, IMG submission 132466) | Tropical peat soil microbial communities from peatlands in Department of Meta, Colombia - 0815_BV2_4_20_MG | ecosystem: Environmental > Terrestrial > Soil > Wetlands > Peat | place...
CAATTTCCAGAAGCATTCCTATCCGTGGGGCATCATGATCAATGCCAACGGCGAGCGGTTCGTCGACGAAGGCGCGGATTTTCGCAACTACACCTACGCCAAATATGGCCGCGTGATCCTGATGCAGCCGGGCCAGTTCGCATGGCAAGTCTTCGACAAAAAGATCATCCCGATGCTGCGCGATGAATACCGCATCAAACAGGTCACCAAGGTTCGTGCCAATACGCTCGAAGAGCTGGTGAAGAGACTCGACGACGTGAATGCCGACCGCGCGCTGGAGACGATCAAGGCCTACAACAAGGCGGTTCGTACCGACGTCAGGTTCAATCCTAACGTCAAGGACGGTCGACGGACCGAGGGCCTGCCCATCAACAAATCGAACTGGGCAAACCCGGTCGATGAACCGCCGTTCGAGGCCTACGCGGTGACTTGCGGAATTACCTTCACGTTTGGAGGGCTGAAAATCGATACGTCGGGCCGCGTGATCGACACGGATGGCCAGGTCATCGCCGGCCTGCACGCGGCTGGCGAGTTGGTCGGCGGCTTGTTCTATTTCAACTATCCGGGGGGCACCGGCCTCATGGCGGGCTCAGTATTCGGTAAAATCGCGGGCACCACGGCAGGCCAGCGGGCCGCGCAAACGCCGTCCTAAGCGCGACGAGGCTTGGTGGCACGCTCGCGCAATCGATAGAACTGGATAGCAGACCTGGCCGTCTCCGGCTTGAGTTTGTTGAAGCTGTCGAGATAGTCGCCGGACTTGGCTCCGCCCAGCAACAGAATGGCTTTGGTCGACCGCCAGGAAAAGTCGATCGATTTCGCGATGACCAGAATTTGATCACCCGTATCGTGAACAAGCGCGCGCTCAATCGCTCCAATCGGCAAATCGGCCAGCAACGATAACGCCGTCGCAGTTTCATCGAATTTTCGGAGCTCTGCGAATTTGCAAACCTTGGCTTCGGTGAGCTCGCCATTTTTGTGCAACTGCTCAACATGGGCCCGCGCGGTCGCAAAATCTGACGAATGGTCGCGCAAATCCGTCTGAATTTTGTCCGCCGCTTGCTTGATCATCTCGCGGACCAGATCTGCCTTGTTGCGATCAGAAGTTTCGAACTTCAGCCGCACCGTTTCCGAAGCTGTCTCGAATAGCGTCAATAGATATTCGCGTGGGATTTCGGGGCGCGTCCACACCAAGAGCGCAAGTTCGCTGTCATTTTCAGACCGCGTGACCAGCTTCGAATAACCGAATTCAGAAAACCGTGCGCCGGCATTTTTAGCCGTACTGATGACTACATTTTGATCACCGCGTTCAACGAGAATATCGGTTACGCCTTCACTGAGGCTTTTGCGCTGCGAAATGGCAAGCAGGTGATCCTGACCTTTGGTTTTAGCGCCGGCAATCAAGGTCTCGTCATCAAGGCATTCAGACCGACGCAGCACAGGGCCGGCAACCTCAATCGATTCGTCGAGTGCGAGCGTTCGCGTGACTTTGGGCGGAGAGTTTGCGATCGTCGCAATCGTTTCCCCGAAAGCGACGCGAGCCGAATGTTCGATCTCATTCACCAGACGGCTCATCACGTCGTCAAACAGCGTTATTTGTTCGTTGTCGAAATGTTCGGAGCCAACTACAAACAAATCCGTGATTTGACGCAGGATGTCGGCGCGCGAGCCAATGTTCCTTTGCGAAATTGCAGCTTCTAGCTCGTCAACGAGCGACTGGTGAACCGCCACGTTTTTTTGCTCAGCGGAATTCCGGTTGCGCCGGTCTTCGGACGTCTCTTGTCCCGATACGAGACTACGCGGCATCTTCGATCTCCGGGAATTTGTAAGTCCGGCCGAAGTCAAGCTGTGTCGACAAGCAAGGCTGCTGAAACAGATATCCCTGCAACGACGTCACTCCCGCCAGCCGCAGGAGGCGATATTGTTCAACTGTTTCCACGCCCTCCGCGGTGGTCGCTATATCGAGACTGCGAGCAAGAGTTAGTGTTGCCGCGATGATGGCCGCGCATTCGGTACGCCTGGTCAGATTCTGCGTGAATGATTTGTCGACTTTGATCTTGTCGAAAGGAAACATCATCAGCTGACTCAGCGAAGAATATCCAGTCCCGAAGTCATCAAGGGCAATTGCGATGCCGAGATTTTTGAACTGGCGCAAAACCGGCAGACACTCGGTTGCGGACTCGATGAGCGCTGTCTCCGTGATTTCCAGTTCCAGGCGCTCGGGTGGCAATCCCGATTGAGCAAGGGCGCATATAACGACATCGATCAGATTGTCTTTCCGGAACTGAACAGCTGACAGATTGACAGCGACCTTTATTTCGTTGGGCCACTTTACAGCTTCGCTACAAGCAGTTTGCAGCAGCCACTCGCCGATCTGCGTGATCATCCCCGTTTCTTCGGCCAGCGGAATAAATTGATCGGGAAAAATCATGCCCTTGGTCGGATGGCGCCATCGAATAAGTGCCTCGGCGCCGCAAACCAAAAGCGTCTTGGTGTCGACGATCGGCTGGTAGTGAAGTTCGAGCTCATCTTGTTGGATTGCGCGTCGCAGTTCATTCTCAAGCGCGTGGCGTGCGCTCGCGGCCATACCCATTTCAGGGTCGAAGAAGCGATATCCGTTTCTCCCGGCGGACTTTGCGCGATAAAGAGCAAGGTCAGCCATTTTCATCAGGCTCTCCGAACTGGTCGCGTGTTCGGGCGCCAAGGCAATGCCGATGCTGGTGGCAATGTTGACCTCATTGCCCTCTATATGAAATGGCTTGGAAAAGATCTCGATAATTCGATCTGCGAGCGCACAGGTACTGTCGTGCTGATCGTTGTCTCGGTCCTGTACGATCGCGAATTCGTCGCCGCCCAGCCGCGCCAATACGTCGGTTTCCCGGAGCGAAGCTTTGAGGCGCACTGCGGTCTCCCGCAACAGCGTGTCGCCGACAGCGTGTCCTAACGTATCATTGACGTGTTTAAAGCGGTCGAGATCGAGCAACAAGACGGCGAATGAATCACCGCGCCTGCGGTGACGCCCGATCGCCTCTTCTATCTTTTCCATAATGGCCAAGCGGTTTGGCAGACCCGTCAGAACGTCATGGTGGGCCATAAACGCAATCCGCTGCTCGGACCTTTTTCGTTCGGTAATATCATCGATAACAACGATGAGGTGCCTCGCCACGCCTTCGCTGTCACGGGCCACGAGCCGGTTGGTCGCAAGAACGCGCAAATCCCCGTCAGGCATCTCAATCTCATAGTCGGTCGAGCGCACTCCGAATTCTCCCGCAAGGGCTTCGTTGTCCGACGCATCGATACGCTCTGCGTCCTTTGTCCTATAAATATCGAATACGGTTTTTCCCAGCACCTCGCTTCTCGATACCTTGAGCATCGCTTCATATGCCCGGTTGACGAGGACCAACTTACGTGTCGCCACATCTTTAACGACAACTGCAATCGGAATATTTTCAATAATGGAATTCAGAAACTGCTTGGCTTCCTGCAATTGCTTTTCTGCATGCAACTGCGCGGTAATGTCCTGATGCACCCCGACGAATCCGCCATCCGGCATTGCCCGGCGGCTCACGGCAAAAGTCCGGCCATCTTTTAGCTCGTCGATCAAGTAGCCTGGCTCAGGAAGAAAAGCTTCCTCGACACGGTCCGTGACATATTTTTGCGCGTCTTTGGGACAGCACCCGGATCCTATTCGGGCTTGGAGAATCTGTGGAAGTGTTGTTCCTGGCTCTATTTGCTTCGGGTCCAGCCCATACATCGTGCTGTAAAGGTCATTTGCCAGAACAAGCCGTTTGTCTGCTCCAAACATGCAAATTCCATGAGGCATGTTTGCCAGCGTCGCGTTCAAAAGCATGTTGGCATGCTCAAGACGCTTTTTTGCGCCCTCGCGCGACAGCTGACCCCTCAGGCTGAGACCCGTGACGATCAGGATCAGCAGAGTCAGAATTGCTGCGAGTATGTAGCCCGACTGCCGTTGGCTCTCGAGACGCGCGAAGATTTCGTATGCCGCCAGACCAACGGTGATGACAAGCGGATAACCGTCTACAGATCGGTACGCGATGAGCCGTTGAATGCTGTCGCTCAGACCGCTGCCTGTATAGTACCAACCGCTCAATGATACAGGAATTCTTTTGAATAAATCAGCGCGTGAAAAATCCTTTCCGAGAACAGAAAGACCTTTCCCGCTTGTCGCACGGACGATCCCGTCAAACCCGATGACACGTATATAGCCTTCGCTGCCAATGTTTACGGAATTGTAGATACGAGTGAGATATGCGGGGTCGAGTATCGCAACAACAACACCCTTGAAAGACCCATCGCTGTTCTCAATGCGACGTGAAAGCTGGAGCAGCCAGATGCCGGTTTTGGAATCGATTTCCGGCTTGCCAATAACAAGTTCGTCGCTCTGTGCACTCGCATGAGTGCGGAAGTATTCTCTGTCGCGCACATCTGCGGACATTTGGCTGGATATGGTCTCGACACTGCTGACTTTCGCATGCCCATCACGGTCGACTATACTTACCTGCAAAACGCCACCGGCCAAACTCCGGCTCGATTTCACCCAATCTGTCAGATCAAACCTGACGGGGTCCTGCACGTACAGTGCTCGAATGATCTTCAACGAACGATCTATTTCGCCGAGCGACCGAGAGAGGTGTTCCTCGAGCGCTCCGGCGAGATTGGTAGAGTTCTGAATTGCGGCTCGCTCAGCGCTGTCGTGTTCATTTTTCAAGAAAAAAAACAGAGTCATCCAGACGAGGCTGATCAGGATTGCTCCGAGCAGCACCGATCGATGCCTGATGAGGGCATACAAAACTTTTTTGAAGCTCGTCATCTGATGAACGCCGCGAAGCCTAAAGGCTGTCCTCATCAATCATTTGAAATTATTAGCGAAAAGCCATTGATTTTCCGTTATTTGGAATGGTGAGGGCCGCTCTCGATCGAGGCGCACAAGAACTTGCCGCCCGTTAATGATTTATTTTGCGTTACGCCGTTCTTGCTCAGGAACAGGCTCTCTCGCGCAATCCGGATGCGCTCACGAAGTTAATTCGGACGATCACAAGCAGAGTAAAACTAGATGAAAGCCTTCACGACATATTTTTTGAGACGAGATCACGCAGTGCTTGAGGCGAGAAAATAACCAACCCACCGCGTTCGAGCTTCAACCACTTTTTACGTTGCCAATCCTGCAATTGCTTGTTCGCGCTTTCACGCGAGACGCCGATCATTTGGCTGATTTCACGCTGAGTGACGTGAATTTTTTTGGACGGCAAATCAGCAGCCGAAGGTTGATAGAGATGAAGCAAAACCTTGGCCAGACGATTCGGCAGGCCGAGAAATACTATATCTTCAACTTGCTCGCTCGTTTTCCGGATGCGCGCACAAAGTATCTTGATCAACCTGATCGCAACTTCGGGGTTATCGCGTATCAAAGGGATGAAATCACGACGTTCAATAATCATCAATTCGCAGTCATCTATTGCGACGGCATCTGCTGTACGCTGTCCTCCATCGAGGAAGGCAATTTCTCCAAAGAGCTCGCCTGGCACGACCAAATTGAATATCGCGTCCTTTCCCTCTTCGGACGGAGCGCTGATTCTCACTGCACCGGTGCGAACGGCGTAAAGCTTCGACCCAATATCCCCTTTTCGAAAAATAACAGCGCCTTTTTTTATTTTGCTCGTTATGACGCGAGGAGCGAGGCTATCAATGACTGCGTCGCCCAGATCTCTAAAGAACGGATGGGCGCGAAGCAGCGAATGCTTGTCGAAAGACTGCGTCTTAGGAAGCGATCCCATAGCTATGCCACAGTGAACCAAACGAATTTTCGACAAAGCGTACCATACGACAAAATCGGCCAGCACGGCAGCATAGCGCCCGTAGGTACTGAAAACATACCCCTAAGAGCCCTTAAATAACGGCCTAGCACAATGTGAACTGCCTCACCGTCCCAGGAAGTGAACACATGTTAGGTGGTCTCAGTACGGAGATCGCCCACGCAAACACTCAGCAGCGCCGATCTAAACACCCCGCCTGCGGGACCCGCAGAAAATCGAAATCGCGCTGACAGCGCCGTAGCTACAATCTGGCTTGTCTTCTACATCCTGGCACTCGCCGTTGCGGTCACCTCACCCACGGTGTCAGACACGTTAACGGTTGCCGCTCGGTAGGAGACGGATTGAGGGCTAGCGTTCGCATTTCGCCTGAGTCCAAGCAATATCAGGCGGAAATCGAACTGTTTGCTCATGAATGAAATCTTAAACTTCGTATCTTAATTTATCGGGACTATGCCGCCGAAACTGAGAATAGCCTCTTGGCGGACCATTGGCGCGACCCATGTCCCTTTCTGACGCAGTCGATACCGAGGCAATCTGCCCGAAGTGTCGGACCTCGATGGTCCACGTCGCCGTAACACCGCATCCGGTCGTGCGTACCATGCAGCGAAATACTTTCGTATGCTACTCTTGCAAGCGCACACGAACGTACATGCTGCCCGGCAAGCCTGAACTCGTAGTGCAAGAAATCGATGCCTCGCAGCACGCCTCGTGAGGTGCCAAATGAAATCCGTGTCAACAACGATTGATCGTAGAAAAGACGCCCGCACCCCCTCGCACAGACGCGGTGTCATCAAATACGGCCCGTCCGGACAAGAGCTTCCATGCACCGTTGACGACTTGACACCGGTCGGCGCCGGTCTGCAGGTCGCAACGACTTTCGGATTGCCAAAGGTCTTTCGGCTGACCGTCGATGGCGAAATAGAAACCAGGCATTGCAGGGTGGTCTGGACTGACGGCAAAAAGCTCGGCGTTTCATTTGACTAGTTTGATGAAACGCTTGTCACTGGTAGCCGTTGCCTAATCGAACGTAATCCCCAATCGCGTATCCGTTCGCCAGATTGAACGACAAGCGCGGCGCTCCCCTTCGATAATGACGTCGAAATTGACGGGAATGCCATACGTCGTTGATACCTCAAGACATGCGCCTGTGTCCGAAAGATTGCGTACCGCGCAGTCAAGTTTTGGCGCTCTGTCGCTCAAAACGATTTGAGCATTTTTAAGTACGCGCTTACGAAAGATGTTCCGTTTGTCTTCCACTGGTCCCACATCCAGAATCGTTGACGTGCTAGGTGACAAACCACCTTACTCAATGTCAACTGACGGAAAATAGTATCCCGATCTCCACGGAACTCTTAAGGGCGTTGAAGCCAGAATGCGCTTCGGAATCTGCGCAAAAGAAAGCGTTTTACAATTTTTCGATGTGAAAGCTCATAGAGGATCCAACCGGGTGACTCCTTCAGGCCGGTTTTTGAGCGAGCAATGCAAGCGCTTCATTCTTGCTCTGAAGTTCCTGTTCGAGTCGGGCAATGTTCTCGAACAGACGCTCACTCGTTAGCCGTAGAAAATAAAATCCGAATTGCGGGTTCTGGAAATACAGCTCTTTGACCTGCTGATAGCTCGCAGTGAGTGCCTCTCCATCCTCTACGCACTCGATGGTCTGGGTACGCCTGTTGCCGGGGGCGAGAAGCCCGAGATCACCGAAGACTTGGCCGGTCGGAATTTCGATTCCTATTTCGCACAGGCGGTACCGACCGCTGACGCTGTAGTACATTGCGTCGGCCACGTCGCCTTTCCGGAATACAATGTCGCCTTTGTGAAAGCGTTGCCGGGACATGAAGGGCTTTAACCAGTCGATTGATGTTTCGCCAAAGGATGCTGCGGCTTCAACATCCTGAATTAATTTTCGCATTTGCTGCAGTCGTACAGTGTTGAGGGGAAGAAGGATCAAGTTCAACACGAGCGTTGGATATATTCCGCCAAAAAACCCGTAGACGATGAAGAGCGCGTTGCAGGTCATACTCACAACCCGCAATGGAATCATTGTCTTCATCGCGCAAGTGATGATGCTGGACGCCACGGCCGCATACCCGAACCACATGGGCCACTCAGTGTGCCTGAAAAATTCCATCCTCTTTCCCCGCCTCGCTCGATACCCGCCCCGCCCTGCCAGCCACAGACATTGAACTGTGGCGGCCAAGGAGACTGTAACAATACAGCGCCGATCGATCTGTATAAATGTCGACGTGCAGCTAGGCCCGCATTTAGACCCTGGATCACTTCGGGGCGAGGCAAAAAATGTTTATTTCTTTGTATCCTGCATTCGCAGTAAACTACGGTAGCGAGTACCCGGGGGAACCGTAATGGAAAACCATCCCGCCGGCTCAGGCGCGAACCTACCTCGCCGGCAGCGAGTTGCTTGACCCGCAACAGGAAGAATTTCCGCCCGATATTTCCTGCAATGACTACAAACATTATTTCGAACCGATCGGATTGACCGATGAAACAGGTGGTCCGGCTGAGTGGCTCAAGCCATACATCCCGCAATTGAAAAGACGCGTGTCAAAGGCTTCAAAGCGGACGATCAAGGCCGGGCCTGGTGAGGCGGAGGCGACCACATGAACTGCGATCGGCAAATTGGAAAAATCGGGTGTATTTGAATTGAAGTCACCGTTTGAAGTCGTCGTCGTCGGGGGTGGAATTGGCGGCTTGTTTGCCGCAAACGCCCTCATGGCACACGGTATCCAGGTATCGACTTACGAGCAGGCTCCTGCTCTCGGTGAGATCGGAGCCGGGGTATTTCTGACACCGAATAGCGTGCGCCAACTTGAGCGAGTCGGATTTGGCCCCGCCGTGGAAAAATGGGGATCGAGAGTTGGGGCGGAGTCCCGCTATTTTCGTCACGACGGGGCGCCAATCGCGCCGGTCCAGGTGACGGACTCTTCCGGCTGGAATGCCACTTTCGGAATGCATCGCGCCGATCTTGTCGAGTTCTTGGCTCGCGCACTTCCGGCTAAGACGATACATACCGGACACCGTTGCACCGGCCTCGAGCAGCATGGGAACAAGGCCCGGATATCGTTCGCGAATGGTGCCGTGGTTGAAGCCGATCTGGTCATCGGTGCGGACGGTATTCACTCCGAACTTCGGCCCTATGTGTTTCCTCCGTCCCGCCCGATTTTTTCGGGGTCGGTTGCGTACCGAGGCACGGTGGCGCACGAGTTAATTCCAAACTGGCCGACCAACGCCTGGCTCATGTGGCTCGGCAAAGGCAAGCATTTCCTTACATTCCCCGTGCGTGCCGGAAGACTCATCAACTACGTCGGCTTCGTGCCTGCAGATGAGGAGATGAGGGAGTCGTGGTCAGCCCCCGGAGATCCTGATGTCCTCCGCCGCGAGTTCACAAGCTGGGATCCTCGCATAGAGTCGTTGTTGCGGCATGTTCAAACGACGCTTCGATGGGCTCTGTATGATCGCGAGCCGCTGCCGACCTGGACGCGGAATCGACTTAGTCTGCTTGGTGATGCCGCCCACCCAATGCTTCCGCACCTCGGCCAAGGCGCAAATCAGTCGATAGAGGATGGAATGGCACTCGCGACCATTCTGGCGCGCGCAGATCGCGAAACCGCCCCTGCTGCGCTCCTCGCCTACGAGCGTCTCCGCCGCGAACGTGTCGCCCAGGTCCAGCGTGGCGCGCGGGAAAACGGCCTTCGATACGATTCAGCCTATTCCGATCTCGGTGTGCGCGACGCCGAAATCACCGCCCACGCCGCCTTCCGCAAACGGCTATACGATCACGACGTTGTTCCCGAAGCACGGGCCACTGCAATAACCGCAGCGCAATAGGCTCTACTGCATTTTCACATTCGCCGCTTTAATCACGTCATTCCAGCGATCCACTTCCTTGTGCATGAACTTTGCCGTCGCTTCGACGGAGCCGCCAACAATGTCTGCAGACAGCTTTTTTAATCGGTCCTGCACCTCGGGATCGAGCAGCGCTTCATTGATGTCCACATTCAATTTTTGGATGATTGCCATTGGCGTTTTTGGCGGCGCAACCACGGCATACCAGGCGGCCGACTCAAAGCCGGGCAGCGTTTCAGCCATTGTCGGTATGTCCGGCAGCGATGGCAGACGTTTATCGGACGCAACGGCAAGTAAACGCAGCTTGCCATTCTGAATGAGCGCAAGCGATACGCCTAGATTATCGAACATAAAGTCTACATCACCGGCGAGCAGTCCCTGTAAGGCCGGCGCAGACCCGCGGTAGGGAACGTGCTGGACTCGCACCTTGGCCATCATCTGCAACATTTCTGACGTAAGATGCGAGGTGGTACCAATTCCTTGCGTGGCGGATGTTGCTTTTCCGGGATTTGCTTTGAGATAAGCGATGAATTCCGGGACAGTCTTCGCAGGGACTTTGTCCGGGTTAGTGATCAACGCATTCGGCACCTGAGCCATGACAACGACCGGCTCAAAGCGCATCGGGTCGAAAGCGAGGTTCTGATAGAGATTTTGATTGATGACGAGCGGAGGCGGTGGCGCCGATAGCAGGGTGTAGCCGTCCGGATCCGATTTGTAAGCGAGCTCGGCACCCACATTTCCTCCAGCACCGCTACGATTCTCAATGATGACCGCGTGGCCCCATTTGCGGGAGAGCCACTCACCGATGACGCGCGGGATAGCATCGGCGGTTCCACCTGCAGGAAAAGGCACGATGATCTTGACGGATCGGGTTGGATAGCTTTGCGCCAGAGAGTGCTCAGCCAGGCAAAGCGGGGCGACTGATAGAACACAAGTCAGAAGAAGCCCGAGCTTCATAACAAATGTTTTGAACATGCGGCTCCCCCTGGCATCGGTGCGCGGGCACTAATTCTTTAAGAGCTACTGTTTCTTTTTCGCCGCCTCGACGGATCGCACCGGGGTCTCCGGTATGAGATTTCCGTGCCGGCGTTTGTAAGTCGCTTTACCACTATCACGCCATTTTCCGGCCACGGCGGCGTTGGCGAATTCAGTCCATTCTTCGTCCCAGTCACCTAACTGGTATCCGTGCCAGGGGGCCTGCGGCGAGAGATGGGGCAGCTTTAGCTCTTCCCATATTTGTTTCGCGCGTGTCATGAATTCCTCAGTCGGCAGCGCCAGGGGCGGCATATTATGCTTGAGGGTTGCATCGATCATCAACGTTCCCTCAACCGCCGCCCGGCCGGACTTTGGCCCATGGCCGCTCGACCGATACGGAATGATATGCACGTCTTCCATGAAATTTGATCGATACGCCAAGGACCAGAAAATGGCGTCGGCGTTGTCCGGCGAAATATCCTCCGACACTGCGATAACAAGCTTCCCGCATTGCGCCTGCAACGTCGCTGCCCCCTGCATGCCGCGCCATACTTCTGTTTGCGGCGTGCCTCGTTCGAACTGAAGAAAGATAACCTTGCGCAAATTCGTCAGCGGCTCATGCATGACCACACGTTTGATGCCGCGTACCCCGAGCGCATGCCGCAAGTGCTCCAGGAACATCGGCTCGTAGGCGACCTTCTTTAGAACCGACGATTCGCTTGGCGTCACCTGGCTAATGATCGATAGAAAGACCGGGTTGCGTTTACGGGTGATGGCGGTCACCTGCATCGACATATTGAAGTCCTCGAGCGCGACATGCCCATGACTTTCTCCGAACGGCCCCTCAGGCTCGAGAAGGTCGGTGTCGATAAGACCCTCGATGACGATTTCCGAGTCGGCTGGTACCACCAGATCGATGGTTTTGCAGCGCACCGTCTTCACGGCCTTTCCGATAAGGCCGCCGGCAACGTCCATTTCGTCGAGATCAATCGGAAGTTTTTGCGGGCCGGTAAAGAGAACCGCGGGCGCGCAACCCACAACGATGGCGCATGGCATCGGCTTCCCAAGCTTTTTGTACTTCTGCCAATGTAAGTATCCGCCGGCACCGCCGAGACGAGAGGCCATGCGCACCCCAAGCCGGTCGTTGGCTTTGAGCGCCGCTCGATAGGTGCCCATATTCTGGATCCCGTTTTCAGGATCTTTGGTCACGCAAAGCGTTGCGGTCAGATATGGCGCAGAGTCGAAACCGGGAGTGGAAATCGGAACGGGAAGGCTCCCGAGACCGCCACGTTCCGCTAACAGCTCCTTTCCGGTCTGCACAACTTCATGGCATGCGGCCGTGTCGACCAGAACCGGCGCGATGGGATTGGCCATGGCCTTGACCCATAACGCCCCAATTTCATCGACCGGCACACCCAATCCGATGGCGTAAATTTCCGGCGAGGCCCCAAGTCCGCCCACAAGAACGGGAATGTCATAGCTCTCACCACGCGCGCCCGTGACATTCGTGAATAGAAAGGCGCGTCGATCTTCCTCGTCGAGGCCGCCCTGAAATTGCCAGCGCGCGACAGGATGCAACTCTGAATCTTTGTCGATCGGCCGATCGATGCGTGTGACGAGTCCGCGTTCCGTCAATCGCGCAATGTGCTCTTGCAAGTCGGCAGGCGCCTTTTGCGTTACACTCGATTCCATCGCAGACCTCCGGTAGCGATACGCAATTGGCCGCCAGCATTCGCGACCAGACGCTTTTACGTCGTACCATCATACTGTAATAGATACAAAGCTGGCCGGAAGTTTTTCAGACCTGCCCGTCCGGTGTGCGACGGGCCAAACGGAATCCAAGATGAAGCGATTGGTTACCGCCCTTATCGTCACAATCGCAACTGGCGCATTGTGGCCCTCCCTCGCGCAGGAAAACTATCCCGTGCGTCCAATCCGTTTGATTGTCGGGTTCGCGGCTGGATCAAGCGGAGACGTTGCTGCGCGGATCGTCAGTCATAAGCTCGGTGAACTGCTTGGCCAGACTGTGATCGTCGAAAACCGTCCCGGCGCCAGCAGTATGGTTGCGACCGATTATGTGGCGCGAAGTGCGAAGGATGGCTATACCCTTTTGTTTGCGACGATTGCAGCGACCATCAACACGACATTGTTGCCGGGCAAAGGCCCGAATATCGAAAAGGATATGACGCCAATCGTCCTCGTTGGCTCGATCCCGAACATTCTTGTTGTCAATCCTAACCTCGGCGTCAACAACGTGGGAGAGCTGATCGCACTCGCCAAAGCGAAGCCGGATGAACTCCTGTATGGAGCATCCGGTCTCGGCAGCGGGCCTCACCTGGCGACTGAACTATTCAAGCAGATGGCCGGGATAAAAATGACCGGCGTTTTATATCCGGGCAGCGCGCAAACCGTCATGGACCTTATATCCGGACGGATTCAAGTGATGTTTTCGCCCGCGTCCAGTGCGCTCGCATTCATCAAGGACGGACGCCTCAAGGCGCTGGGGACCAGCGAAGCCAAACGCACGAGCGTCGCCCCTGAACTCCCGACAATTGCCGAAGCTGCCCTGCCCGGCTACGACACTGGTGTTTGGTTTGGCATTCTCGGGCCTGGCGCCACGCCAAAACCGGTCGTTAACAAGATTTCCAAAGCCACGAATGATGCACTCAAAGATCCGGAGGTGCTGAAGCAGCTCACGACGCAGGGGCTGGATGCACGAGGGGGAAGCCCCGAAGAGTTCGCTGAATTTATCGGGAACGAAACACAGCGATGGGCACGCGTCATCCACCAGATGGACAAGGCCAGGGACAGCAAGGAAGGCGGGGGGCGGCCGTAGCGTAGGCTCGTAACCGAAATGCGGCTTCGACCAAAAGAGGCGCGGAGAGTTCCGAGCTTCGCGCTTGTTCGACGCCAGATCTTATTTCGATATATTTTTTGACATTCTGGACGATTGCGCTCAGAGGGTCAGTGCCGGGACGATTGCCTTGAATGTCCTTCGAATAAGCAAACAGAATCGCTTGTTCGACTTGCTCGGCTTCAATTTCGACGCCTTTGACGCGTGCTCTCAAATCCTCGATTTCGCCACCCTCAAGTAGTTTCATGTATTGCCGCGCGCTTCGCAGCGGACGGACGACGCGGTCTTGCCAGGCAGCAACGCTGCTCGAGGCTCCCTGGATATTCGCGCTGCTCAAGACTGTGGACTGCGAGCCAGTCCAGGCGCAAAAAAGCAGAAGGTTGACGTCCAGCCCGATTGATTCCTGCAACGCCAGGCATTCCTCGGCGACACGATCCTGACGATAGACTGCCAGTGAAAACCGCCAAAAATCGTTGTCGTATTTCAGATTGCTGCAGTCGCTACGGCCCGACTCTGGTTGGTCCAAGCTTTCACCCGCGCGGTCACGAATTGTCCGCCTCTTCGCGATTTTTCGGGCGCTCGCGTTCACCGGTCCAGCGGCGGATTTTTCCAGTGTCAATCTCGAATAGATCAAGGACACGCGCGAGCGTATGATCAACCATGTCTTCGATCGACTTCGGCAAAGCATAGAATGCCGGAACTGGCGGATAGATGATGGCGCCCGCTTCCGTCACTGCCGCCATGTTGCGGATATGTCCAATATGAAGCGGCGCCTCCCGCAGCATGAGAACCAACCGGCGGCGTTCCTTCA
>Ga0187785_10000522_pt1 | contig 14319 bp, 10 predicted proteins | sample 0815_BV2_4_20_MG_FD_132466 | JGI IMG/M metagenome (GOLD analysis project Ga0187785, IMG submission 132466) | Tropical peat soil microbial communities from peatlands in Department of Meta, Colombia - 0815_BV2_4_20_MG | ecosystem: Environmental > Terrestrial > Soil > Wetlands > Peat | place...
GACGATATTATTCCCGTCTCCGCGCGGCTCAAGCGGTTCGCTGATATTTTTTGCCCATAGGTCCATGGTTGCATCCTGCTTCATATAGGCATAAATGCTGAAGACATCGATCATGTTTCCATCGTTAGAGGTGAATATAAGCTTGTTGTCGAAGATATTCGGAAACTCTCGGGGAGAATTCTTACATGGGGAAGCTATCACCATGGTTTTGTCGCTGATGTTAAACATGTGTATGATGTTATCTGTGCCGTTCCAGATGGCTACCTCTCCACAGCCGACGGCCCCGAAAGAACGCTCGTTGCCGCTGCCGATGATCTGATCGCTCAGCGACTTCGTGTCGTAGAGGTGGATGTTATAGTTGTTGTCCCCGACTATCTCGTCGTAGACGATATAACTGTCTTGGATGCCTGGAGGCATGGCGATTTTTAACCCGTCGGAAACTTTGGTATCGGATTCGTACTTGACGGCCGGCATATCTGTCGCTACCGGGGTCGGCTCAATTTGTAGCGTCGGCTTCAGCACTGGCGTCGGCGTTAGGGTGGTATGTGTAGGTATCCTTGTCGGCACGGAAGCAGGCATTGCTGAGGAGGATATTGGATCGCCCGAATGCGAGTTGATATGACCATAGATAAAATAGGCGCATATACAGAGTATGATTACCAGTATGATCAACGCCCCAAAAAACATGACTTTTGAAAAAGTGCTCTCTTCAGGTCGCTTTGATGGACGCATAAGATTTACCCTGGTACTCAATGGATTAGTCAGTCCATTGCATATATACGTGACGGATTTAAAACCTTCGTATCCTCACCCATCCTCCTGGCGGGAAGTGTTTTCAGAATAAGGACTCAACAAATATATTTACGATAAATGTCAAAATAACCAGGAGTAGGATGGTACTCGGTGCTCAAGCTGATCGAGAAACGCAGGGAGCTTATCGGCCTGATCGAGAAGATCACCCACGATAAGGGCTATTTTGATATACAAGACCTGGTTGCAGAGACCGGCCTTCCGCGCAGTACGTTACAGGACTGGATCAACCGATTTGTTGATGAGCGTTGTGTCGAGGTACTGGAAGAGCGTGCGGGCAGGAGGAGGGCAAGGTATGCGCGTAGGCGCACCAGAAGTCTGCCTACCACGGCGTGCAAGCGTATATTTACAACAGTCGACGGGGACTTTGTAGAGATTTTCCACGAGTGCCGAAGCGAAGGGTGCATCTCCTTCTGCGAGTATATGTACTCCAGGGGGAACCCGGTAGTGCGGAAAAACGGCCTGATTTTAAGGCAGCGTATCAGCAGGCCCGGAGATCTTACGATGGACGCCGCCGCTTCGCTCGGCCTGAAAAAAGTATGCGTGAAGGGTGGGAAGGTATACCAGACGATTCGCACTTTTGGCGGTCCTGCCTACTCTCTGACCGAGATGATGGAGCAGGCCGATGGAGTGCTAGAAGTCAAATATTCCCAGAAAGGTTTCTATACCGAAGGCGTGGTCGCCACGGAAGCGCTTACACATGTTGTAATAGGGGTCGACGATACGGACGGTATCGACCACGGGGCGACCTTCGCGCTTACCCTGTCGCTGCTGGACCAACTGTCCGCGATTGAGGGGGTGCACCGGATATCTCACAACGTGGGTTTCCTGTACCCGGGTGCTCCGGGGAAGACCGCGGGTAACGCGGTCAGCTACATCGAACTGGGGGCCAGGCAGGAGCTTGTCGACGATGTCATCCAGACGGCTATTGACTATGTGAGGGCCGGAACCGGATCCGATAATACGGGCATGGCGGTTAAGATCGGGATGCACAGCTGCCCTGCGCTAGTTAAGTTTACTAGGCGGGCCAGGACCGGCATTGTGACGGTAAAGGAAGCGCTTGCGGCGGCGAAAAAGTCGAAGGTAGCCACCTACAATATCACCGGGAAGAGGGGGATCATCGGCGCCGTAGCGTCGCTGGGAATGGTCGAATGCCCGCCAGGTATCCTTATGGACGTCAGCAAAGAGATCGGATGAGCAATGAGGACGGCGCCCACGGTTTTAACCGTGGGCTTTATGGTCTTACAACCGGCGCATTACCCAATACGACTATTGCGGGTTTCATCGTCTACACTCAGAGTTTTATACTACGGACATTCCCATTAACTCGAAATCGCTGAGTTCAATAGCAAGTCTAACCGGCCATGTAGCACTTTCAGCCGATATGATAAAGGTTAAACGACAATGGACATGTAGTACGGAGTTAAATAAATTTTACGGGATTTGGAGGGGATTCATCCCAGTTAAATACGTGTTTCTACACCCGTGGCCCGCCCGCTTTGTAATACAATGGCTGACATACGAAAAGACTCGGTGCTGGTAACTGGACTGGTAGATGGAAACAGTTTATACAGTTTATAGGCGAACTACCATGCCCTGAAGGACATGGCTCCTGTTTCGTTGAAAAGGCACTTGCTATACTTGATGGTAGGCGCTAATCTCCTTCCTCGTTATTGATAAAGCGATCGTATGTCAGCTGATATAAATAGCAGAGTGAGATCGTGAGGTCGGATTGTATATTCTGGTGGTTGAAATCCTGGCGGAAGCTATACGTCGGGCAGGGTGCATCCAGTTCCGTGGTACTGTAGGGGGCGTAGGCCTATCACAAGAACTTCTCAGTATTCGTTCCATCCCTCGGGGCTGCCTACGATGTGAAGGGCGTGACGACTCCGGGTTTCAGGGCCTGGCCGGGAGATTGATGTGGATTGGATATCAGGCTGTATCAGCCTGTTCGACGGCCTTCTTCCTCTTCGGCATGGCCTTCTTCTGTATAGACTTCGCCGCTGAGGCGGAAGCTTTCTTCGGGACCGTAGCGGTTCCTGTGGTGGCTTCTTCCGACGGGGCGGCCTCTTTCTTTTTCTTCTGCCACTCTTCGAAGTTGCATTGTGGGCAGCCTAGTTCCCAGGGCTTCTTGCCTCCGGTGATAATTTTTATATGGCTCAGCCCGTGTTTTTCGCAGGTCTTGTTGGTTGCAACGATGGTTCCTGATGGGGGCAGCGGCAATGAGAAGGTGCAGTTTGGATAGCCGGTACACCCGATGAAGCGACCGCCGCGCTTGCTCTTGCGCACGATCAGATCAGAGCCGCAGGTTTGGCACTTGCCGAGTATCTTGTCTTCTCGCAGGCCATCGTATAGGACTTCTCGAATTTCGTCGTGGTTTTTGTCTAGGATTTCGAAGATCGTTTCTAGCATTCCTTGGGATTCGTCGACCACTGATCCTTCATGGATCCTACCATCAGCGATCTGGTCCATGTCTTTTTCGAGCCGGCTGGTCATGTCGGGCTTCGTGATTAGGTCTGCATACCGCTCTAGCGCGTTGACCACGGCGATCGCTGTGTTCGTCGGCTGGGGAGGGTTGCCGTGGACGTAGCTGCGGGCGTAGAGCTTCTGGATCGCCTCATGTCGAGTCGATTTGGTGCCGAGCCCTAGGTCTTCCATCATCTTCACCAGTCTGCCTTGGCCGTAGCGGGTTGGCGGCTGGGTGATCTTCTCCGGCATCTCGATTTTCTTCACTTTGAGAATTTCGCCGACTTCCAGCTGAGGCAGGGCTTCTTCTTTAGGCATGCCATAGGGATAATAGTGTCGCCAGCCGTCGTCAATGAGCCTGGAGCCGTTGGCTTTGAACAGCTCGCCGTTGACATCGATGATGGCATTCCTCGTCTCCCAGGTGGCTGCAGGTGCCAGCGTGGCGAAGAACCGGCGTACGATCAGCTCGTAGACCCGCCATTCGTCCTCGGCCATCTCGGATTTATTCGCGTTCGTCACAGGATAGATAGGCGGATGGTCCGTAGTCTCCTTCTTGCCTCGGGACGGGGTGAGCTGCTCCATTGCAAGCAGTTTTCGGGCGTCCTCCCCGAACTCGTCGCCTGAGGCGAACCCCTGCAGGACGTCCCTCAGGTTCAGGCTTGGGGGATAAACGGTATTATCGGTACGAGGGTACGAGATCCACCCGTTGACATATAAATTTTCAGCAATGCGCATGGAATTGGCCGCGCTAAAGCCGATGCTCGCCGCGGCCCGGATAAACTCGGTGGTTGAGAGGGGTATGGGCGGTGCATCAGATCTCGAGTCTTTTCGATATTCTGATACTGTACCGGTCCTGCTGAGCTTTTCCCGAACCGCCTCAGCCTTTTTCTTGTCGTCGAACCTGATGATCTCGTGTCTGGCGATAAACTCGGAGCCGTCCTGCAGCGTAGCATAAATCTCCCAGTAAGGGGTCGGCACGAAGGCTTTGATCTCCTTTTCCCGATCGACCAGCAGGGTCAGCAGCGGAGTCTGCACCCGGCCCACTGACAGGAAGCTCTTGCCCAGGCGTCCGCAGGTGAGCGAGATATACCGGGTCAGTGCAGCGCCCCAAACGAGGTCGATCTTCTGCCGGGCTTCGCCGGCCGCCGCGAGGTCGAAGTCGATCGGGACCGGATTGGAGAAAGCCCGTTCTATCTCCTGTTTTGTGATCGCGCTGAACTTGGCCCGGTCGAATTTGATATCCGGCCGGTACTCATGGATGATAGTATAGGCCTCGACGCCAATCAGTTCGCCTTCTCGGTCGAAGTCCGTAGCGATGGTCACATGTGTGGCGTCTTTTGATAATTTTTTTAGAGCGGTTGCTATCTTCTTGTGGGTATACCGCATCTCGGTCTCCGCCCGGATCAGGTCCCTGGGCTGGGTCACCGACCAGTTATTATAAGCCTCCGGAAAGTCGATGTTGACGATGTGGCCGGATAAGCCTACGATCGATGTATCGTCCGAGGAATAAACCGGGACGCCATCGATCTTCGTCTCTTTTATGCCCCTGTTGAACAGGATCTGCGCGATCTTCTTTGCCGTAATGTTTTTTTCAGTGATAATCAGGTGCATTCAAGCAGCTCCTTCAGCAGCGTGTTAACCTCAGACGGGTCGGCCCTGCCGCGCGTTTTCTTCATGACCATACCTACCAGGTAGTTCAGCGCCTGAGGTTTGCCGGACCTGAAGTCCTTGATCGCGGCGCCGTTCTCTTTGATCACTTCGGCCACAGCTGTACGGGTAATATTCGACTCTACCCGGGCGAGGCTCTTCTTTCTGATAACCTCCTGAGGCTCGCCACCCTCATTCAGCAGCGTTCGGATGATCTCTACCGCGCCTTTATCGGTGATGATGCCTGTCTTCAGCTGTTCCAGGATGAACACCATCTTTTCCGGCTCGAAAGCATCTCTTACGTCCCGATCCCTGTAATTCAGCTCCCCTTTCAGGTAATCGGCCACCCAGGTCGCCGCCATAACCGGATCGATCCTGCCTGCCACATACTCGTAGTAGTTGGCGTCACGGATTTCGGCGGTGAGTACCTTCGCGTGGTTATCCGAGATGCCATATTGTGTTCGGAAACGCTCTCTTTTGGCGTCAGGAAGCTCGGGTAACGACAGCTTGAGTCGATGCTGCCAGTCGCTCACTGCCATAGGCACCAGATCGGGCTCCGGGTAGTACCGGTACTCCTCGGCTTGTTCTTTGGAGCGCAGCGTTATGGTACAGTTACGCTCGTCATCGTAATGTCGGGTCTCCTGTACGACCCTGACGTTTCGGCGCTTCATATTCTGCTGCCGCGATATTTCGAAGAGCAGCGCCCTTTCCACGCCTTTGTACGACGAGATGTTCTTGATCTCCACTCTCGCACCGCCTTTCAGGGAGACGTTCGCATCGACCCTCAGCGCGCCGGGGAGCGAGCCATCGAACACATCGAGGTATTCCAGAATATTGCGCAGTTTGTTGATAAAACGTCGCGCTTCTTTAGGCGAGCGTAAGTCGGGCTCGGTGACAACCTCGATGAGCGGCATGCCGGACCTATTATAGTCGACTAGCACGAATTTGCTAGTCTCAATGGAGCCCTGGTGCACCAGCCGTCCTGGGTCCTCTTCCATATGGACCCGGCGTATTCGGATGGCCCGCTCCGTCCCATCCGCTTCCACCGTTAGAATTCCGCCGGCTGCAATGGGGTAGTCGTATTGAGTGATCTGGAATCCCCGGGGTAGATCCGGGTAGTAGTAGTTCTTACGGTAGAACTGGGTGTGGGCAGCGATCTCGCAGTTGAGCGAGAGGCCTACCATGATCGCATACTCAACCGCCTTTTTGTTGATTACGGGGAGTGCGCCGGGCAGGCCGAGGCAGACCGGACATGTATGAGTGTTCGGCTCGGACTCGTGGTGCTTCGTGGAGCAACCGCAGAACAGCTTGCTGTTCAGCTTGTTCAGCTGGCAGTGGATCTCCAGCCCGATAATGACATTGTCCTCCGTTCAGAACCCCCCTGGTATCTTCTGGAAATCCGTATTCGATTCAAACGTGTAAGCGGTACGGATAAGAAGCGGCTCGTCGAACAGATTGCCGACCAGCTGCATGCCGATAGGAAGCCTCCCCGCGAAGCCGCAGGGCACCGAGATCGACGGCACTCCGGCCAGGTTGATGGGAAGTGTGTTCACGTCAGCCAAGTACATTGACAGAGGATCATCGACTCTCTCGCCGATCTTAAAGGCCGGCATCGGCATCGTCGGTGCGGCGATGACATCGACATCCTTGAACGCACGGGCGAAGTCGTCCCGGATCAGCGTCCGGACCTGGAGCGCCTTCAGATAGTACTTACCGTAGTAGCCCTCGGACAGCGCGTATGTTCCCAGCATAACCCTGCGCTTGACTTCGGCGCCGAAGCCTTCCGCCCGGATCCGGGAAAAAGTATTATGCCAGTTTTCGTCCTTGCCAGTGCGCAACCCGTATCTTAACCCATCGAATCGGGCCAAGTTGGAGGACGCCTCACACATGGCAATGATGTAATAAGCGGACAGCGCATGCTTAGTGCCTGGCAGCGATATCTCCCGATAGTCGGCACCGAGCTCCTGCAGCTTCATGATACCGTCCCAGACCGCCCGTTCGACCTTTTTATCCATGCCCTCAGAGAAATACTCTTTCGGCACTCCGATGGTAAGGCCTTTGACATCCTCCTTTAGGTAATCCGTATAACATACATTATCGGCCTCGGAAACGCTGGTGCTATCTTTGGGATCGCCGCCAGCGATCACGTCCAGCAGCAGCGCCGCATCACTGACATTTCTTGCGATCGGCCCGACCTGCTCCAGCGAGTTTGCATAGGCGATCACACCATACCTGGATACTAAGCCGTACGTAGGCTTGATTCCCACCACGCCACAGAACGCGGCAGGACATCGGACAGAGCCGCCGGTATCTGTGCCGAGGGCCATACGGCTCTCCAGCCCAGCCACAGCCGCGGCGCTACCGCCGGAAGAGCCTCCGGGCACCCGAGAGAGGTCCCACGGGTTCCTCGTCGGACCGTATGCGCTGTTCTCGGTCGAAGTGCCCATGGCAAACTCATCCATATTGGCCTTGCCGGTAATAACCGCACCCTCTTTACGGAGCCTCGCGACTACTTCGGCATCGAACGGCGGCGTATAGCCCTCGAGGATCCTCGATCCGCAAGTGGTCCGCAAGCCTTTCGTGGTAATGCAGTCCTTGATCGCGACGGTCACACCCGCAAGACGCCCTGCGAGCCTACCATCGTCCTCCGCCTTGGCCGTTTCCAGAGCTCCAGGCTTATCGATGGTGATAAAAGCGTTGAGCTTGCTTTGCTCGATACGTTCGAACGTCCTGTATGAGGATTCCAGGTAGCCTGCCATGATCACACGATCCTCGGCCCTTTGATGAACCCCTTCTCTTTCCGGGCCGCGTTGGCCGTGGCTTCCTCCTGGGATAGCGACCCCTCAGCCACATCCTCCCGGAAAACGTTGGTTAGACCGATGACGTGGTATGTAGGCTCCACGCCGTCCGTATTGACCCCGTCCAACTCCCTGAAGTAATCCAGGATCGAGTTGAACTGCTTTGCGAATAGCCCCGTCTCCTCGTGCTTGAGGTCAATACAGGCGAGCACGCCTATGTGTTCTACGTCTTTTTCGGTGATCATACAAGCACAACCTTGTTGTACAGTGTCTGCAGATATATAGGAACATCAGTCCCATGATTACGAGCGATACGCTCCAGCGCCTTCTGCACGCCGGTACCATACTGGATGGCCTTCTTAGGCGCGGAAGATATTTCCAGCGGGAGGTATTTCTCCGCTACTTTTCTAAGGACATATTTCCGTATATAATCCTTGCCATTAACGTGTAGCTTCAGCGAGGGATCGATCTGCCGGGCGAGCCCCAGCAGGGAGAGATCAAGATAGGGCACTCGCAGCTCCAGGCCCGAAGCCATGGTTACAGCATCGTCCCTTTCTAGGTTGGCGCCCGCGAGACCATGCTGATCATGGTCCAGCATGGCCTGAAGTCCGCCCCCACCACGGCCCGTCGCCTCGTATCGGGCGTAGCCGGCAAACAGTTCATCGGAGCCCTGGCCGGATAAGAGCACTCTATACCCATCGCTTCGGGCTCTCGCAGATAATATATAGAGAGGCAGCGCAATAGCCACCTTCATCGGCACAGCGCTCTCGATAGCGTAGATCACACCGGGCAGCGCCTCCTCTACGTCCTTCTCCGTGATCTCGTAAACCACGTGACGGCCTTCGACCCCCATCAGCCTGGCCGCATTCCTAGCCGCAGCCACGTCAAACGAACCTGGCATGCCCACGGTTAGCAACGGCACCTCCGGAGCCAACGCCCCGATCAGAACGCTATCGACACCTCCGGAGAACGTAATGGCTGCATCCTTGTGCAGACGCATCCGGACGGCCCCGGACAACGCGCTATCCAGCAGCCGAACGGCTTCCGCCTCGTCCGTGATAGCTGCCTGCATCGGGGGCAAGTCGATAAAACGTCGCTCAACTCCGCCGGAATACACGCACCCAGGAGTAAGAGACCTGATATCCCTGATCCCGACCCTCGCTAGCGCCTTCCGCTCCGACGCAAAGCCGAACCCACCAGTTTCGGAGCGCCCATAATATAGCGGCTTAATGCCAACCGGGTCGCGGAAAAGCACGAGCCGCTTCCCATCCCACACGGCAAAAGCGTACTCGCCGTTGATCGACAGAGCGACGTCCGCGAAACCTTCAACACCCCCTCTGCTAAGGATCGAGGCCAACACCCCCGTATCCGACGAGACGCCGCCTGAGGGAAAGCCTGAGGGAAAGTCCGAATGGTTATAGATCTCGCCGTTGTAGACGAAGGTCAGGCCGTCGGTAGAAGCGGGCTGGGAAAAATCGCCAGTGATCTTCAGATGTGCATGGCCGAAGCTTACTTTATCATCACCCCATATCGCCGACCCGTCAGGGCCGCGGTGGCTGAGTGTTTCGATCATCAGGCTGGTCTGTCGCCGGGCATTTTCGCCAACGAAGCCGGCTATTCCGCACATAGATGGCAGATAAAGGTGGGATGGATAAAAAGCTTTCTTATTCTGCATATATGTATGGTCAGCACGCATACATATTCCATGTTTATCGGCCCGGACAATTTTAAATTATCCGTTTTACAGGCATCATAAGGCTACGCAGCTCCCGGATATACTCCCGCCTGAAAGTTGCTAGCAGTATCATGTACACTATCACAGCCGAGAGGACCATTAAAGCCAGCAAAGGTGCATGCGATATATTCATCGCCCTTCCGGCCAGATAAGCGCCAAAGATCACAGCCCCCATAGAAATGCTCAACAGCGAATCGACGGTCAGCTCTTCCAGGTACCTGCGCCAGCTGAGCTCTATGATCTTGCCTGTGATTGTCTGCAACATTGTAAACTGCATCAGGCTGATCGCCGCAAAGGCCAGCGTCAACACGATGATGCCATAGCCGGTCAATAGGTAGAATACCAGCGCGTTGATGGCCGCCACTATGAAGTTCCAGATAAACCCGATGTCGGCCCGCCCTTTCGCCAAGTACGTGGGTACGGTCGTGGCGCCCAGCGACTTGAATAGCCCGACAACGCATAGGATCTGAACCAGCGGGATCACATCCCCCCAGCCAGGGCCTAGGAGTACCGGCACGAAAACCGGCGCGGTGAGCGTGACGACGGTAAGGATTGGGAATGTGGTGAACGCGATGAACCGAGTCATATGCAGGTACCCGTCCTGCAGCAGGTTGTCGAGGCCCTGGTACCTCGATAACAACGGAAATGACACCGTCATTAACACCGTGTTCGCCCGCAGGATCGGGTTGATGATCATCTGGTAGGCGATGGAGTAGTTACCGAGTACCCGGGCGCCGAGGTACCGGCCGATGATCAGGTTGATCACGTTGATCGAGAGGTATGTGACAATACGCTCGCCGATCTGGTACATGCCGAATCCGATGTACCCCTCTAGGTCCGAGGTTCGAAAATGCAAGCGGGGTTTCCACTCCCGACAACCTATAACGAGGTATTCTATGCTACGCAGGCCATAATATAAGATCTGCCCTATAGCGAGGGCCATGACCCCGAACCCCAGGTATGCCAGCGCGATCGAGGAGATCATGCCGATGAAAGAGGCTGAGATCTCAACCATGGACATCACGTGGAACCGCAGCTCCTTCTGCAGAAGGACCTGAAACAGCTGCCCCGGAGGGGTAACCAAGAAAATAATGCTGGTGACGATCATTACCCCGCTTATCCGGGGCTCGTGATAGAAACCGACCACATACGGGGTGATTAGGATCATCGCCCCGAACAGGATCACACCTGCCAGGATCTCCAGCCAGTATAGCGTGGACAGCTGGTCCAAGGCGGTGTGCCGACGCTGGATGACAGCGTTGGAGACGCCCAGGTCTGTGAAGGCCTGCGCCACCCCAATAACCACCATGGCCATTGCCATCAGTCCGAAGTCGGTCGGCACGAGGAACCGGGTCAGTATGGCTACCTGCAGGCACTGGAAGGCCGATGTCACTATCGTGGACAGGCCAATCCATTTGGCCCCGAAGACGGCGTGACTTTTGACGTGTATCTGATCGGACATGGAACAATAATGAAAACGCGCTAGTAACAGTTAAAAATGAGACAAAAATCAGCCGTATTGATTCCAAAAATACTGGGTTTTTCACATGAGCAGGCGGGGCGTTCGCGCCAAGCGGGGCGGCTCGATCTCAGATTAGGGCCTCCTGTGGCCGTCTTCGAGCCCCCTCTTAGCCATGATTCCCAAGCTCCTGTACACATAGGTCAGTCCGAACCAAATCTGCTTTAGCCTGAGGTACCTAGTGAACTTGGATTCGCCCATCCTGGGCCGGATGGTTACAGGACAATGTCCGATTTTCAGCCGTTCATTCCACGAATTGAACACAATGTCGTACTCGATATCAAAGCCTGTAGCTTTCAGCCCGGGGTAGATAGCCTCGACGGCGCTTCGGCTAAAAACCCAGTAGCAGCTCTGAATGTCGGGTAGGTTCTGGCGGTAGGCGAGGCTAACGATCTTCGAGGTGGATCGGTTGATAAATAGCGAGAAACGCCCGAGCAGCCGGATTTGCATCTGCGGGTCCCGGTTGCCCAGGACGACTCCGTATCCTTGGTCGAGCCGGTCCAGCAGCCCCTTCAGTTCGGCGGGATCGCAAGTATAGTCGGCGTCGATCATGGCCAGGTACCGGTAACTGCTGCTCTGTAGGAAGTATTGCATGGCGGTACGGACCCCGCAGCCTTTACCCCTGCCGAACTGCTGCGGCAAAAAAACGTAACCGGAGCTTTCGGCTACCTGCCTGGTCCCGTCGACGGAACCGCCGTCGACCACAAGGACATCATACGCTGGCGGTATCTCGAGGGCCAGTGCCTTCAATGCTTTTTCTTCATTTAGAGTGGGCAGAAGCAACAGGCATTCGCTGGCCATCGCATCCCTATTTCCCGGCCGTATAGCCTTCTTTACGCAGAACTTCCTCTACCTGCTCGACGGCAGTCCCGATGTATTTCTCCGGATCGGTGATTGAATCCACATCCGCCGGCGTCAGCTTTGCTGCTATCTCCGGATTGGACAGCAGCGCCTCTTTCAGGGTCAGGCCCTGCTCATATGCTTTCATCGACGCGTCCCGGACGATCTCGTGGGCCGCCTGCCGGCCGAAGCCCCTGCAGGCAAGCGCGACCATAACCGCCTCGCTCATTTGCATCCCACGGAGCACGTTCAGGTTGCGCTTGATGTTCTCTGGATAAAAGGTTAGGCCGGTGATAACCCGGATGGTCTTGTTCAGGATGTGATCGAGCAGGATCGTGGCCTCCGGGATGATCACTCGCTCACAGGACGAGTTGGTGAGATCTCGCTCGTCCCATAGCACATTGTTCTCCAGCGCCGGTCCCACGTAGGAACGGACGACCCGGGCAAGGCCGCAGACCTGCTCAGCGTTAATAGGATTCCGCTTATGGGGCATGGTGGACGAGCCAACCTGCTTTTTGCCAAAGCCCTCAGCCAGTTCGCCGATCTCACTACGCTGCATAAGCCGGATTTCTAGGCAGATCTTATCCAGGGTGCTCGCTACGCCCGCTAGGAACATCATGTATTCCGCGTGCCGGTCACGCTGGACGATCTGGCTGGATACGGTCACGGCGGGAATACCTAGGTAGCCCATGGTCAGCTCCTTGATCCGGATGCCTTCACTGCCGAAGGCGGCCTGAGTCCCAACGGCGCCGCTCATCTGCCCAACGGCGACCCGGGGACGCATCTGAACCAACCTCTCCTGATGCCGCGAGATTTCCACGGCCCAGATAGCGAACCGCAGGCCGTAAGTCGTGGGTACGGCCAGCTGGCCATGAGTTCTGCCCGCAGTGACCAGCCGCTTGGTTGCATCAGCCTTCTCCAGCAAAGCCATCTTCAGCTTTTGCAACCTGATCTCTAGGATGCCCATCGCGTCGTTCAACTGTAACGCGAGCCCCGTATCCAGTATATCGTTGGAGGTGGCACCGTAATGGATCCACTTGCCGGCCTCGCCGCACTGCTCCGCATATGCCAGTACTACCGCCATCATATCATGGCTGATCTCATCCTCGATCGCCTTGACCCGGTCGATCTTGACATTGCCGGCGCCCTCTACGATAACCCTTGCACATTCCGCCGTCACAATGCCTACGTCAGCCTCCGCACGGGCCAACGCAGCCTCGACCTGAAGCAGCTTCTTCAGCTTAGCCTCCTCCGTCCAGACCGCCTTCATCTCCAGCGTACCATACCGGAACTCAATGGGATGTATTGCCATTATGTACCAATCCTTTGAGAGTAAAAGACAGGTGTAGATATGCGCATGACCATTAAATAGTATATGCTATTGCCACCATATGCTATTGCCGCCAATACATATGCCGCCAATACATATCTAACCATGCTGGCATGACAAACTCTCGCTCACCATAGAGATGCTATGGAATAATTTGGGTTTGTCTGACTTTTAAAAACCAAACCAATTCGCGCCAACGTATGAACTGTGCTGTGCTATTACGCTGTGCTATGCTATGATTACAGATCGAAACAGATTACAAGTTGCATATAACATCGTACGACTACTGTATACATAACCACCACATAAACAATAAGTTAATTGATCATCCTGCAGTCGCCATAATCGTCTTATGCCGCGGCCGCAGTTGACTCGACGCGTTTGAGTCGGTCAGGGTAGTTGCTGCTTAAAAAGTCGGCGCCCATATCTGCGTATTTCCCGACCTCGCGTGAATCGTCCAGGTTCCAGACGCAGACCAGAAAACCGTCCCTGTGAGCCTCGTCCACGATATCCCGGGAGACGATATCCTTGCGCAGGAAGACGGAATCCGCGAGGTAGTCGTTATGAAGGCGGTGAAAGTCAATGGGAAGCTTGCTTGCTATGGCTGCTGTCATGATCCCTGTGCTGATCTCCTTGACGCGGCGGATGGAGTTGTAGAAAAACGAGGATACGATCGTGTCCTCAACGAGATCGTTTTTCCCAATGATATCGACGACTTCGGTTTCGGTTCCCTCCTGCTTGATCTCGATGATCAGTTTGGCCCGCCCCTTCGACAGGTCGATGGCTTCCTGAAGCGTCGGCACTCGTTCTCCCTTACCCGCATCGAACCTCTTTAAGTCATATAAGCTTGTCTCGCTGACCTTCCCGTGGCCGCTGGTCGTCCTGTCGATGGTGTCGTCGTGCATGACCACTAGATGTCCATCGGCTGTACGCCGTACATCTAGCTCGATCCAGTCCACACCGATCTCGATTGCCCTGCGAAAAGAGCGGAGAGTGTTCTCCGGCTCATAGCCCGCCGCCCCGCGATGGCCAATAACCATGAAGTCGTCCATATGAAAATGTTCGTCCTGCCTATTTAAAGCCGTTAGGTACAATTCACACGAGATATGGGCTCCGGACTGTCAGATAATAACCTGGTATAAGGGCGGGTTATACGCTATCTAGGGCGTCCGGC
>Ga0187785_10000523_pt1 | contig 14315 bp, 8 predicted proteins | sample 0815_BV2_4_20_MG_FD_132466 | JGI IMG/M metagenome (GOLD analysis project Ga0187785, IMG submission 132466) | Tropical peat soil microbial communities from peatlands in Department of Meta, Colombia - 0815_BV2_4_20_MG | ecosystem: Environmental > Terrestrial > Soil > Wetlands > Peat | place...
GAGTCATCGGCGAAGCCATTGGTGGCCTTCGCTATCTGACCAATCATCCACCCAGCATGTCCAATCTGCCTCCGGTACGGGTCGGAATTTCGATCGGAGATTCGATTGCCGGCCTTTACGCTGCTTTTGGTGTGATGGCGGCACTATGGGCGCGCGATCGCAAGGAAGGCAACACCGGCGGACGTGGCCTTTCGCTCGATGTCGCGCTCACTGAATCGATCTTGAGCATGATGGAAGGTCTGCTTCCGGAATACGGTGTGTTCGGGTCGGTCAGGCAACCGCAAGGGGCACGCATTCCCACGGCCGCACCATCGAACGCCTACCCGACATCCGATGGCAGTTGGATTCTGATCGCGGGTAACTCTGATCCGATCTTCGAGCGGCTGGTCAACCTGATGAAGCGGCCTGATCTTGCCACCGATCCCCGCTTCAAGGGTAACCGTCTGCGGGTCGAAAATGTCGAGGAGCTGGACCGCGCGATCAGCGCCTGGACCAGGCAGTTTACGGCGGCCGATCTCGACCATATGCTGGAAGATGCCGACATTCCGGCAACGCTTGTATTCACTGCTGCCGAAATTGCCGGCGATCAGCAATTCCTCTCGCGGGGGATGGTACGGGAAGTGCCGGATCCGCTTTTCGGCAAGGTGTTGCACGCGGGCATTGTTCCGCACGTGCCCGAAAATCCCGGCTCCATTCGCTGGGCGGGGCCACCGATCGGCGCTCACACCGATGAGATTCTTCGGAAGGATCTTGGTTTGGATGATGCCGAGATCGTCTACTTGCATAAGGAAGGCATCGTGTCATGAGTGAAGCCTTGTCATCCCAAGTCGAAATCGTCGAAGTCGGCCCGCGCGACGGCTACCAGGGGATCCTGCCGTTCATTCCGACGGACACGAAGCTATCATTATTGCGCAAGCTCGTAGACGCAGGCCTGAGGCGGATCGAGATCGGCTCTTTCGTCAGTGCCAAGGCTTTGCCTCAAATGCGCGACACTGCGGAAATTCTCGCTGCCTGCCGCAACTACCCCGATTTGAAGCCTCAGGTGCTTGTCCCCAATGAGAAGTGGGGCCGTGAGGCTGTTTCGGCTGGCGCAAAGCAACTCGTGTTCGTCCTGTCCGTCTCCGAGTCGCACAACCGAAATAACGTGCGCCGGACGCCCGACGAATCGGCTGAGGAATACGGTCGCCTGCTCAAGTCGATCCCCTCGAACATCGAGATGCGCCTCGACCTGGCGACTTCGTTCGATTGTCCCTTTGAAGGGCGCATTCCCGTCGCCAAGTCCCTCAACTTGCTCGAAAGGCTTGTTGCGTTGAAGCCTGATGCTGAAATCTGTTTCTGCGACACTACCGGCCGTGCCGACCCAGCCCATGTCGAAGAGCTGTTGTTATCGGCCATGAAACTGCTTCCGAACGTCAAGGTTTGGGCGTTGCACGCACACGATACGTATGGGCTTGGATTGGCCAACGTGCACGCCGCCTGGCGCGCCGGTGTACGGGTCTTTGATGCGTCGTTTGCGGGTCTTGGGGGATGTCCATTTGCCCCCGGGGCGACCGGTAATGTCGCGACCGAGGATCTAGTCTGGATGTTCCACCGCATGGGAATCAAGACGGGAATCGACATCGATGCGTTGGTCTCGGTCGCGAAAGAGGGAGCCGCGATTCCGGGCGGCCTTTCAGGCGGGCGGGTACGCAATGCGATTCTGGCCAGCCCCTCCAGTTGTGCGGTGGCGGGACGAGCCTGAGGACGACGTATTTGAACGCTCCCGAAGGCGGAGCGCATGAGTGAATGCGAGGACGGGAGGTCACGATGGCTTCAAGTGAGGCGACGCTGCGCGACGATGTTGCTGCTCCCTGGTACACGGGCCTGACGAGCCGTCATTGGCGCATTCTCTGGGGCAGCTATCTGGGCTGGATCTTCGACGGATACGAAGCGGTTGCGCTCGTCTATGCACTGGTCCCGGCGCTAAACAGCATCCTCACGCCGGAGCAGGCGCAAGTGAAGCCCTATTATATTGGGCTCGCGATCGGCATCACTCTGCTTGGATGGGGCTTTGGTGGCTTGCTGGGCGGCGTGGCAGCCGATTACATCGGGCGCAAGCGCATGATGATGCTGTCGATCCTGGGATACGCCATGTTTACTGGACTGACGGCCTTCGCCATGAGCTTCACACAGCTGGCCGTCCTGCGATTCATCACCGGCCTGGCGATCGGCAGTGAGTGGAGCACGGGAATTGCGTTGGTGGCGGAGACCTGGCCGAACCGCGCGCGGCCGAAAGGTTGCGGATTTTTGCAGTCTGGATTCGGCGCAGGGGCGGTGTTGGCCGCGCTCGTGTGGTTGATCCTCAATACGTTCAATCCACTCGGGTCCGAAAGCTGGCGGATCATGTTTGCCTTGGGTGCTCTTCCGGCATTTGTCTGCCTGTATCTGCGGCGTGCTCTCGAAGAGTCCGAGCGCTGGATGGCGGCGGTGAAGGAGCAGCGATGGTCAGCCACGACCGAAGACGCGCAGAGCGGTAGCGCGCGCAAGACCGCACAGCGTCCGTTCACGCTAGCGGAAATCTTCCGCGAGCCTGAGAGCCGGCGCCGCGTGTTGCTGGCAACGGCGCTATCATTTGCGACGACAGTGGGGTGGTGGGCGGTTTCTTCCTGGCTTCCGGTCTATACGGAAGCCCTTGCGAAAGCGGCCGGCGAGCCGGCCGGAGTGTGGGGTCCCCGGATCGGCCTGATCTACAACATCGGCGCCATCAGCGCGTACGTCGTTTCCGGCTTCGTGGCCGACGCAATCGGGAGGCGCACTTTTCTGGTCCTCACATTCCTGGGGTCCATCATCACGTCGATCTTGACCTATAAATGGTCGGGAAGCCTCGGCCCGTTCATGGTCATCGCCTTTGTGAATGGATTTTTTACTCTCGGTTTTGCGTTCAGTTGGATGGCGATCTACCTGGTCGAGCTGTTCACGCCGAGCGTGAGAGCGACCGCGGCAAGCTTCATCTTCAATGGTGCGCGTCTCATTGCATGGGTATTTCCCATAATTGCCGGACAAATCGTCGCCTCGACAGGTGGCGTGTCCAGTGCTGCACTCATCATGAGCAGTGTCTATGCAATCGGACTGTTCGTTCCGTTTTTCTTGCCGGAGACAGCAGGCAAGCCGTTACCAGAATAAGTCGAGCTGATCGGCGTTTTGCCAACAGAGAGAAAGTCGTAAAGTTCAATCTTCTCGTTTGCTCGAGCGGTTAGACTTTAGAACCCGCGCGACGACACGGAAGAAACAATGCCCTGCAAGCAAGCTGAAGGGCGGACTTGAGTGTTTGGGAGGGGTTCATGGATACGTTGCGTGATTCCGATTCGGTCGAGACGCAGGAATGGTTGGACGCCCTTGCGGCCGTCAAGATGCACCGCGGTGTGGACCGCGCCAATTTCATCGTCAGTTCGGTCGTTGCCGCTGCCCAGCGTGAGCTTATCTACGCGCCGCAGTCGCTGACGACACCCTACTGCAACACGATTCCCGTAGAGCAACAGCCAGAACTTCCCGGCGACCGTGCGATAGAGCACAAGCTACGCTCGATCATCCGTTGGAATGCGCTTGCAATCGTTTTACGTGCGAACAAGGAGAGCTCCGAGCTCGGCGGTCACATCGCGAGCTTTCAATCAGCCGCAACTCTGTATGACATCGGCTTTGGTCATTTCTGGCATGCGCCAAGCAAGGCGCATGGTGGCGATCTCATCTTTATCCAGGGACACAGTTCGCCGGGGATTTACGCACGAGCCTTCCTCGAAGGACGCCTTACGGAGGAGCAGCTCCTCAATTATCGTCAGGAGACCAGCGGCAAGGGTTTGTCGAGCTATCCTCATCCCTGGTTGATGCCCGACTTTTGGCAATTCCCGACTGTTTCGATGGGGCTCGGTCCGCTGCTTGCGATCTATCAGGCCAGGTTCCTCAAATATCTGCAATTCCGTGGGCTCGCCGAAACCGCCAATCGCAAGGTTTGGGCCTTCCTGGGCGATGGCGAAATGGACGAACCGGAATCGCTCGGCGCGATTTCGCTCGCAGGTCGCGAGAAGCTCGACAATCTGATCTTTGTCATCAATTGCAACTTGCAGCGCCTGGATGGGCCGGTGCGTGGCAACGGCAAGATTGTGCAAGAGCTCGAGAGCCTGTTTCGAGGCGCGGGCTGGAATGTGATCAAGGTTCTCTGGGGTAGCGGTTGGGATGAACTCCTGGCGAAGGACAAGTCCGGCCTGTTGCTTGTACGGATGGAGGAGTGCGTCGACGGCGAATATCAGGATTTCAAGAGCAAAAGCGGCGCCTACATCCGCGACCATTTCTTCGGGAAGTATGAAGAGCTGAAAGAACTCGTCGCGGACATGAGCGACGACGAAATTTGGAGCCTGACGCGCGGCGGCCACGATCCGGTAAAGATCTTCGCGGCTTATTCGAGGGCGGTGAAGCATACAGGACAGCCGACAGTCATTCTGCCGAAGACCGTCAAGGGCTATGGCATGGGCGAGTCCGGGGAAGGCCAGATGATTGCCCATCAGGCCAAGAAGATGACCCAGGACGCGTTACGAGGATTCCGCGACAGGTTCGGAATACCGGTTGCCGACGAGGATCTGGCGAAGGTCCCGTTCATCAGGCTTCCGGAAAACAGCCCGGAGATGAAATATTTTCGGGATCAGCGCGCGGCGCTGGGCGGCAGCCTGCCTCAACGCAGACGCAAGTCAGCGACACTCGAAACGCCCCCGCTTTCGACATTTCAGCGGCTTCTGGAAAATACCGGTGAAAGAGAAATCTCAACCACGATGGCTTTTGTTCAAATGCTCGGAGCGCTGGTGCGCGACAAAGCTATCGGCAAGCACATCGTGCCGATCGTGCCCGACGAATCCCGCACGTTTGGCATGGAAGGGATGTTCCGTCAGCTCGGAATCTATTCGTCTGTCGGGCAACTCTACCGTCCGCAGGATGCGGATCTATTGATGTACTACCGCGAAGACAAGAGCGGCCAGGTGCTGCAGGAAGGGATCAATGAGGGCGGCGCGATGTCGAGCTGGATCGTCGCGGCGACGTCTTATAGCACGAACAACGTGCCGATGATCCCGTTCTACATTTTCTATTCCATGTTCGGGCTGCAACGTGTCGGCGATCTGGCCTGGCTTGCCGGCGACATGCGTGCGCGAGGGTTTCTGCTAGGTGGCACAGCGGGCCGCACGACATTGAACGGAGAGGGGCTCCAGCATGAGGACGGCCATAGCCACGTTCTCGCCAGCACGATCCCGAATTGCGTCTCCTATGACCCAACTTTTGCTTATGAGGTCGTGACCATCATCCGTGAGGGCATGAGACGTATGTACGAGGCCCAGGAGGACGTCTACTATTACGTCACGCTGATGAACGAGAACTATCCGCATCCCGGGCTTGCGGAAGCCGGCAAGGACGCGGAGGAGGGCATTCTCAAGGGACTTTACCTGCTAAAGGACGCAGGCAAGGGCACACGAAAGGAGCCTCGCGTGCAGCTCATGGGTTCTGGGTCGATCTTGCGCGAGGTCATTGCCGCCGCCGATTTGCTCAAATCCGATTTTGGCGTCGTCGCAGATGTCTGGAGCGCCACGAGCTTCAACGAACTCAGGCGCGAGGGCATGGCGGTCGAGCGTTGGAACCTGCTGCATCCCGCCGAGCAACGTCGCAAGAGCTGGGTCGAGCGGCAACTATCAGGGCACGATGGCCCGGTCGTCGCGTCGACCGACTATATGCGCAATTACGCGGATCAAATCCGCGAATATGTAAATGCCGCAGGCAGACGATACGTGGTCTTGGGTACCGATGGATTCGGTCGGAGCGATTATCGCAAAAATCTCCGGCGTTTCTTCGAAGTGGATCGCCATTACGTCGTCGTTGCCGCGCTCAAGGCGCTCGCGGATGACGGCGCTATCAAGCCGGCCATCGTCGCAGACGCAATCGGCCGATATGGCGTTGACACCGGGCGTGCCGCGCCCTGGACCGTCTGAAGATCACATATCGAGGACAGGGCCATGGGGAATCTGATCGACATCAAAGTGCCTGACATCGGAGACTTCAAGGACGTTCCGGTGATCGAGGTGTTCGTCAAGCCGGGCGACAAGGTAAAGTTGGAAGATCCGCTTGTCACGCTCGAATCCGACAAGGCGACGATGGAGGTGCCGTCGCCGCGCGAGGGCATCGTCAAATCGCTAGCAGTCAAGGTCGGTGACAAGGTGAGCGAAGGCGTCGTCATTATGCAGTTTGAGGCTGCGGGAGCTGAACAAGCCGCACGTCCCAGCGTCAGCGCGCCTCCTGCACCCGTTAATGCGCCGGCTGGCGTGGCCGAGGTGCGGGTTCCCGATATCGGAGATTTCAAGGATGTGCCTGTCATCGAGATTTTCGTCAAGCCGGGCGACAGCGTTAAGGCAGAGGATCCGCTGATCTCGCTCGAGTCCGACAAGGCGACCATGGACGTGCCGGCGCCGCTCTCCGGCGTCGTTCGTGAAATCAAGGTGAAACTAGGCGACAAGGTCAGCGAGGGATCGGTCATTCTGGCGCTCGCGACCGGCGATGCCACGGGCCGGCCCGACCTGCCTCCCTCGTCGGCTGCAGGATCGTCGGCATCGTCTGCGCCGGTCGCCGCCGCAAAAGCGACGGCCGGCGCTATCGACGAGAAGGCGTTTGCGCTCGCTTACGCCGGTCCGGCGGTACGCAAGCTGGCGCGGGAGAAGGGTGTCGATCTCGGCAAAATCAAGGGCACCGGCAACCACGGTCGTATCTTGCGAAACGACGTTGAGGTATTCGCGAGGGAGGGGGGCCCGAAGGCGGAGAGAGAAGGTGTCGGCGTGGGTGCAAGCGGCCTTGGCGTCGATCTCCTGCCTTGGCCAAAGGTCGATTTTGCAAAATATGGTCCGATCGAGCGTAAGGAGCTCGGTCGGATCAAGAAAATTTCCGCTGCCAACCTGCATCGCAACTGGGTGTTGATACCGCACGTCACCAATCATGACGAGGCCGACATTACCGACCTCGAACAATTCCGGGTGACGATGAACAAGGAGCTTGAGAAGAGTGGCGTCAAACTCTCTCTGCTGCCGTTTATGATGAAAGCGGCGGTCGCCACTCTGAAGAAGTTTCCGGAGTTCAATGCGAGCCTTGAAGGTGAAACACTCGTCTATAAGAACTATTGGCACATCGGCTTTGCCGCGGACACACCAAACGGTTTGATGGTGCCGGTCATCCGCGACGCCGACAAGAAGACGGTGCCTGAGATCGCGAAGGAAATGAATGAACTCGCCAGGCTCGCACGGGAGGGCAAGATCAAGCCGGACCAGATGCAGGGCGGGACATTCTCAATCTCCTCACTCGGTGGCATCGGGGGCATTTATTTCACGCCGATCATCAACGCACCGGAAGTCGCGATCATGGGCGTGTGCAAAAGCTTCTGGAAGCAGCATTCGGTCGACGGGAAGACCTCGAACTGGCGACTTACGCTTCCTCTTTCATTGTCGTGGGACCACCGCGTGATCGACGGTGCGGCAGCTGCTCGATTCAATAGCCATTTTGCCAATGTGCTCGCCGATCTGCGGCGCGTGTTGTTTTGAGATCGGAGAGACCCAAACATGTCTCAGCAGATCGAGGTCAAGATTCCCGATATCGGCGACTTCAAGGACGTCGCGGTGATCGAAGTCATGGTGAAGGTCGGCGAAACAATCGCCGTGGATACCGGCTTGATCATGGTCGAATCCGACAAGGCGTCGATGGAAATACCATCATCGATTGCCGGCGTCGTGAAAGAATTAAAGGTCAAGGTCAATGACAAGGTGAGTGAAGGCTCGGTAATCCTTGTCGCCGATGCGGTGGGCGAAACCGCTGCGCAGAAAGCGCTGGCCCCTTCCGCGGCCAAGCCCTCAACGCCAGCGGTTGCACCAAATGCATCATCTTATGCCGGCAAGGCCGACATCGAGTGCGAAATGCTTGTGCTCGGCGCTGGGCCAGGCGGTTATTCGGCCGCCTTCCGGGCGGCGGATCTGGGAATGAAGACGGTCCTGGTCGAGCGCTATGAGACGCTCGGCGGAGTCTGCCTGAACGTCGGCTGCATTCCGAGCAAGGCGCTTCTGCATACGGCCTCGGTGATGGACGAAGTCAGGGGTTTGCCGGACCATGGGATCTCATTTGGCGAACCAAGAATCGATCTCGATAAGCTGCGCGCCTTCAAAGATGGGGTGGTGAAGAAACTGACCGGTGGGCTCGCCGGGATGGCGAAAGCGCGCAAGGTCGAGGTGGTCCGGGGCGTGGGCAGCTTCCTCGATCCGCACCATCTCGAGGTGACGGGGGGAAACGGCAAGAAGTCAGTCAAATTTGCGAAAGCGATAATTGCGGCGGGAAGTCAGGCTGCAAAACTTCCGTTCCTGCCAAACGACCCTCGCATCGTTGATTCGACCGGAGCGCTGGAGCTGAAGTCGATTCCAAAGCGGATGCTGGTGATCGGCGGTGGAATCATCGGTTTGGAGATGGCCACCGTCTATTCGACGCTTGGTGCCAGGATCGACGTCGTCGAAATGCTCGACGGGCTGATGCTCGGCGCTGACCGGGACCTCGTCAAGGTCTGGGACAGATTGAACTCGGCTCGCTTTGACCATGTGATGCTCAAGACGAAGACCGTCGGTGCCAAAGCAACCGACGCGGGCATTGAGGTGAGTTTTGAGGGTGAAAAGGCTCCGGCCAATCCGCAGGTGTACGATCTGGTCCTTGTAGCCGTTGGCCGCGTGTCCAATGGCGACAAGATCGGTGCAGAAAGGGCCGGTGTGGTCGTTGGTGATCGTGGCTTTGTCAACGTAGACAAGCAGATGCGGACCAATGTTGGGCATATTTTTGCGATCGGGGACATCGTTGGCCAGCCCATGCTCGCGCACAAGGCGGTACACGAAGGTCACGTGGCCGCAGAGGCGGCTTACGGGGAGAATTCCTATTTCGACGCCCGCCAGATTCCGTCCGTGGCCTACACAGATCCGGAGGTGGCTTGGGCCGGCAAGACAGAGGATCAATGCAAGGCGGAAGGACTCAAGGTCGGCAAAGCGGTCTTTCCCTGGGCTGCATCAGGCCGTGCGATCGCCAATGGGCGTGACGAGGGGTTTACCAAGCTCCTGTTCGATCAGGCAACGCATCGCCTCATCGGCGGCGGCATTGTAGGGACGCACGCGGGCGATCTCATCAGCGAAATCTGCCTGGCGATCGAGATGGGGTGCGAGCCGGCCGATATCGGTAAAACCATTCATCCGCATCCTACGCTAAGCGAGTCCATAGGGATGGCTGCCGAGATTTTCGAAGGTCATTGTACCGATCTGCCGCCGCAAAAGAAAAGATCGTGAACTTGATCCGGTTGCTGTCGTGGAAATCAGCGATCGTCGGAAAAGAGGCGGTCAGCCGGACTCAAGTCGGATGGCTACGCTCAATCGAGAGCAGTTTCGATTGGCTGGCGTAAGGTCATATGCAGTGACGCGTCTCTACGGCAGGAGGTGGCAGTGCAAGTGCAGTTTTGGGGAACCCGGGGTTCAATACCGAAGCCCGGACCGACGACCATGCGCTATGGCGGCAACACACTCTGCCATGAGATTCGTACAGCGCGTGGGACACTTGTCATCATCGACTGCGGAACTGGCCTGCACGGATTGGGGCTGAAGCTCCTATCCGGTGGTGGCCGCGGATTGGCGGGACACGTTCTGATCAGCCATACGCATTGGGACCACATTCAGGGCGTGCCCTTCTTTGCGCCGTTTTTCGTGCCCGGCAACGAATGGGACATCTACGGGCCTCAAGGTCTCAATCAGTCTTTGCGCGACACGTTGGCCGGGCAAATGCAGCACACCTATTTTCCAATCACTCCGGATGAATTCGGCGCATCCATCCGTTATCACGACTTGCTCGAAGGAACGTTCGAAATCGATGACATCAAGGTCACCACGCAGTACCTGAATCATCCCGCGCTCACTCTGGGATATCGGCTGGAAGCTGACGGCGCGACACTGGTGTATTGCTGCGATCACGAACCGTTTTCCCGGGATGTTGCCGAAGGACACCGGCCGCTTTTTGGGCTGGATCAGCAACACGCCGATTTCATCAAGGGCGCGGATCTCCTGATCCACGACGCGCAATACACGGCTGCAGAATATCCCTCCAAGGTCGGATGGGGGCACAGCAGCGTTGAATTCGTGGTCCGGTTGGCGCAACAGGCCAAGTTGAAGCATGTCGTTTTGACGCATCACGATCCGATGAGGACGGACGAAGCATTGGACGGCATCATCGAAATGGTCAGGGACAGATTGAAGTCTGACGGTTCGACGGTTCTGGTCTCTGCCGCAACGGAAGGACAGGCGATCGAGGTCAAATCATCCGGCCCGCTTTCCGCCCGATCCTCGCGTGAAGATTTCAGCGCGATGACCTCGGTCAAGCCGGCGCTGTCTCATCGCTCCGTGCTGATAAAGGTGGCAGACGTGAAGCTTGCGACTGCTCTCGGTGATGCCGTTCTCGCAGAGGGGCTTCGAGCAAACTTCTGTTCGAGCGCCGATACGGCACGAAAGGTCATCGAGCAGGATCCACCTTCACTGGCCATCATCGATCACGACAGCGAAACGCCGGTTTTGGACATTCTCCATTCAAAAGACGGCGAACTCCCGGTCGTCATGGTCGCTGCGCGAGAGCGCGAGGAAAAGGGAGTCACGGATTGGCTCACCACGCCTTTTACCGATAGCTACGCTCGCACCAAGATACGTGCATGGGTTTTGCGCGAATCTTGCCGCTGGATGCGGGCGCCGATCCCGGACGACGAACCAGCACGGCTTACCTCTGTTCGCGCACTCGATCTTCTCGATACCGAGCCGGAAGAAAGGTTCGATCGAATCACGCGCGTTGCCACTGCGTTGTTCGATGTGCCGATGGCGACAATCACGCTCGTCGACGAAAGGAGACAATGGTTCAAATCCTGCCAAGGCACTGCCGGTCGAGAGGATCCTCGTGACGCATCGTTCTGTGCTCACGTGGTTTCCAGGCGCGAACCGATGATCGTGGTGGATACGCTAAACGATGATCGCTTCGCTCATAACCCTTTGGTACTCGGTGGTCCACGGATCAGATTTTACGCGGGGTACCCACTGACGCTTGATGACGGAAGTTGCGTCGGAACGCTGTGTCTGCTCGACGCGCGACCGCGCACTTTGAACGATCCGGAACTGAAGCAATTGCGTGATTTGGCCCTTATCGTCATCGAACAAATCCAAATGTTGAAGGTTGAGCGCGCACAGCGGTCGCACCGGGTCTAGACTGGCGCGCCATCTCTCCGGTTCGATCAAGGCGCCCGTCTTGTTCGGAAGGCTGACTACGCGGCGGCCGGCAGCATCGCGGCGTCCCTAACGAAGTCCGCGAAAGAACGCCGCGATGTCCGCGGCCAAGACGTCAGGTTGCTCCATCGCGGCAAAGTGGCCGCCCTTCGGCATCGGGGTCCAGCGCTGGATATTGCCATAAACCGTTTCCGCGATCGCTCGCGGCGGGCGGATGATCTCCTTTGGAAACGCGGCATATCCGGTCGGAACCATCACCTTCTTCCCTTCGGGGATCGGCCAAGCATGGTGGATGCGCGCGTAATAGGGCCAGAATGAGGACCCGATGGCGGCGGTGAACCAATAGAGACAGATGTTTGCCAGCAATGACTCGCGCGAATGCACACTCTCGACATCACCGTCGCAATCCGACCATGTACGGAACTTTTCCAGGAGCCACGCGGCCAATCCCGCCGGGGAATCCGTCAGCCCATAGGCGAGCGTCTGCGGCTTCGTGCCCTGTATCTGCGTATAGCCGATCTCCATCCTGGTCCATCTTGCGAGATCGTCGAAGTAGAGTTGCTCCTCTGGCGAGGGCCGCGGCGGCACGGGAAGATCACGCCGCACCACCAAAAAATTGAGATGAATGCCTGCGAGCGGGCCTGGATGGGCGATGCCCAGACGGGTGGCGGTGAACGCGCCATAATCGCCGCCCTGGGCTCCGAAACGTTCGAACCCCAGGACGTCGGTCATCAATTCGCAAAGGCAGTCGGCGATCTGCTCGATGCTGAATCGAGGCTGCCCGGGCCGGAATGAAAGACCAAAGCCGGGCAGGGACGGCGCGATGACCGTAAAGGCATCGCGCGGGTCACCGCCGAAGCGCGCCGGATCAGTCAGACGCGGAATGATCTCGATGAATTCAAAGACGCTGCCGGGCCAACCGTGCATCAGCAGCAGCGGCATTGGCGCGGGCCCCTTTCCCTCGACCCGAATGAAATGCAAATCGATCTCGTGCAGCGCCACCTTGAACTGCGGAAACGAGTTCAGCCGTTTTTCCTGTGCGCGCCAGTCGAAGCGATCGCGCCACCAGGGGATCAGGCTCCGCATATAGGCGAGGTCGGTCCCATAGGCCCATGATGCACCTGGCGCCTGATCGGGGAGGCGTGTGCGTCCGAGGCGTGTCTTGAGATCATCGATGTCGACTTCGGGTATCTCAAGTGTGAACGGAACCGGCTTCATGTGTCCATCCTGGTGACCTTCGGTCGGTGGTACCGGTCGTCCCGAGATTAGTTTGGAGATCAAACCACTTTGTCGTGGATCACCTGGGCGTAAGGTACCGTATTCGTGAATGACGGGCGCGCTTCCAGCCGATCCTGCAACCGGGCCAGATTGGAATACAGCTCGCGCCATTTGAACTCGCTCATACGGACACGAAGCCATCCCAGAAGGCTTCCGACGGCGATGTCCGCAAGCGTAAATCGGTCGTCCACGCAGAAGGTCTTTTCGCCGAGCAGCCGGGAGATTTCCCGCAGGCCACCGTCGCGCTTGCGCATCTGACGCGACATCCATTCTTCGCTGCGAGCGCCGTCCGGTCTCGCGCGCTCCCAGAAAAGGAGCACGCAGGCATCGCAAACGCCATCTGCCAAAATCTCGAAGCGCTTTGTGAGCAGGATGCCGTCCTTGTGTTTCGGCATCAGGGGTGGATCAGGGTGTTGCAATTCGACCCATTCATTGACGAACCTCGATTCATAGACCGTCTCTCCATTTTCGCAGATCAGGATCGGCAATTTCTCGAGCGGATTGAATTGAGGTGTCTGGGTGTCGTTGTCCCAGGGAACCTCTGTTATCAGCTCGAAGGGAATACCCTTTTCGGCAAGCTGGATCCTGACCTTTCTGGCGTACGGGCTTGGCGTTGCGCTGATCAGACGATACATGACGTACCTACTTTCCAAGGAGCGGACAGGCGCTCTTGGCGAGCGGCTGGAATGCTTCCTCTGGGGGAATGGTCGCTTTTACTTCGTAATAGTCCCATGGATATTTCGATTCACCGGGTTTCTTGACCCGAACGACGTACATGTCGTGGATCATGCGGCCATCCTCGCGGATGCGGCCATTCTTGGCGAAGAAGTCATTGATTGGCATCTCTCGCATTTTTTTCATCACCGCGACCGTCTCGTCGGTGCCGGCTGCCTGCACCGCCTTGAGATAATGCATGGCGGCGGAGTAGTTGGCTGCCTGGAGCTGCGTCGGCATACGCTTGGTCTGCTCGAAGAATCTCTTCGACCAGGCCCGCGTCTCGTCGTTCATGTCCCAGTAGAAAGCCGTCGTCACAACCATGTCCTGCGTGACCTCAAGACCGAGGCTGTGGACATCAGTAATAAAGAAGTAAAGGCCTGCGAGAGTCTGCCCGCCCTGCCTCAGCCCGAATTCGTTGGCCGTCTTTATGGCGTTGACGGCTGCCTGACCTGCAGTCGCGAAACCAACAACCTTAGCCTTCGAAGCCTGTGCTTGCAGGATATAGGAGGAAAAGTCGCTCGTGTCGGTCGGATGGCGCGCGGCACCCAGCACCTTGCCGCCGCCGGCCCGGACAATGTCGCTCGCATCCTTCTCGATCGAGTGGCCGCCGGCGAAATCGATCGTGACGAAGTACCAGCTATCGAGACCCATCTTGACCAGGGTGGAAGCCGTGCCTTTGGCGAGTGCATAGGTGTCGTAAGCATAATGGATGCTGGTCGGAGTGCACTCCTCGTTAGTGATGCGGCTTGTGCCGGGTGAGACCGCGATTGCGATCTTGTGCTTTTGCGCGGCCATGTTGACCGACGCGAGCCCGGTAGCGGAGTTGCCGAGGTCGGTGATCATGTCGACGTGATCATTGTCGAACCAATTTCGCGCGATGTTCACGGCGACATCCGCCTTGTTGGCATTATCGGCCACGACAACCTCGATGGGTTTACCGAGCACCTGGCCGCCGAAATCATTCACGGCCATTCGCACCGCGAGAACTGCTCC
>Ga0187785_10000524_pt1 | contig 14283 bp, 14 predicted proteins | sample 0815_BV2_4_20_MG_FD_132466 | JGI IMG/M metagenome (GOLD analysis project Ga0187785, IMG submission 132466) | Tropical peat soil microbial communities from peatlands in Department of Meta, Colombia - 0815_BV2_4_20_MG | ecosystem: Environmental > Terrestrial > Soil > Wetlands > Peat | place...
AGAAAGGAGAGAGCGGCCCGGCCACCGAGAAAGGCGAGACAGCCATCGGCGGCAAGATCGCGGTCAACGCCTCGGGCGGCCTGAAGGCGACCGGACACCCAGTGGGCGCCACTGGCATCAAGCAGGCAGTTGAGTGCGTAGAACAGCTCCGCGGCGAAGCGGGCAAGAGACAGGTGGACAGCGCGAAGATCGCTATGACCCACAACGTGGGCGGCACAGGCGGCACAGCAGTCTGCCATATCCTATCGAATGAGAAGAGGAGGAAATAACATGAGCGTCCCGAGATTCTGGAGAGAGATCCCCGCGCGTTATAACCTGGTAGGAACCAAGTGCGAGACCTGCGGCAATCACTACTACCCGCCCAGGACTTGGTGCCCTGACTGCAGAAGACAGGGCAAAATGGTCGACGTCCAGTACAAAGGTACAGGTGAGGTTGTCACATACTCGACTATATACGCACCCGGCGAGAGCTGGATCGGCGGCAAGCCATATGTGCTGGCTATCGTCAAACTTGACGAGGGACCCCATGTGACCACCCAAGTCATCTGCGATCCATCCGAGGCAAAGATCGGCATGCGAGTCAAGAAGGTCTTCCGCCGGATCGGCGAAGACGGCGATAAGGGCATGATCCACTACGGTACAAAGTTCATACCGGAGTGAATCACTTCCCCCCTTTTTTGAGATCCGATCCAGTCCGGCGATCGCCTGATCGTCACCGAAGTAGCCACGATCTACTTCCGACTTTTATCTGTGGGGAGTGCGGGGGACGGGAGACCTCGGCCTTTAGGCCGAGGATGGTAGCCCCTCGCATAACACTTTCGGCCCGCATACGACAAGCTTAAGTTTCAAGACAGGACAATCAACTAATGATGCAGTTATCCTACAGATACCGATTCTACCCGAATCAAGACAGCGAACTATTATTTTTGCAATTTAATGAATAAAAGTTCCATCGCATATAAAAATTGCGATGCCCATAAAAGGCGCTACCTCCCCTCATTCGCAAAGTCGTAGTCGAAATCCGTAATCCTCCGAATACCTTTTCGCCACTTATAGAACTCCGCCTTGTAGGCCGTGATGAATGCGAAAGCTACCGACTGGATCAGCATCTGCAGTACCATGATTGCGGCGAGAGAAGGCAGGCCGAAGCTGCTAACGGGCATTCCTCCGGGTGCAGTAGCGTTCAAAGACTGGTTAAACGCTGTCGTATTCACTGTGCCATTTTCATAGTAGGAGAGGTTGGACGCGACGATCAAAAAATATTTCATGAACAGGGCAGACACCAGCGGCAGCCACACCAGTATTTTGACGCCGGTGATGATAATGGCAAAGGGCACGACGATCATGAGATGTTTCCATACGAATCCGATGCTGACACCGAACGCCCTCGCGAAGTCAACTCCATCTGCCACGATGGCGATATCGTAGAACTCAATGAACATCAGCCCTACGAACATGATCATAGCGCTGATGGGCAACAGGATGAGCAAGAGCAGCATAGCCATGGCGCCGCCCGAGGACATAACGCCGATCATAACCAGTACCGCAGCAAGCAGCCACAGGAGATATGATGCCAGCCAGGCCATAATCCATGCGATGAGGAGGTTCATGTAGTACTTTTTGCCTGATGAAATAAACAGTTCCCATGTGGCACCGCCACCTGTAGCCTGTTCGACCGCGCAGCCGAGGGCTCCACCGGTGATGAAGGGCATAGTCAGCATAGACACAATAATAGGTATTGACGAAACTGCGATCACCTGGAGCGATGAGCTCTGACTGGCAGAGGCAAGCGTCGAATACTGGATCAACGTGATCGCGCCGATGATGCCGGAAAATAAACCGGAAATGATAAATATGGGACTTCTAGCAGCGCCCATAAGCCCTTTTTTTAATATAGATGAAAAGCTATCCATACAAGATACAGTTCAAGCGTTACAGGGATATATTCATTTTCTGTTAACTTGTTGATCTATCATCAGTCCATGCAAATCGTTATATCCTCAGAGGGCTATACTCCATTAATCATTCGTGTACAAACGAATAAATTTGCGCAGTCAGATGGTGATACGTGTGCTCAACGAATACAAATGCGAAAAATGCGGCCACATAAACAGGACCGCCATTCGGCCCCGCTTCTGCGAGAAATGCCGTGCTGCAAGAAGATTCATGCACAAGATCGAGCCATCGCGCCAGGGAGGATGAAATATGGGTAAGATCACCAATATCATGGAAAAGACATTCACCGGAGAGACGATGGAAGTAGGCCTATATCTGGCGATGGCCAAGAAGGCCGAGCTAGAAGGGCTGCCCGATGTGGCCATGTACCTAAAACAGCTCGCCTGGGATGAGGCAGGCCATGCCTGCGAGGTAGCCACGTTGCTGGGCAAGATCGGCCCGACAAAAGCCAATCTCGAAATGATGCACAAGGGCGAGACAATGGCTACGAAAGAAAAGGCTGATGCTGCGAGGATCGCCCGTGAAGAGGGTAACCTTGAAGCCGCCAACTTCTTTGAGACCGCCTCGAAGGACGAGAACAGGCACAGGTCAGGCCTAGAGGGTTTCATAAAAAAGATCTGAGCGATGAATCTTCGAAGAAAAAAGAAGGGCCTTACGCCCTTCACACTTTTGCCCTAGCCTTTTTCCCGGATCCTTCTCCCTTCTGCTCGGTTATGTACCGGATGATCTCAACGTCCCCGACGAAGCTGCCCTTCTCACCCTTCATTACAACGGCGGTCAGTTAGTCGTAGATTATATCACCCTGGGAGTTTCTGAACTTCACTCTTTGCACGGACTCCATCTTCCTGGTGCGCTCAGCTTTCTCTATCGTACAGCTGGAGTCGCAGTAACCCGACGGGATGTTGTTACTCATTAAGCGGTCGCATCTCAGCCATCGTAGTCTCCCATGCCGGAGAGGGCCGGCGCCGCCTTATTATAGGACGATGTTCCGATCCGCATCTCTGACGAAAATCAGATCAGGAGTATACGATAGGATCCTCGTTAGCGTTGTTTTATCTTTATGCCGTTTGAGCGGCTTGCACCGCCATTCATTATTGCCATTATGGACGTTAACATGTGCCTGCACTCCTGGCTCCACCATTTATTCGTTCATATTGCATTTAATTGTATTATTGATTGTTTTTTAATAAAAACATGTAAATACATTCTAATTCAAAAAATAAACTTAATTTTTACATAATTTCCTATAATGTCCCTTAATCATCTAATTTTGAAATCTCCAAAAACTTTTATACTATAGAGTAAAGTTTATAGACAACCCAATGATATTTCTTAAAAGTCGAAAGCAGTTTAATCGCTGACCCCAGGAATATACATGCAGACACCTCAAACAGTGACGATACCGGTCCGACCGGAAACCGATGAGCCGGAAAACGCGTATGATGTCAAAGTCTCAGTGATCATTCCCACCATGAACGAGCCTGCGATCAGCAAAGTCGTGAAAGAGACCCGGCAGGCGCTTAAGAATTTCGGCCTTGAAATCATCGTCGTGGACAAATCGACCGACGATACACCAAAAAACGCCAGAAAAGCCGGTGCCCGGGTGATCACCCAGGAGCACGCGGGATATGGCAACGCATACCTGATCGGCTTCCGCAACGTCTCGCCCGATACCGACATCGCCGTAATGATGGACGGCGACTATACTTACGATCCTTTTGAAATCCCGCTACTGCTCGACCCGATTATGAATGACAATGCCGACATCGCCCTCGGAAACCGCTTTATGCATATGGAAGAGGGGGCGATGAATCTTCGCAATAAACTTGGCAACGGCATCATTACTGGCACGATCAACACGCTATACAGACTAAGGCTCCATGACTCGCAAACGGGATTCAGGGCGATCCGCCGCAGCGCCCTGGATACGATGGACATCTCCTCTGATGGTATGCCTTTCGCCAGCGAAATGATCATTGACGCCAGGAAAAAGTCCATCCGCCTCCTCGAGGTGCCGATCAGGTACCGCCGGCGCATAGGACGGCCAAAGCTGAAAGCATACAAAGATGGATCGCGGATTATCGGCCTGATCGTTCGAATGGTCCGGGATTATAACCCCCTCACGATATTCCTGCCTATAGGCGGCCTGCTCATGATCGGCGGCGTGATCGTATGGCTATCCATCATCATGGACTGGCTCACGACCGGGGAAGTACGCAGGCTTGCTTCAGTGGTCGGTGGAACAATGATATTGCTCTCCGGACTGCAGATCATCTTCTTTGGCCTGCTGGCGGACATTATCCTCGTAGCGGTTCGCTCGAAACGGTAGGCATGTGCGGTGAGCGACGATGAAGATCGTCTTCGTCAGCGACGTCGTCTACCCTTATGTAAAGGGCGGTGCTGAGAAGCGCATTTACGAGCTGTCGCGACGACTAGTAGCACGTGGCCATAATGTGCATGTTTTTAGCGTTAGATGGTGGGACGGCCCAAAAGTTTTGGTGAAAGATGGGATCACCTACCACGGGGTATGTCGCAAACAGGCATTATATGTCAACGGTCGTAGGTCAATCCTGGAGGCCGTGTGGTTTGCACTGTGCTTGGCAGTTCCGCTGGCCAAGGAGCAGTTCGATGTAATTGACTGCAACCAGCACCCATACTTCCCATTGTTCATCTGCAAAATTATTTCGATGACGAGAAGGACACGTTTTTTTGCCACATGGCACGAGTTCTGGGGCGACTACTGGTACGAGTACCTGGGAAAAGCCGGCCTCCTCGGGCAGATCATTGAAAAAACCGCTGCTATGATGCCAGACAGGATCGTAGCGGTCTCTGAACGTACGGCAGCGGCATTGAGATCTGCAAGACTACCTGACCGTAAAATATTAATTGTTTCGAACGGTATCCCCTACAAACATATTCAGCAGGCACCACCGTCAATGGAAGCCTGCGACGTGTTCTTCGCAGGCCGACTCATCAAAGATAAACATATCGACGTACTGATACAAGCCTGCAGAGCCGCCACGGCCGATCGGGCCGTTAAGCTGACCATCTATGGGGAAGGCCCGGAAAAGGAGCGGCTGAAACAGCTGGCAACTGAGCTCGACATGACAGGCAACGTCAAATTTGGAGGGTTCCTCGCCGAAGAAGAGCTGATTGCCAGGATGAAATCCGCCAGGGTATTCGTACTGCCTTCCAGCCGTGAGGGATTTAGCATCACCACAATCGAAGCACTGGCCTGCGGCCTTCCGGTCATCACTGTGGACTGCCCCAGAAATTACGCGATCGACCTGATAGAAAACGGCACTACAGGCCTGATCACAAAGCTCGACAAAGATCCGATCTCCGCAGCGATCCTAACATTGCTCGACGATAGCGCCGCAAGGCAAAAGATGTCAGAAGCCTGCGTAAAGGCAGCCGAACAATATGATTGGGATCTGCTGACAGCTGAGATCGAACGGATATATAACGGCCATAACGGCAATAATTGATGATTAAAACTGAAAAACAACCATATAAAATAATAACGCATCTAACTGCGAGCGGGAGGAACTATTACGATAAGCATCATCATCCCTGCATATAACGAGGAAGCCCGGATCGAGAGAACCCTGATCGATTACAGCAAAGGCCTGAAGATCCTGGGCGAGTACGAGATCATAGTAGTATGCGACGGCTCCCGGGACAACACGGCCAAAATCGCGTCAAAATACGCTCAGGTGCTGAGCTTTGAGAACCGTCTAGGAAAGGGCAGGGGTGTAATGGAAGGATTCAAAGTGGCTCGCGGCGATGTGATAGGCTTTACCGATGCGGATAACTCCCTGAAGGTCGACCAGTTCCTCAAACTGATCGATGAGATGGAGAAGACCGGCGCCGATTGCGTTATCGCTGACCGGAAATCAAAGGAAGCCGTAATCATCGAGAGCCAATACCTCATCAGAAGACTAGCCAGCGAGTCGTTCAACCTACTATTCCCCCGCCTACTCTTCGGCCTGCACGTGAAGGACTCACAATGCGGAGGCAAGATTTTCAAACGGAAATGCATCGAACCCGTGATCCCGAAGATGGCCACCCAGGGCTTCGAGTTCGACGTGGAACTGCTATGGCGAGTGAAAAAAGCTGGCTGTACCATCCGGGAAGTGCCAGTAGTCTGGAAGGACGATAAAGGCAGCAAATTTAGTTTTAAATATATACCAGAGATGGGGCTGAACCTAGCGAAAGTACGATTCGGACTTCTCAAAAAATAACTATTAGAGAACGACTGCGAGGCATAGAACAACCTGTATAACCATTTTGTGATCGCGTGGTCTGCCACTTTGCTATGGTCTCGTAGGGCAACAAAAAACACTAAAAACAGTTTTTAGAGGAACACAGATTACTCTAATTCATCAAGATGGCCCATAGCCAAAACAAAACTACACCAAATCACCAGTTAAAATCCGAAAGACACAAAAACATGGCTATTGGGTGAGGCTTGTCTCAATTTTGCTGTAAAATTCCACTTGATCCTATATACACCCAGGTCAACTTAGAATCTTATGACAGGTCAGACCCGCGGTTATTTTGCCAACCGCGTTTTAATTTGGTGTACTAGTGTTTCAGGGGAACTTGTCCACGTTTTAATAGCCATGGGCCAGTGCCATTAGGGAGTTGATTGTACCTCAGTGTAGTTTTGTTTTGGCTATGGGCCATCTTGATGAATTAGAGTAATCTGTGTTCCTCTAAAAACTGTTTTTAGTGTTTTCGTGCTGCCCTACGAGAACTTACAATGAAGAACTCCAAACCCCAGCAAGCCGCCACACAACGTACCCAAAAGCAAGCCCAGTTCGAACCTCAACGCAACGTACGGTATAGCTCCCGACACCAAAAGGAGAGGTTAAAAGTGCGAATGGATATGATGAGGGAAAAATCATATGAGAGCATAAGAAGGATACCCGCCAATTCAATGGCGGGGATCATCACTAACTGTTGGCACCATACATGGTAGACGGATAGCCATTTAGCTGTGAGGGATATTCGGATGCATAGCCGTACTCATAAGCCGCAGGATCGCCATTGTACTGGGCGTAAGACCCTGGATCATTGCCGTACAATGACGACAAGGGATCGTAGGGATATGCCGATCCATAGCCGCTCAGCGGCGCTGCACACGAGACAGCACCTGGTACAGGCGGTACAGCGGAGCCATATATGTTACCGTATGCAGATGGATCACTACCATATGCAGATGGATCGTATCCGCCATAGGGGTCATCATAACCGTAAGAGCCATAACCGCCACAAGGTTCAGGGTAGTTGAATGCTGGAGCCCCACATTCGATGATCGTTACTCCCGGACTGCAAGCGCCGCAGCCAAAACCACAGCCTCCTAAACCATTACCAAAACCACAGCCTCCTAAACCATTACCAAAACCACAGCCCCCTAAACCATTACCAAAACCACAGTTTCCACGGCCATCGCCAAACCCTCTGCCGCCGATCCCGTGTCTCCAGAGACCGTTACTGCCCGGGCCGTGATTGAAGGAATTATGAACCATGTTACCGTTGGCCTTATTATGGCCAATACCGAAACCGTTGCCACTATTGCCGTGTATAAAAGGTAAGCCTTGGCCAAAACTGCCTACGCCAGTATTAGGGCCGATGCCCTGACCCCTGTTGAAGCGTGGAGCGATGGAGGCACTAGGTCCCGCGTTTCCTGAGCCGGCGTTACGCCAAACTGCTTGATTATTATTGTTGATGTGAGGGGCAGCAAACATGCTTCGACCTGTGCTTCCGATACCTGCATTATGGCTAACACTAGGACTGATGCCGCCGCCTGTACCATGGCCGCCGTTGCCGCCGATCGGCCATACGCGGGCTGATGCTGGCGTCGCAAAAACCATTGCAGCCAGCAGGATAAACCCCAATAAAAGTATCTTCTTCATTTCTTTTTATCCCACCTACGATTGGAATTCCTCTATATGACAAAAAATATAGAGACTGTGAAAGGCGAAGTATGCTCTTAAAATAAAGATATTTTACTTAAAATTACACATAATATTGTAATTTTTAAATTTATGTGGGGATATTGCCATAAATCTCAATTTTGGTCGATATTTAGCCGATTTTTAATGTATGATAATCTGTTGACATTCTATAGGTAATATCGCTCTGGATCATAATTATATAGGGAAAATAAGTGCTGTTCCATGCCTCAAATCATTTTTGTAAAAATCCATGACACACCATGCAATATAGGTTCAAGCTCATTGCAGCATAGTACAGCGATCTCATATTGTGTCTACTAGTTAGGTCAGCAGAGCATGGCGATGACGATAACGGGATTAGTCACTTATAGCCTGACTCAGCCATTGTTTCCATCCGTTCTGCGATGAAATCTGCATATGTAGGCAATTCTTCCAGTTCAGCGCTCTTGCTGCTGCGGTATGCGTACAAATTCTTCTCCCGTTCCAGCTTCAGCCGTTCCTCTACGATATCCGCGACGAAGTGGTTCCAGAAGTCGCGGAATTCGTAAATGCAGTATAGCATGAAGTTTTCGAAGTCCTGCTCATCGTCGATAAACTCGATTAGGTCTGGCCTGTCCTCTATGGCGTAAAAGAAAAGTGAGATGAATGCGTTGTACTGGTCGTCCGAGCGAAAGCTGATCCGCTTCGCCTGGGTAATGCCGCCGACCCGCTGTTTTAGGTCCAGCTTCCGTTGATCCTTAAGCTCGGAAGCGACCCGGTTGATCGTCTGGATCATCAGCGGCTTGGCCTGTTCACCGAGTTTGTAGACGAGCAGATCGTGCATCAATGTCGTTTCAGGAAAGGAGTTGACGTCCTCCTTGATAAAAGACTGGACGATGTACTCAGCGATATGATCTAGAACAAGGTTACCGTCGGATCTCTCTTTTTCGCTCGTTGTTTCATTTTTGTTTACCTTAGCCACACTATAGCCTCCATGGATATACAGCCCGGTCTGCATGCAATCGTATTCATTCCTGACGTAATATGCGCCGGACGGTATAAAGGTTTTTGAGAGAGACCGTGACTAAACCATCGCTCAAGGTGATTTAAGGCCGATGCTGCCGGTTACATCCAGCCGCAACAGCACTGAATCCCCGGAGGAGAGCGTCTTCAAATCCATCCCGGTAAAACCGTGCCTTGCCGCCACATTTCCGGAGCCGCCTCGACGATCTACGCTGTTCAGCAATGCCCGGGCAGCGCTCTCCCGCTCCTCCGGATCGGTAACCAGCGAGAGCTTACCCATAAGGGTAATGCTGCGATAGCTGGTGATATCGGCGTTGTACGAATCGATCTCCACGCTTACATATGGGCTTTTTCGATACAGTTCTAGCTTTATTCCATAGTCTGCAAAATGGAAATATAACCGGCCGTTTATGTATACGTAGTCCAGCGGTATGATGTACGGCTGAGGATTATCGTTAAATGCCATACGGCAAATACGTTGCGATTCAAGAAGGTCGCGAACCTCTTTGTCGGACATCTTCGGAAGTTTAAAAACATCCTGACGTTCAAGCTGAGTTTGCCCCATCCCCTAACACCACTAGAAGTTTTCACTAGTTACTCGGACAAAAAATGTGCCCGCGGAGGACACGGTACAGGTGTTGTAAACCGCTGAAAATTGTTCAAAGACGAATGGGTTATTGAATAAGAGGTTGTTTTGGAGTTTTGGATAACAACGATCGCTGCGTTACGTCGGAACACAATGCAAAACCTTTCAAGAAGGGGGTGGGTATAAACGCCAAATGATCGATGGCGCTGCAAGGGGGGGGTTCAGGCGTTGATAAAATTGTTCAGCTTGGTCTGACGAGATTCGCACCGCTCCCCAGGGATCTCGATGGGGTATACCCCGGTCAGGCAGCCGGTGCAGAGGTCTTCCTTGTCGATCCCTATCGCCTTCACCAGTCCATCCAGTGAGATGTAGTAGAGCGAATCCGCTCCAATCATGAATTCGACTCCTTTGATAGATTTATGTGCGGCGATCAGTTCTTCCCTAGTGGCCATATCGATGCCAAGGTAGCATGGCGAAATGATGGGTGGGCTGCCGATCCTGGCATGGATCACTTTTGCCCCGCCACGGCGGATGAGGTCGATGATCCGTCGGGATGTGGTGCCTCGCACGATACTGTCGTCGATCAGGATCACCTCCTTCCCTACAATGTTTTCGCGTACGATATTCAGCTTCAGGCGAACTGCGGTTTCGCGCATGTCCTGTCCGGGCATAATGAACGTTCGGCCTACATAACGGTTCTTGATCAGGCCTTCTGAATACGGAATTCTGGAGGCGCCAGAGTAGCCGATGGCCGATGTGATCCCAGAATCTGGCACGGGTGAAACTACATCCGCCTTGGTCGGGCATTCCCTCGCAAGCTCTTCCCCGATCCGCTGCCGTACCTTGTATACCAGCTTGCCGTCAAGGATCGAGTCCGGCCTGGCGAAATAGACGAACTCGAACATGCAGAGAGCGTGATTTTTACATTTGAACAGCTTGTGACTCTCAATCCTATCGCTCAGCACTACCATTTCCCCGGGGGCGACGTCGCGTAGGATCTCCCCGTTCAGCGTATCGATGGCTGCGCTTTCCGAAGTAATGATATAGCCATTATCAAGACGGCCTATGCACAACGGCTTGAAGCCCAGCGGGTCTCGGACACCGATGACCTGATCTCCGAGCAGGATAACTAGTGAATATGAACCGATCAGCTTGCGCATGGTTTCCCGCACTGCTTCCACCAGATCGCTGCGCATCAGCTCGTTGACGAGCAGGTGTGCGATCACTTCGGTATCGGAGTCGGAGGTGAAAACCCGGCCGCTGGCCTCGAGCTCCTTTTTAAGCTCTCGGTAGTTGACCAGATTCCCATTATGGGCGATCGCGAGTGTGCCGTTCTTGTAGGAGACTGTAAATGGCTGGCAGTTTTCCTGCTTGGAACTGCCTGTCGTGGAATAGCGGACGTGGCCTATGCCAGTATAGCCGGTCAGCCTTTGCAGACGATCCCTGCTAAAATAGTCGGTCACCAGGCCCATGCCCTTATCGTTCAGGACTGCGTTGCCATTGAAGACGGCGATGCCTGACGACTCTTGGCCTCGGTGCTGTAAGGCCTGTAATGCATAATAGATATATATGGCGGAGGAATCCCTGTTCTTTTCCTTATCGAACCAGACTCCGACCACTCCACATTTATCTTTCACAGCTCACGCACCTTTCTTTGAAAGCAAGCACGAACTCTTGCGATTATGTTTTTCTGAACAGTGTGATAGTTCAAATAGTTTACAGTATCACTCGCTTAGTTGGTCACCAGTTAGTCGCTCACTCGTTCAGTAGGACTAACGATTACTTACCAAGTTTTTCTCGCCAGATGACTATGCCAGCTCCACTTATTGAGCTTGGCGGAGCGGCCAAAGCCGCACGATGCGCACACATTCTTATTGAAGTTGAAGGAGACCTTGCCACAGCGGCGGCAGATCGTGTGCACCCTCTTCTGGCGCTTACCTTGTGATGGCGTACCCTTGGACATTATTGTTCACCTTTTGCGGCCATATTACTGTATGGCTAGTTTATCAATGTTACGGTGAGACGTAGACCACCGTGTCGCCCCTCACGATGATCGTGCCGAGCTTCTTCGATGCCTCGTTCTCCTTCAGTTCTTCAGCGTTATCGAGCACGAGGTTCATGTGCATATCGTAGCCCTGAAGCTCGCCCCTGAACTCACGGCCGCCCTTCAGCCGTACGATCACGGGAGAATTGAGAGCCTCATTCAGGACATCAAGGGGTCTCTGACTCATAAAATTCCTCCACAAATACAAATCAGTGAATGTCGTTGAATAAATCTCACGTACCATATTTATACTTATCGCATTACGATCGTTGCCTCGGTTAAGACCAAACCCCGGTTAATGAGATTTTTCCACGTTTTACTATATGCCTTGGCGGAGTGAGACTTGACCATTGATGCCTCTTGGTTTTAGTGAGATAGCCTGTTGGGTCGGTGAATGATTAGATGCACTGGGGCATGGCGATGGGAAGTTCAACGGTAAAAAATTAATAAACAAAAGTACCATAGACACTCGGAGCTTAAAGTTACAATGGGGATAAGTCTTTGAGGATCAAGGCCAGACATCATTTGAGAGAGGATTCCATCAGAAAAATCCTTGACGATCTGAGGGCTGGATTCGGGGAAGGCGTCGACGCGGTTTTCAGTGGCAAGACTTGGGAGATTGCTGAGACAGACGAAACGCAGGATTTTATTCTGATAAATGGCGAGCCTCTATTATTTTCTGTGGAGGGGGTGGTTTTTCCTACGGTACGTGGGGCGATCAAGCTGCGGCCGAAGAAAAAGCGAGTCGTTGTTGATATGGGCGCGGTCAAGTTCGTGGCTAAGGGTGCAGACATTATGAGCCCCGGTATTGTGGATGTAGATGCTACAATACGTACCGGCGATCTGATCATCGTCTGTGATGAAGTGCATAATAAGCCGCTTGCTATCGGCCGTGCGATGGTGAATGCGGATGCTATGATGGGCAACCGGGGCAAAGCGGTAAAATCCCTCCATTACATTGGAGATCGGATCTGGAACCTGGAGATATAGCGCGAGCGTGGGTTAAGTTAGTTAATGAGAGAGTGAGCGAGCGCAGAGTTCCAGACACCGATAAACTATTATTTATGTGCCGACAACATTACCAACAAACAGGCAAATCATTGGGATGGAATAACATGGCAGGCAAAGGCTTTCTTAGCAAAGTTCTGGGGTCCAAACCAGCAAGCGAGAACGAAGAGTACACCGAAATAGACTTCGGAGCCATGGAGCAGCAGGTCGGCTCCGGTCCAGCAGAGACGTACGTTAGGGTGGCAGAGCTTTCAGGCCTGGGGCAGATACCGGAACTGAAGCGCGAGATCTACAACGGAAATATCGTAGTAGTCGATATCACCCTGATCAAGAGCGATAACCTGACCCGAGACCGGGCGCTGAAGGACCTCAAGCAAGTCGCTGCAGATGTCAGGGGCGATATCGCCGGCATCGGTGATCATATGATCATCGTCACCCCTATGTCGATCAAAGTCGATAGGACAAAGTTTACTGGTAAGTAAAACTGATCAGAACCCGATGAAGGATTTATCAGATGAAAATTACAAAATTACGAGTACACATGGCACAATCACGTGTCCTGTATGCAACAACATGTTAGAGATGCGCTGGCATCAGGATAGTATACCTTATTTTGGCGATGTGATGGAGATCAGCAGCGTCTGTGTCTGCGGTTTCAAATACGCCGATACTCTGATACTGGGTCAGCATGATCCGCTGCGACATTCCTTCAAAGTGTGTTCGGAAGGCCATATGTGTACCCGGGTTATCCGTTCTACTTCGGGCACGATGCGGATACCGGAATGGGGAGTTGACATAGAGCCCGGACCTGCTTCGGAGGGTTATATATCCAATGTTGAAGGCGTCCTAGACAGGATCGAGTCCGTGGTCAATATGGCCCACAAGTGGGCTGAGACGCCTGATGAACTCGAAAAGGCCAACTGCCTACTGAAGGCTATCGATGACGCGAGGGGGGGCAAATCGGCCTTTACTCTGGTCATAGAGGACCCGCTGGGCAACAGTGCCATCGTAGGCAATGAAGTCCGGGTAGAGCGGTTGAGTCCGGATTATGCGGAACGCCTTAACACCGGCATGTTTATCATAAAAAAATAAAATCAGGCAGATCCGCCCTGATACTGCGAAGGCATACTGCCACGAAGTCGCAGTAGCATGCCGGATGCTACTGTCCGATCATCTTCGAGTACATTATCTCGACGGTGTCTTCGATCTGCTCTTTCTTTACGCCCTTGAGCATTGCTGCGACTGATATGCCTCCGGCGCCGACGCCCTCTTTCACGTGGCCATCCTCGTACGCTTTCAGGCCGTCGAACTTTGACCTGGCGAATGACAGATCGGCTGTCATGACAGGGATATCCACTTTACCCTGCTCGAGAATTCCAAACAGGTTGGAGCTGCTGTCTTTTACCACCCACTTCGTTGTCGCAAGGGCGATGTCAAAGTCCTTGATGTCCACCAGCTTGGATAACAGTACCGCTACAGCCGCCATCTGGGTGCCGCCTGCGAGGATGATCGGCACAGTCTTTGCGCCCATGATCAGGCCGAGGGCGCCTGCCATCATCGGATCGCCTACGCTCTCAATCGCCCTGATCGGATCGACCGGCTGGCTGATGCCGGCAGTTCTCAGGCCTTCGAGGGCCGTCGAGTTCTTCAGCGACTGGGGGTTTACTTTCAGGCTGCTGCTGGTGTACCCGTCCATTGTATGGCCCATGGCAAGCAGTACTCCC
>Ga0187785_10000525_pt1 | contig 14256 bp, 11 predicted proteins | sample 0815_BV2_4_20_MG_FD_132466 | JGI IMG/M metagenome (GOLD analysis project Ga0187785, IMG submission 132466) | Tropical peat soil microbial communities from peatlands in Department of Meta, Colombia - 0815_BV2_4_20_MG | ecosystem: Environmental > Terrestrial > Soil > Wetlands > Peat | place...
CTGTCGGCCATGCTGGAATGCGTTTAAACGGGCTTGAGCCTTGCCCGACAGCGCTTACGTTCCGCCGCGAGTTCTGGCAAGAGACTATCGCAAGAGACCCCAGGTATTGCATGCAAGCAGCACTTCTCCCCGATCGCGGTGTGGTCAAGGTCGCCGGTGACGACGCCCGACGCTTTCTCAATGGCCTGGTGACCAACGATGTGGCCAACATCGCGCCCGACAAGCCCCGCTTTGCCGCGCTGCTCACGCCCCAAGGCAAAATCATCGTCGATTTCATCATCGCGGAGGCGCCGGCCGAGGATGGCGGCGGTTTCTTCCTCGACTGCCCGCGCGCGCTGGCTTTGACGCTCGTGGAGAAACTGAATTTCTACAAGCTGCGGGCGAAGGTGATTTGCGAGGACCTCTCGCCGGCGCTTGGGGTCATGGCCGTCTGGGGTGGCGCCGCAGACAGCGAATATGGGCTGAGCTACCCCGACCCCCGCCTGCCGGCGCTGGGCTCACGCATCATGCTGCCGCCGCACCTTGCTGCCGAAGCCGCCGCCGATCTCAACGCCGCTCCCGTCGATGCGGACAACTACGAGACCCATCGCATCGCGCTTGGAATTCCCCGCGGCGGCCTTGACTTTGTGTACGGCGATACGTTTCCGCACGAGGCGGATATGGACCAGCTCGGTGGCGTCGATTTTGAAAAGGGCTGTTATGTCGGACAGGAAGTCGTCTCCCGCGTCGAGCATCGCGCCAGCGCGCGCAGCCGCATCGTGCCGATAACCTACGAGGAGTTCGCGCCGAACTCCGGACTGCCGATCATGGCCGGCGGCAAGCAGATCGGCATACTCGGGTCGACCTCCAAGGGCCGCGGTCTCGCGCTGCTGCGCCTCGACCGCGTCGGAGACGCACTGGGCGCCGGCGCCCAGCTCGAAGCAGGCGGTATTGCCATTCGCGCGGTAAAGCCGACCTGGGGAAAGTTTGACTGGCCGGGCGATACGAAAGCCGCGACATGAGCAAATCGGTTCTCCATCCTGACGGCCTGACCCGCTGTCCCTGGCCGAAGCAGGACCCCCTCTACGTCGCTTATCACGACGAGGAATGGGGCGTGCCGGAATTCGACGACCGCGCGCTCTATGAGAAGCTGGTGCTCGATGGCTTCCAGGCCGGCCTTTCGTGGATCACCATCCTGCGCAAGCGTGAGAATTTTCGCTGTGCGTTCGATGGCTTCGCTCCGGAAAAAATTGCGCGATATCCAAAGCGCAAGATCGAGTCGCTGATGAAGGACGCCGGTATTGTGCGCAATCGCGCCAAGATCGAAGGCGCGGTGTCGTCGGCGCGCGCCTGGCTTGAGATCATGGAGAGCGGGCCGGGATTTTCGAAAATGCTTTGGGATCACCTCGACGGCAAACCGAAGCTCAATAATTTCCGGACTACCAAGCAGGTGCCCGCGGAGACCGTGCTGTCGCAGAAAATGTCGAAGGAGCTTGTCGCGCGCGGATTCAAGTTCGTGGGACCAACCATCGTCTACGCTTTCATGCAGGCCGTCGGCATGGTCAATGACCATCTCGTCACCTGCCACCGCCATGCGGCCTGCGCGAAACTCGCCAGGAAGCGATGAGCAAGCCGCTCAAAAGCGCACGTGGCGCAAAATCCGCACCGCGCGCTTGGCAGCGCATGCTGTCCGGCCGGCGGCTCGACCTCCTCGATCCCTCGCCGCTCGATGTGGAACTCGACGACATCGCGCACGGTCTGGCAAGGGTCGCCCGCTGGAACGGACAGACGCAGGGTGCGCACATTTTCTCCGTTGCTCAGCATGCATTGCTGGTGGAAGCTCTGGCGCGCGCCAAGGTTCCGCGGCTCGACCGCAATGGCCGCCTGGCCGTGTTGCTGCACGATGCGCCCGAATACGTCATCGGCGACATGATCTCGCCGTTCAAGGCCGTAATCGGTGACAGTTACAAAGCCGTGGAGAAGCGGCTGCTCGCCGCCATCCATCTGCGATTTGGACTACCCGCGAAACTGCCGGAGAGCCTGCAAAATCTGATCAAGGCGACCGATCGCAGCGCCGCCTATCTTGAAGCCACGCGGATTGCCGGTTTTGCCGACGATGAGGCGCGAAAATTCTTCGGTCCACCGCCGAAATTCTCTGCCGCGCTCGAGCGCGACTATCTCAGCCCTTGGCCGGCTGGCGCGGCTCAGACACGCTATCGCGAACAATTTGAAAAACTTCTACGCGCGTAAAGGCTTTTAATCGCGCCGTCGAAGTCATACATATGACGTGCGAATCAGCTTTTTATTGCCACATGATCCACGTCTGCTCACTTGCACGCCTGCACGCTACGGTCGACGAAACCGGAGCGCGCCACATTGTCACTTTACTGCGGCTTGTCGACCGGGTGCAGCGACCAACTCGTATTGTTCCCGAGAACCATCTGGTGCTTGCGGTCGATGACATCGACATGCCGATGGACGGCTACACCGCGCCGGCGCCTGAGCATGTGCAGCGGCTTATCGATTTCGTTAACGCGTGGGACCGCGCAACGCCGATGGTGATGCACTGCTTCGCCGGGATCAGCCGGTCGACTGCCGGCGCCTACGTGGCGGCTTGCGCGCTCAATCCGAAACGCGACGAAATGCAAATCGCCTGGGACATTCGCCGCGCGTCGCGCACGGCATACCCGAACGCGCGGATCGTCTTGATCGCCGACCGCCTGCTCAAGCGAGAAGGCCGCATGGTGCACGCAATCGACGCCATCGGGCCCGGCGATGGCGCAACGGAAGGCGACCCTTTTCGGCTCGATATCGCCTGACCGGATAGGCTAGGTTGGCAACAGTCAGATGCGGGGGCCGTTGTGAGTAAAAAGACCTACGGCGTCGTCACGCCGGACATCCTCAAATCCTACGATGGGCTTGGCTTCCTCAAGGCGATTATCGACGGCACGGTGCCGAACCCGCCAATCAGCGAACTGATGGGCTTTCACCTCGCTGAGGTCGAACAAGGCCGCGCCGTATTTGAGGGCGTGCCTGAATTCCGCCACTACAATCCGATCGGCACCGTCCACGGCGGCTTTGCCGCAACCCTGCTGGACTCTGCACTCGGCTGCGCCATTTTTTCCACGATCGCCAAAGGCGATACGTGGACAACACTCGAGCTCAAATTCAATCTGGTACGTCCGATCACCAAAGACACCGGGCCACTGCGTGCGGAAGGCCGCGTCGTACATCGCGGCCGTACGGTGGCAACCTCAGAAGGCGATCTCAAAGATCGCGACGGAAAGCTTTATGCGCACGCGACGACGACGTGCATGATCTTCCCGGAGAAAGGCTGAAGGTCAGTTATTGTCGGCAGCCAACGATGGGCGTAGCCCCAACGGACGGGCGCTGCTCGAACGATATACGCTGTGAGCCACGGTCGTGCGTCCGCCATGCCGGGTGAATTCACAGTAGGCAAAGCCCAGCCCGGAGATCGACCCACGGAAGCTGTTGTCGCTGATGCGCTCCAGGTTGAAGCATGGCTGCATGAAGAGCCCTTGTAGAGTGGCGCACACCGCCTCGCCTTTGACCTGCAGCGTATTGGCGGGAAGATGTGCGTAGCGCACGGGACCCGCGCCCTGGAACTGGATGGATCCAGCAACCGAGCCGTCAGAATTGACGCGACCCTGTCCGCGCGTGCCTTCGAAGCAGGTGTAGTTGAACATCTTGCCGATGACGAACCGGCGAGCCTCTTCGGCGCTCATCTCACCGGCTACTGCCGGCACGGCGGCCAGCAGGCCGACCGTCAATGCAAGTCCACGCAGCATTCCCCTTACTCCGACTGACGCAACAGACTATCGCACAATTGGCCGATTATTAGGCCTAATAAATTATGCACATCTTTCGTCGACAAATCCTGAACGTTTACCCGACCTTGACCACGACCCGACCGCGGACCTGGCCTGACAGGATCTCCGCCGCCACTCCAAATACGTCCGAAAGTCCAATTTCACGGGTCATCGTGGCCAGTTTTTGACGGTCCAGATCGGTTTCCAGCCGCCTCCAAGCCTCCAGCCGGCGCTCAATCGGGCACATCACGGAGTCGATGCCATAAAGACACACCCCGCGCAGAATAAATGGTGCAACCGAAGCAGGCAGATCCATACCACCGGCAAGACCGCAAGCGGCTACCGCTCCGCCGTAACGGGTCATTGAGAGCAAATTGGCAAGCGTGGTGGAACCCACCGCATCGACAGCGCCAGCCCAACGCTCTTTCGCGAGCGGTTTGGCTGGTCCTGCAAGCTCCTTCCGGTCGACGATCTCGGCGGCGCCCAACCCCTTGAGGTAATCGGCCTCCTGGGCTCGCCCGGTCACTGCGTGGATGGCAAAGCCGCGCTTGGCGAGAATGGCGATCGCAACGGATCCGACGCCGCCCGCCGCGCCGGTGACCGCAATCGGTCCGCTTTCAGGCTTGAGACCGTGCCGCTCCAATGCCGTGACTGCGAGCACTGCTGTGTAGCCAGCGGTACCGATTGCCATGGCCTCACGCGCGCTCATGCTCCTGGGTAGCGGCACCAGCCAGTCGCCCTTCACCCGCGCTTTCTCGCCGTAGGCACCGAGATGGCTCTCGCCGCAGCCCCAGCCGTTGAGGATGACTTTGTCGCCGCGCTTCCAGCCGGCGTGGCTGGATGATTCAACCGTACCCGCGAAGTCAATGCCGGCGATCATCGGGAACCGGCGCACAACCGGCGCTTTGCCAGTGACCGCGAGGCCATCCTTGTAATTGACCGTGGAATATTCGACGCGGACAGTGACGTCACCGTCCATAAGATTGGCTTCGTCGAATTCAGCAAGCGCCGCCCTGGTGCCGCTGTCCGCCTTCTCGATGACAATCGCCTTGAATAACGCCACGTCTCGTCTCGCCGGTTAAACCCCGGCATTCATGGCGCGGGCGAGGCGGTTGCGCAAGCGCCTCAGGCGGCGGCCATCGCGGGACGTGCGATTGGTTTCTCGACGATTGGCAGGTTGATCACGGCCGAAAGCACGCCGAACAGCACCGACAGCCACCACACCACGTCGTAGGAGCCGGTGCGCTCGAATGCAATGCCGCCGATCAGCACGCCGAGGAAACCGCCGACCTGGTGACTGAAGAAGGCAAAGCCGAACAGCATCGCAAGCCAACGCGTGCCGAACATGACCGCGACCAGCGCCGAGGTCGGAGGCACCGTCGATAACCACATAAGGCCGGTGACGGCGCCGAAAATCAGCGTCGCCGCCGGGCTCGCCGGCAGCGTAATGAAAGCCACGATCGCCGCCGCCCGAATGAAGTAGATGGACGAGAGCAGGTAACGCTTGGGCATCCGGTTGCTGAGCCAGCCTGACCCCAACGAGCCGATGATGTTGAACATGCCGATAACGGCAAGCGTCCAGCCGCCGATTTCCGCCGACAGGCCTCGGTCGATCAAGTAAGACGGCAGATGCACCGTAATGAAGGCCAGTTGAAAGCCGCAGGTGAAGAAGCCCAGCACCAGCAGCACATAACTACGATGACCAAAAGCTTCCGCGAACGCCTGTCGTGCCGACTGGGTTGGCTTCACAGTCGCCGCCGGCCCTGTGGCCGCAACAGGCGTCGCAAGGGCGAGCGACAGCGGCAAGATCAGCAGCGTGACACCACCGAAAAGCAGCAGCGTTTCCTGCCAGCCAAATTTGTCCATCAATGCGACTGCGATCGGCGAGTAAAGGAATTGCCCAAAAGAACCGGCGGCAGTGCCTGCGCCAAACGCAAGCGACCGCCATTTCTCCGGCAGCAACTTTCCAAAGGCGCCGAGCACGATGTTGAACGAGCACCCGGACAATCCAAGACCGATCAGAACCCCTGCGGACAGATCGAGCGTTTCAGGAGTCGTTGACTGCGACATGATCGCGAGGCCGAGCGCATACAGAACGGCACCGACGCAGAGCACGCGGTTGGTGCCGAAGCGGTCGGCTATTCCTCCGGCGAACGGTTGTCCGATACCCCAAAGCAGATTCTGAATGGCGACAGCGAGCGCGAAGACGTCGCGGCCCCAATGATTTGTCTGCGACAAAGGCGTCAGGAAAAAACCCAGCGACGAGCGCGGTCCGAAACTGATCATCGCGATCAGGCAACCGCATACAACCACTACGGCTGGCGTGCGCCATCCGATGGATGCAGTCATCGCTTTTGTGGACATTCAAAAATTCTCCGGCGCCACCAGCCGCGAACATATAGACTCGCGCGGTAGCCATCCCAAACGAATATTGGTGATCCCGGCCATTTGCGTCACGCATGGCTCAGCAGTGACGGTGCTATTTGCGGGCGTTCCGTCGGAGCGATGCCTGCCCTTCCTCGGACCTAAGCCACTCAAGGCTATGGCTTACGGGACCTTTTGCTTCCTCGGCTTCGGCTTCCTTTTCGGTCGTGGCCGGATCGCCCCACGTTGGCTCGTCTTCGCCGTCGCCCCATGCGCGTGGGCGATAGAAGGTATGCACACCGAGCTTGTAGACTTTCTTCATCTCATTAACCCAGTCCGGGTGCACCCAATAGGCATGATAGTGAGTCGATTTTGAAACTTCCGGCATCCACAATTTGCCATCGAGCATGTCGCTGGCGATGCGTTTCGCGCGTTCCCAGGCATCGGGTTCGGTAACGATGTCGGGGATGCCGTCGCAGGCAAAAGTGAACTGGCAAGCAAGATGCCGATGCGAGTTTTGGTACACGACGCCGCAGACATCGTTCGGATAGAAAGGCGAGAAGACGCGGTTCATAACCACCTGCGCGACCGCGATTTGGCCGCGCACGGATTCTCCGCGCGCTTCGAAATAAACCGCATTGGCGAGACATTTCTCGGCCTTGGCACGCGCCGTGCCCGTGAGCGCCAATCGTTCTGCGGGAGACCGGGGCCGCTGATCGACGCCGGTGACCTCGCCTTTGTTGGCGACGCTCTCGCCTCCTTTGCCTTCGCCATCCGGCGAAGGTGAGCCAAGCGCCGACTGTTTGATATCGGGATCGCCGTGCGAGGCCAACACCACGGGCGCTTCACCCGGCGCCCACGGAGCAATAGCCTCGCGGCCTTCCACCATCGGATCAATTCCAAAGTAAAGCTGCGCCGCCTCCTTGCCGGTGGCCTTCTGGGGCGCGGTTGGCGTCAGATTGGCGGGCGGGATATCGGCATACGGCAAGTCGATATCGGGCGTCTTCGACTTCTCGTCCGGAGCGGTCACGAATTCGTATTGCGAGTACGGGTCAAAGCGCCCCGCGCCCTCATTTTTTTTCACCGACGCTTCCACTTCCGTCTCCGGCACTGGCCCGATTGCGAGCGCCGGCGGCAAGGGCGGCAGCGGCTCGCGCGGACGCGAGACCAGTGAATCGTGCTTTGCCTTGCGGTTGGCTTTGGGAAACTGGAGCGGCGCCGATTCGTCGCCAAGCGGTTGCTTGCCAATTGAACCGGTGATGTCTGTGGGGTCGAAGTTGGCGAGCGCATAGATCGGTGGATGCGGGATTGCGGTCCCCACCGGACGAGGAAAACTGAACATGGCGGCATGGATCGTGCCGAAGGGCGACGCGATCAGATGCTGCTGCCAGCGTTTGGCGACCCCTGGCTGACGGGCAAGCAAGGCGCCGAGATCCTGAAACGCAGTTCTTTCGGGTAGCACCACAAGCAGCGCCGTGCCAAAAGCAATCGACGCGGCTTTCCTGCGCCGCCGACGCCCAAGCGAAACTGCTCCCCGCTCGCTCAACGCCACACGCAACGTCCTGCCCCGCCCCGCCGCCGGGTGGCGGCAATGCGACAGATTTTTTTATGGGCCGATTAACCTTGCGAAGGTGTTAATTTCGCAGGTCCGCGGCGGGAATTGCGGAGACTGATGGTGTCGAGACCATCTCCCGGCGAGCCGACAAATCCGTTGGTTCTCGCAGTAACGAATGGGAAACAAAAATTAACTATATCGCAATCGCTGCCCACCAATATTGCCGCGACAGATTTTGTCGCGGGTCAGCATGTTCGATTCTCTCCTGCCATCGACAGTCGCGGGCCAAGTGTTGCTTGGCGGCGGCTTTCTTGTCGCTTTCGCTGTCCTTTGCGCACTCTATCGCCGGCTGCACGAGCAAAACGGCCGACTCTCCACCGCGCTCAACAACATGTCGCAAGGCTTGAATATGTTTGACGCGCAGGGCCGCATCATATTGCTCAACAGGCGCTACCTGGAGATGTACAAACTTTCAGCGCAGATCGTGAAGCCAGGTTGCTCGCTCAAAAGTCTGATTGAGTACCGCAAGGAAACCGGATTGTTTTCCGGCGATGTAGACAGCTACGTGGAGAAAATACTCGTTGCAATGGCGCAGGGCAAAAGCCAGGAACACTACGTCAAGGCCAGCGATGGCCGCATCGTGCTGGCTAAAAACGAGCCTTTGCCGGGTGGCGGCTGGGTCTCAACCCACGAAGATGTCACCGAGCAGCAGCACGCTGAACAGGAACGTGCGTCCATCCGCGAACAGGAACAGCGGCGTGCGGCGATCGATTCCGCCATCGCATCGTTTCGTCCAACCGTCGAGAAACTGCTGTCCAGCGTAAGCGCAAGCGCCGCGGCGATGCGCTCGACCGCCGGAGCGCTGTTCGGTTCCTCTGAGCACACGTCGCAGCGTGCGGAGAGCGCAGTGCACGCCTTCCATGAAGCATCCGCGAACGTCGAGACCGCAGCCGTTGCCGCCGAGGAACTTTCGCGTTCAATCAGCGAGATCAGCCGCCAACTCACCCTCACGAGTAACGTCGTAGGCCTCGCCACCAACGAGGCACGCGCCACCGATGACGAGATTGGCGGCCTGGCGGACGGAGCACAGAAGATCGGCGATGTGGTCAAACTGATCCGCAGCATTGCGGGACAGACAAATTTGCTGGCGCTCAACGCGACAATCGAGGCCGCGCGCGCCGGTGAGGCTGGTAAAGGTTTCGCGGTCGTCGCTTCCGAGGTCAAATCGCTCGCTGTGCAAACGGCCAAAGCGACCGAAGATATCGCCAATCATATTCTCGCGGTGCAGGATTCGACTGGCGCCGCGGTGGAAGCCATCCGGCAGATCGCCGCCCGCATGCGCGAGATCAATGAAAATACCTCTGCAGTGGCCGCATCTGTCGAGCAGCAAAATTCGGCGACCAGTGAAATCTCACGCAACGTCGCCAGCGCGGCCGAGGGTACCGGTCACGTTGTGTCGGTGCTGGGCGACGTCGCCGGCGCGGCAACACAGACGCGCTCCTCGGCTGAAGTCGTACGCGATGCTTCGGAAGCAGTGGAGCATGCCGTCGCCGACCTGCGGCTCGAGGTCGAAGACTTCCTTGGCAAAGTAGCCGTGTGACCCTACGCCTGGCTGGCCGCGGCTTCTCCGAGCGCGGCTTGCGCGGCGGCGAGACGGGCGATCGGCACCCGGAACGGCGAGCAAGACACGTAGTCGAGTTTGGCTCCGTGACAGAAGGCGACCGAGGCCGGATCGCCGCCATGCTCGCCGCAAATTCCCACTTTCAGCTTGGGGCGGACCTTGCGGCCACGCTCGACACCGATTTTCACCAATTCGCCAACGCCCTGCTGATCGATTGTCACGAATGGATCGGCAGGAAGGATGCCACGCGCGGTGTAGATGCCGAGGAAACTCGCCGCATCATCGCGGGAAATACCAAAGGTGGTTTGCGTCAGATCGTTCGTGCCGAATGAAAAGAACTCGGCGGTCTCCGCGATTTCGGCAGCCATCAAGGAGGCGCGCGGCAACTCAATCATGGTCCCGACCTGGTAGTCGACCTTAGCGCCTTTTTCCTTTGCAACCGCTTGTGCCATCTGGTCGATGCGTGCCTTGACCAAATCGAGTTCGGCTTTGGTGGCAATCAACGGCACCATGACCTCGGGGACCACGGGCTTGCCGGTGCGCTTGGCGGCTTCGACCGCCGCCTCGAAGATGGCTCGCGCCTGCATCTCGGCGATTTCCGGATAGGCAATGGCGATGCGGCAGCCGCGGAATCCCAACATCGGATTGAATTCTGACAACTCGTTCGCACGCGCCGCAAGTTTTTTTGGATCGGCACCCATGGCAGCGGCGACCTCGGCAACCTCTTCGTCACCGTGCGGCAGAAACTCGTGCAAAGGCGGGTCCAGGAGGCGAATGGTCACCGGCCGGCCGGCCATGATCTCAAACAGTTCGACAAAGTCGGCGCGTTGCATCGGCAGAAGTTTGGCGATCGCCGCGCGGCGAGACTTTTCTTCGTCGGCCAGGATCATTTCCCGGACAGCCTGGATGCGCGCCTCATCGAAGAACATATGCTCGGTGCGGCAAAGGCCGATGCCCTCGGCGCCGAACCGGACCGCAGCCTTCGCATCGTTCGGCGTGTCGGCGTTGGCACGCACACCGAGGCGGCGCACCTTGTCGGCCCAACCGATCAAGGTCGCGAATTCGCCGGACAGTTGCGGCTCGATCATATCCACCTTGCCGGCCAGCACCTGCCCGGTTGACCCGTCGACCGTAATGTAATCGCCCTTTTTGAAGGTCTGGCCGCCGGCCGTCATGGTGCCCGCGGCATAGTCGACCCGCAGCGAGCCGGCGCCGGAAACGCAGGGCTTACCCATGCCGCGCGCAACCACCGCGGCATGGGAGGTCATGCCGCCACGGGTGGTCAGGATGCCCTCAGCCGCGTGCATGCCGTGGATGTCCTCGGGTGAAGTTTCCACGCGCACCAGGACAACTTTTTTTCCGTCGGATTTGAGTTGCGCGGCTTCATCGGACGAAAAAACGATCTCGCCGCTGGCGGCGCCCGGTGAAGCCGGCAGCCCCGTGGCGATGACCCGACGATGCGCGCGCGGATCGATGGTCGGATGCAGCAATTGATCGAGACTCAGCGGATCAACGCGCAGCACCGCATCGTTTTTTGTAATAAGACCTTCGTTCGCAAGTTCGACTGCGATGCGCAAGGCCGCCTTTGCGGTGCGCTTGCCCGAGCGGGTCTGCAACATCCACAACTTGCCCTGCTCCACCGTAAATTCGAGGTCCTGCATGTCACGGTAGTGACGTTCGAGAATGTTGTAGATGCGCTTGAGTTCGCCATAAGCCTTCGGCAACGTGTATTCCATTGATGGCTTATCGGAGCCGGCCTCCTTGCGCGCGGCCTCGCTGATTTCCTGCGGGGTGCGGATACCGGCGACAACATCTTCGCCCTGCGCGTTGATCAGAAACTCACCGTACAATTTCTTCTCACCGGTCGACGGATTGCGCGTGAAGGCAACGCCGGTTGCAGAGGTGTCGCCCATGTTGCCGAACACCATTGCTTGTACGTTGACCGCCGTCCCCCAGCTTTCCGGAATATTGTGCAGCTTGCGATATGTGATGGCGCGTTGGTTCATCCAGGAGCCGAACACAGCTCCGATCGCACCCCAGAGCTGCTTGTGCGGATCCTGCGGGAATTCCTGACCCAGCTCGTCCTTGACGCGCTTCTTGTAGCGCACCACGAGTTCGGCCCAATCGTCGGCGGAAAGGTCGGTATCGAGGCTGTAACCTTGCCGCTCCTTGTGATGGTCGAGCAATTCCTCAAAGTGCTCATGGCCAACGCCGAGCACCACATCCGAGTACATCGTGATGAAGCGGCGATAGCTATCAAATGCAAACCGCCGGTCGCCGGATTTCTTCGCGAGCACTTCAACAGTCTGGTCGTTGAGACCTAGATTAAGCACCGTGTCCATCATTCCGGGCATCGACGCGCGGGCGCCCGATCGCACCGAGACCAGCAATGGATTGGATCTATCGCCGAAGGTCTTGCCTGTGATTCGGCCGACCTGTGCGAGCGCCTTTTCCACCTGAGCGCGCAAGTCCTTCGGATATTCCTTGTTGTGCGCGTAATAGTAAGTGCAGACGTCAGTGGTGATGGTGAAGCCAGGCGGGACCGGGAGCCCGAGATTGGCCATTTCGGCAAGCCCGGCGCCCTTGCCGCCCAGGAGATTGCGCAGCGCGGCCTTGCCCTCGGCGCGTCCGTCACCAAAACCATAGACCCACTTGCCCTTGGATTGGCGGGCAGCGGTCCTCGGCTTGGGCCGGGGTGCCTGCCGCACGACATGTTTCTTGCTCTTTTTTCCGGCGCGCGAACGTTTTCGTTTGGCCATAGGTCAAGCAATGATGGTGGGACAACGGCCCTTTAAAAGCACCGCCGAATAGCCCGGCGCAAGCCCTGAATTCCGATCAGCGGAAAAGCCCGAGACCCAGGATACCCACAGCGATCAGATAGATGGCGACGATGAAGTTAAGCAGGCGCGGCATGATAAGGATAAGAATGCCGGCGATCAGCGCGATGATGGGCTGCAAATGCGCGATGCTGATGGTCATGATGTATTCCCCAATCGGATGGCAATGGAATTGAAACGACGAGGTGGCGGTGGCAGTTCCACCACATAGTCGAAGTTTGGTGCTGGCTATCCCTCGATCTTCGAGAAATCCGCGACACTGCTCGTCGCCTCCCGGATTTCATTGAGCAGCTTGAGCCGGTTTTCTCTCAACGCCTTGTCATCGACATTGACGGTGACTTTGTCGAAAAAGGCATCCACGCGCGGCCGAAGCCTGGCCATGGCCCGCATGGCAGCTGCGAAATCCTCCCTGCCGATCGCGGCCGAGGCTTCTTTCTTGGCGACGTCAACGGCCTCGGCGAGTGCCTTCTCTTCCGGCAATTGATAGCGCTTCGCGTCAGGTGCGCCTGTATATTCCCGCTTATCCTTCTTTTCCTCGATGCGAATGATATTGGTCGCGCGCCTGTAGCCGGCGAGCAGGTTCTTTCCATCATCGCTGTCGAGGAATTTTCCAAGCGCTTCCACACGACGCACGATCATCAGCAGGTCGTCCTGGCCAGGCAGTGAAAACACTGCGTCAACCAAATCGTGCCGCGCACCTTGTTCACGAAGTTGTACTTTCAGGCGGTCGGCAAAGAAGGCGATCAGGTCATACGTTTGTTGCAGATACGTGTGCGCTTGTACGAGCAAAGGCTTGGCGACCTGCTTGGTCTTCTCGGAAACAAGAACTTCGAGCTTGACGGCCAGCTCGATGTCGCTTGCGCTTATCTTGGCGATCTGTTCGTTCAGCGGGTGCAGCATTGTGATGGCGCTGGCGAGAGCTTCATCGCGCGCGACCGAGCCAAAGTGCCGCCAGAACAACACGCGCAGCGGCAATCGCAATTCATTTTCGGTGACGATCCGAATAATGCCCAGCGCCGCTCGTCTCAGCGCGTAAGGGTCCTTTGAGCCTGTGGGCTTTTCACCGACCGCCCAAAAGCCCACCAGCGTGTCGACCTTGTCCGCAAGCGCCACCGCTATCGCCACCGGATCACCCGGCACCAGGTCGTCGGGGCCCTTTGGCTTGTAGTGATCTTCGATGGCATGCGCCACCGCCTCATCCTCGCCCTGCGCCTCGGCATAGTAGCGACCCATCAGGCCTTGCAGTTCCGGGAACTCCCCGACCACCTCGGTCAAAAGGTCGGCCTTGCATAGTTGCGCGGCGCGCTCGGCTTTCGCCGTTTTGGCGTTCACGCCGGGCGCAACCTGGACGGCGAGTGCCGCGATTCGCGCAATACGTTCGGCTTGCGAGCCCAACTTCTCGTGAAACACGATTTGCTCGAATTTTTGCAGCCGGTCTTCCAGACGTGTCTTTAGATCGGTCTCATAGAAGAACTTTGCGTCAGACAATCGTGCACGGATGACGCGCTCGTTGCCTGCAATAATGGCCTTGCCGCCATCGGTGGCCTCTTCGTTCGCGACCAGGATAAATTTGTTGACCAGCTTGGCCGTCTGCGGATCGCGCAGCACGAAGCATTTCTGGTTATTGCGGATGGTGGCGCGGATGACCTCATCCGGGATCGACAGGAATGCCTGCTCAAAGGTGCCCATCAGCGTCACCGGCCACTCGACAAGACCGGCGACCTCGGCGACCAACCCATCGTCTTCCACCAGCTCGAAGCCTTGAGCGAAAGCGAGGTTCTTGGCGTCGGCAAGGATCATGTCGGCACGCCGCGCCGGATCGAGAATCACCTTGGCCCGTTTTAGCTTGTCGACGTAGTCGTCAAAGCGACGTACCTCTATTTCCTCCGGCGCCATGAAGCGATGGCCGCGCGTCTTGTTGCCGCCTTTGATGCCATCAATATCAAGCGGAACGACTTCGGGGTCCTGGGTTTCGGGACCAAAGGTTGCGACGATGGAGTGCAGCGGGCGCACCCACGACAGGGAACCTGGTTTCGCCGAGCTTGCACCCCAGCGCATCGACTTTGGCCA
>Ga0187785_10000526_pt1 | contig 14232 bp, 10 predicted proteins | sample 0815_BV2_4_20_MG_FD_132466 | JGI IMG/M metagenome (GOLD analysis project Ga0187785, IMG submission 132466) | Tropical peat soil microbial communities from peatlands in Department of Meta, Colombia - 0815_BV2_4_20_MG | ecosystem: Environmental > Terrestrial > Soil > Wetlands > Peat | place...
ATCATGAGTGAAATGGAAAGCACGGTTGAGGATACCCTATCCAAAAAGACTATAAAAGAGTTGATTACGACCGGCGTTTCCGGCAGTGAAAAAAAAGAGGTTATTTGAGTCTGAAATCCACACGGCTGTTTTTGAGCTTGTCCTTCTTTTCGGGTTCAAGGGACTTAGGCTCAACTAGGAAGACTCTGTCTGCTGTAACCTTTCCGGACTTCAATATATAGTCTTTGATCTTGAGTGCCCGCTGAGAAGCAAGCTGCCTTAAATCATTATCTCCGACCACTATGTGAGTCAGCATCAGCTTTTCCATCTCGGGCACAGGCAGGTCCTTCACAAAGAGGAGCATGGTCCTGGGCTTGGGGAATTCTTCTTCCTTGTAAGCCATTTTAAGGTACTTGGCATATTCCTCTTTTGGGATAGTTATCTGATCTACCGGCACCGCAGGTTGTCCTTTCTTGACCAGTTCTTTCAGCTTCTGGGCCTTGATCTTCTTCATGAACAGATATTGCTTCAGCCCCTCACGGTCTTTGTCGACGTCAGCATGCCCTTCGATCTCGAGTCTTAACCCAGGCCTGTCAGAGAGGGCTTTTACAAGGGTGTCTAGTTTCTTTATCGACTGATCCGATAAATCCAGGCTACCGGGGTCGAACTCCACGTAGCTCAGTTCCTCTCCACCTCCAAAAAGCGCCCCGAGAAGGGCAAACGGCGAAGTGGCAGCCTTTGCAAGAAGATTGAGCAATATCTTTATCACTATCCTCCCGACACTGAATTTGGGATCGTCAATATATCCGGTAACAGGTATGTTCAGGTCAATCTCTCCTTTTCTGTTCTTAAGGAGCGCTATGGCCAGCCTGACAGGAAGTTTTGTGGCATGAGGACTTTCAACCCGATCTCCGAGGGTAAACTGGTCGAGAAAAATGTTGTTCTGGGATTCAAGCTTATTTTTCACTATGAGGTACTGGAGATTAAGGGAAAGCGCTCCCTTCTGAATGGTGTATCCCAGGTACCTTCCCGAGTAAGGTGTCACGGGACTTAGATCCATGTTCTTGAAATCAATCTTAAGGTCGACATAAAGATCGTCCCTCAAAGGGTTTATTTTCCCGGTGATTTCAAGAGGAGCATAGTCCTCCAGTTTCCCCCTCAGGTCAACATCGGCAAACTTGCTCTCTTCAGAAGAAAGGCCTGATATCTTTCCTCCGAGTTCGAGAAAGTTGGAGGAATAGTTGGGCTGGATGTGTCTGTCCGAAAAATTGATCGTTCCGCCCTGCAAAGTCACCGAATCTATCTTTATCAGCTTTTCAGGTTTCTTCAGAGCAGTGACATCATTAGGCTGCAAAACAATACCAGCAGGTTTTTGGTTATCACTTTTCTGTTTGCTCCTTGTTGTGAATTCCGGTAGTTCAGGCTTGGCCTCAGCAGCAGGTTTTTCTGCTTCTGCTTGCGCCGCAGCTGAATGCTCTGTGCCCTTTTCCCGCACTATCCCCTGAAGGTTCATGGAGCCGTCTTTGTTTATAATGACGCGGGAGTAGAAATCAGTCAGCGCCACCTTATCTATGCTTACAAAAATAGGATTATAAGTGGCATTTATCCCCCCAAAATGAAGTGAGTCCCATTTCAGAAACTCATCCGCATTTGCTTTATCAAGGGAATTGAATTTTGTTATGGATGCCTCGCCTTTGCATGAGGCATTCATTGCGCCGTTTTTGGAGAAACCGACAGAAACATGCCCGTCCGCAGAAATATTGCCCTGGGTGATCAGGATTTTGACACGGTCCGTAAAGTAAGCCTGTAAAGGGGCGATCTCGATGTCTTTCATAATCAGTTTCATATCTGCAGAAACCGGATTGATTCCGACAGAGCCATTCGTTGCAACTGCCCCTTTCTTATTGAACAGAAAAGAAAGTGATGCCTTACCTTTGGAGTTTTTGGCTGTTGATATGTCCGAGCCCCTAAAGTTTATCTTTTGAGCAAGCAGGCTGACGGGTTCCTGAGTCGCTGAATCTTCCACTTTTACAGTATAATTCTCAGCCGCAATCTTCTTTAAGGCAACAAGGAATTCCTTTCCCTTCACGGGCTTGCCAGGTTTGCCGGGTTTTACACCCGAATCCGGGGATTCAGGAACAAGGCCCAGGACATTTATTTTCCCGTCCTGGTAACGGCGTATTTTCAAAATACCGTTCTTTGTTGAAAGCATGCCGATGCTGACCTCTTTCTTTGCAAGGAAGGCAGATGTATTGTTGAGTGAGACTGAAGGAATATTCAGAAAATCATCTTTTTCCCCTCTCTTCTTCAATCTCAGAGATGTCAATATTGCAGACAGTTCAGAGAGTTCCGTCTCATATTCATTCCCACTTTTCTTAACGATATATTTTGTTGAAAGGTCTAGCCCCCCTGATCCGATATCAAAAAGAACCCTTTCAGAATAGTATGGAGAATATTTTCTGAGCTTTATCTGTTTGAGTTCTAGGGAGCCCCCGGACATGAAAGGATTGATCGAAAACTCACTTTGGAGCTTCGCGCTTTCCCCAGATTCGGTGCTGAACGAGAGATGAGCCTCCGCTTTCTTATCCGGAGTTGTACTCAGGTTGTTGATTCCAACATCTATCATTCCCAATGTGGTCTTGAAGGTCCCTGTTTTGAGAGAATCTGAAAACATGATCTTCCCGTCTGCAATCTGAATTACGTCAGCATCCAGGGAGAGGGGGACTTCTTCTTTTGCAGGCTTCTGTTCAGCCGGTTTCCTTTCCGGCAGAAGCACCATCAGGTTTATCTTCCCGGATCTGTCATGAGCTATGTTGAGCTCCGGAGATTTGAGCATCACCCCGGACAAGTGTACTCTCTTTGCGATCAGGTCCGATCGAGCAAAAGATGTTTTAAAAAATGGGAGAGATATGAGGGGATTATCTCGAAGATCGATGACTCTAATCTTCTTTAACACGATGTCACCGGTCAGATCAAGTGACGGCGGCTTGTCTTTGTACTGTGCATATGAGATCGCAGCGTTTATGTCCAGAAATCCGGACGGTACCTTGAACTGCGCCTTAAAAGGAGAATACGCCATATAGTATGGGATATCCAGGTCATCAATGTTGATCTCAAAATGAGTCTCATGAGAGTCCTTGAACGGTTTGGTTTTGCCCTGGAAAACAACCGGTGTGTCGTTGACCTTTGCCTGAAAAGACGGCTGAACGTAAATGTCTGTATTGTAGGGTAGATTAGATATGAACGGAATCTTGATGTCCATGTCGCGAACCTTATGCCTTGTGTGTTTAGGGCCGTCAAAGAAGTCGATACTTCCGTTAAGCATCTGAATGTTGTTAAAGGAAAACCGCGGGGTACCTGCTTCTTTCTTTGGCTTCGATTCGAGGAGGTCTGAAAAGTTGTACGATCCGTCCTCGTTTCGCCGGATGTTCACATAGGGCTTGTCCACTCTAACCTCGCTCAGGACTAAACCCCTCTTCAAGACGGAGATGCTCTGCAGGTTCACATAGAGTTCATCAAATGATGCAAACGCATCCACACTCTTTTCTTCATTGACCAGGAAGCCTCTCAGCGTTACAGAGAGCACGAACGGATTTACTTTCACCTGCTTTATAGAAACCTTACGGTGCAGTTCTTCGGAGAGCTTCTTCGTGATTACGGACTTAAGAATGGGGGGGAGTATGAAAAACCCTGTGATCGAGAAGACCAAAAGGAAAACCACAATGCCAATGGAAGCCTTTCGTACGGTGGCATTCGATTTGATACCTTCCAGTCCTGCACTTAGTTTCATTGATTACATTCTAGTATGAAATCTATCTCCTGTAAATGCCCGGCATTTCCATTCGCCTTGCCCGAGACTTTCCCCGCCATTCCGAGCCGATTTCCTCTTCCCGCTGACGTCAAGCATTGCGAACTGATAAGCACGGTACTTTTTGCTGGTATTGAAGTAATTCTCCCGTTAGTATCGGAAGGAATCTTTCTGCTATAATACCTTTCGTTATCAATATCTTATTGAACCCATAGTATCGATTTCAGGAGGTAGCCACAGTTGGAAGAAAAATACAGCCCGCAGACTGTCGAGTCTAAATGGCAGAAGTATTGGGCGGACAGGGATCTCCACTCTACGGTAAGGGCTCCGGGCAGGGAAGGTTTTTACTGCCTCGAGATGTTCCCATATCCCTCGGGTGAGATTCATATGGGACATGTCAGGAACTATTCGATCGGCGATGTTATAGCTCGATACAAGAGAATGCGAGGCTGCAATGTACTCCATCCAATGGGCTGGGATTCATTCGGCCTGCCCGCGGAAAATGCGGCCATAAAACATGGCGTACACCCTTCGGAGTGGACTCACAAGAACATCGCGAATATGAAGCGGCAGCTCAACAGAATGGGGCTCAGTTATGACTGGGACAGGGAGGTTACGACCTGCAGCCCCGAATACTACAAATGGAACCAGTGGTTCTTCATCAAGATGCTGGAAAAGGGACTTGCATACAAGAAATTTTCATATGTCAACTGGTGCCCTTCGTGTGCCACTGTGCTTGCAAATGAACAGGTGATCGATGAGAAATGCTGGCGGTGTGACAGTGTTGTAATACAGAAGAAACTCGAGCAATGGTTCTTCAGGATTACCCACTATGCGGAAGAGCTACTTCAGGGCTGCGATGAACTGACCGGCTGGCCCGAACGTGTTGTCCTTATGCAAAAGAACTGGATCGGCAAGGGTGAGGGTGTAGAGGTCGATTTTCCGATGGAGGGGATTAATGAAAGCCTCAGGATCTTTACAACCAGACCCGACACCCTTTTTGGTGTTACTTTTATGTGCATTGCCCCTGAGCATCCCCTCGTGGGAAAACTCGTCCGGGACAAAAGCGGGCTTGATGCGGTCAAGGCCAAATATGGGAAGGAGACCGAAAAGGTCGGGCTATTTACGGGCCATCATGCGGTCAATCCTCTGAATGGTGACAAGGTTCCGGTGTACGTTGCCAACTTTGTCCTTATGGAATACGGTACCGGCGCCATAATGTCTGTCCCTGCCCATGACCAACGGGATTTCGAGTTTGCCAAGAAATATGATATACCGATAAAAGCAGTCATCATAGCGGAAGAAAAATCCGAAACCCGAAATCCTAAATCCGAAACCATGCAAGAGGCATATGAGGATGACGGGATCCTCGTGGGTTCTGGGCGCTTTACAGGAATGAAGAGTGAAGTTGCTAAAAAAGAGATCATAAAATATATAGAAGAGAAGGGCCTCGGCAAGGCGATTGTCAATTACAAGCTCCGCGACTGGGGTATTTCGCGGCAGAGATATTGGGGTACTCCCATACCCGTAATTTATTGCGATGCCTGCGGCGCTGTGCCCGTACCGGAAAAGGACCTTCCTGTTATCCTTCCTGAGGATGTGAAACTGACAGGGAAGGGCAGTTCACCACTTCTAGAGTCTGATTCTTTTCTATATACGGCGTGTCCGAATTGCGGGTCCGGTGCAAGACGCGAGACAGATACCATGGACACCTTTGTGGACTCTTCTTGGTATTTCATCAGGTACTGTTTCACAAAAGGCGATATAGATCTGATTTCAGAGCTCCGGTCTCCTGAATCCGAACAAAGATACTGGATGCCTGTTGACCAGTATGTCGGCGGCGTCGAGCATGCGGTACTGCATCTTCTCTATTCAAGGTTCTTCACCAGGGTCCTGCGTGATCTTGGTCTCATACAGGTCAGCGAACCGTTCCGGAACCTCCTCACCCAGGGCATGGTCATAAAAGACGGTGCCAAGATGTCGAAGTCAAAGGGCAATGTCGTAGATCCAAACTATCTCATAGAAAGATACGGGGCGGACACCTCAAGATTGTTTTCCCTTTTTGCCGCCCCTCCAGAGAGAGATCTCGAGTGGTCTGACAAGGGGGTAGACGGGGCTCACAGGTTTTTGAACAGGCTCTGGGGGATTGTATATAAGAATCAATCCGCGTTGAGACAGGCAAACGCCGAGATAGGCGACAGAGCGAATCTGCGGCATGCCGCTTCTCGCCTCTACCGCAAGACCCATCAGACTGTGAAGAAGGTTACAAACGATATTGAGCGGGAATATCACTTTAACACTGCTATTGCCGCATTGATGGAACTTGTCAACGAAGTAATATCGTTTGAGCCTGCTTCAGAGGATGATCAGGCTGTTCTGAAATACGCGGTCGAGAAACTTCTCCTGCTGCTCTCTCCTTTTTCACCGCATATCGCGGAAGAGTTGTGGGAGACGATGGGAAACACCCCGAGTGTCTTCGAGAGATCGTGGCCTGAATGGGACGAAGAGGCAGCAAAAGAAGATACGATAGAACTCGTGGTACAGGTGAACGGAAAGCTGAGGTCAAAGGTGATGATCCCGGTGGGCACCCCGGACGATGAGATAAAGAGGCTTGCCCTCGATGATCAGAGGATCAAAGAAACAATTGGCGATAAGCCGATCAAAAAGGTTATCGTAGTTAAGGGCAAATTAGTTAATATAGTCATCGGAGAATAGATGAAAACTCAGAGAGAAGAAAACAGGGCAGAGACAAGAATTCGGACAGGGGAAGATCGTGCCTCTCTTCAAATGTTTCTGTATTCACTCTGTTTCTGTCTCGTTGCTATCGGCTTGTCCGGCTGCGGCTACGCGATTCACACCAAGGCGTCTCTTCCGTTTGACGAGATACAGATCGGCACTATCGAAAACAGGACATACGAGCCGAAGCTCCAGGACCGGCTAAACAAGTCCCTGACTGAGGAGTTTCTGAAACAGGGAATCTCCGTCCGCAACAATGCAGGCTATAAACTGAGCGGGGTCATCCGCAAATTCTCGCTGCAGGTTTTGTCTGAAAAGTCGGATGTTGCAGCCGAATACGAAGTGACGGTAATAGGGGATTTCAAGCTTGCTGACCCTAAAGGAAACATCAAGGAATTCAAGGATATCGGATCTCCGTTTATTGTCTCGTTCTCAGGAGCAGGGCAGCTTAACCAGTTGATCGCAAATAAGGAGCTGGCGTCGGAGAGGGCACTGCAAGACATGGCCTCCGAGATTGTAGCGGCCCTTATTTATCGATGAGCTACCAGGCGTTCTTAAGCGAGATCGAAAAAGGCCTCCCTTCCCCTGTTTACCTTTTCTACGCTGCTGATCCGTTCATCCTCAGAGAAGGGATCGTGGCCGTCAAAAGGGTCGTGCCGGAGCCTGACCGCGACTTCAACCTCCATATATTTGATATGGCAGCCACGGATGATGCCTTCACGGTTCAGCAGATGCTGGATGTGATGAACACCGTGTCTTTTTTTGGCGGCAGGCGCTTCACGATTCTGACCGGGAATATTCAGAAGATAGCCAAGAAAGACCTTGAAAAAATCCATGATTATATCGCTTCACCAGCTCCGAACACGGTTTTTGTGATATTTCACAGCGGTACTCTCAAGAAAGACGGCAAGACAAAGTTCGATGTCCTGAAACAGATCTCGCTTGACATACGTGAAGCAGAGATTCCCTTTTGGATAAAGGAGCGTGTCAGGACCAGGGGAGTGGAGATATCCGACAGGGCGGCGAACTATTTGATAGCCACCACCGGGATAGACCTGGGACTCCTTGCCTCTGAAATAGAGAAGCTTTCTTTCATCGGCAAGAAGAGGATCGATGTCGATGACATAGCGGACCTCCTGGCAGGAGGCAGACTCTATAATGTATTTGACCTCATAACCGCGCTCAGGTCAAAGGATGCCGATAAGGTCTTCAGAATCTATAAGACACTAAAAGAGACAGCGGACGATTATTCACTCATCGGGGCGCTGAACTGGCAGTACGGCCGTGAGCTGCATGCGGGTCTGAGCCCCGCGGAAAACAACTCTTTCCTTCAGGTCTTTGAGCTCCTGAATTCAGTTGACATAGATATCAAGAGCTCCGGGAGAAACTTCCCCATCGAATATCTTCTGATTAGGCTTCTCCGGTTGCGGGAAGGTCGGACTGCGGCTTAAGGGCGTTTACTTTCTTAGTGAGCCTCGATACGTTTCTCGCAGCGGTATTCTTGTGCATAACGCCTTTTGAAGCTGCTTTCCCGATAGCCTTGACAGCCTGATGAAGAGCATTCTGCGCTTCTTCCCTGCTGTTGGCAGTAAGAGCGGTTTCAACCTTCTTCACCACGGTTTTCACCGAGCTTTTCACTGATTTATTGCTGAGATTTCCTTTTTCAGCCTGTCTCGCTCTCTTCATGGCAGACAGATTTTTCTTTGGTCTTGCTTTTGCTGGCAATTTGAGACCTCCTTATTGAAGACGTAAGTATAAATATTAACACAAAATATGGTTATAAATGCAATATCTATTTGGAATCCGGTTTGTAAGCCTTCAGGCGCGGGCTCAATCCCCTACCTGAAAAGGGAAGGATTTCAAATGCCGGGAACTCAAGGTCTACAGGGTACGGCTTTCCGATTCGTCTTAAGCCTCATCGAGATTGTCTTTGATTTTGCTTCTGAAATCGAGCAATCTCCTCTACAGCGTCCCATACATTCTAAATATCAGCCTCGATACTCAGCATCCAGAAAAGAGACGGGGTTTCCAGTATGAGACCACGCATCTTTTCCGAAACCCAATGGGAGTCTTCTCCCAGATTGTAGAAATATGTGTCGATTCCAAAGAACCCGTCAAGCAGGTGGGTGATCACGTGGAGCATCTTTGTCTTGTACCCCTGGGGTAATTCGGACAGATCATGCAGGGTGTTTACCCCTTCTCTCTGCAACTCTGCCGTCAGGTTGTCCACGATCTGGCGGTTTCTCGATATGGCCTCGTTTAGTCTCTCCTGAAACCCCCTGTCGGTGGCGGGAAGTGATTTGTCTTCAACCACGGTTATCGTCGAATACCTTACCAGCTGATACCGTTCGAAGAATTGCAGCACTGTCTGTCTGCAGTGGGCGAAGTCCTGACCTTTGACCAGAATCTCGTGCGCATAGTGTGACTTCCTGAGGTCGTCCTGCCTTGATAGTATGTCTTGATAAGGCATTCAACATACTATCAATATCCCTCCTTTTTTTCAATGGTGATGAGACACGTGAAAGCGGGAAACGTTTGTGTTAAGATGTATCACATGAAAAAATACAGACCGATATCGCTGAAGCGGATCAAGACTTATTCCATCAACAAGAGGGAGAGCAAGGTATCCCTCTCATCAGTGGCTTCACCTTTTGTTAAAGGAGAGTCCTTGGGAAACTTCTTGGGTAATCTCCCGGACATACTTGCTGCCGGAGACTTCAAGGCCGTTGTCAAGGCCGTTGCCGGGGCAAGGAAAAACAAGAGGCCTGTGATATTAGGGATGGGCGCCCATCCGATCAAGGTCGGATTGTCTCCTGTAATTGTCGACCTAATGGAGAAGGGGATTGTAACAGCCATTGCCGCAAACGGGGCAAGCATTGTCCACGACTTCGAACTCGCCTTCGCGGGCCAGACCTCTGAAGATGTAGGCAAGGAACTTTGTACCGGAAGCTTTGGTATGGCTTCGGAAACAGGGACCTACCTGAACAGGGCGATAAGAGCAGGCGTTAAGAAGAGATACGGCATAGGAAAAGCGGTTGGGGAGATGATCCGAGGCAGCCGGTTCCCTTTCAGGGACAAGAGCATTTTTGCTAACGCGTGCCGTCTGGATATCCCTGCAACCGTGCATGTGGCCATCGGCACTGATATAATCCATATGCATCCTGAAGCAAGTGGTTCCGCAATAGGAGAAGGTAGTTTCACGGACTTCAGACTATTGATATCCGTTGTCTCCGATCTGGAGGGCGGTGTATACATCAACCTGGGCTCAGCAGTAATTCTGCCGGAGGTTTTTTTGAAGGCGTTGACAGTGGCGAGAAATCTCGGCAACAGAGTCGGAGACATCACTACGGTCAATATGGATTTTATACAACACTACAGGCCCCGGATGAATGTCCTGCAGCGGCCCACCATCGGCAAGGGCGCTTCCTATGCCCTTACCGGGCACCACGAAATCATGTTCCCCCTCCTGGCTGCAGCGATTATCGAACAGCTGGGATAATTCCATATCGCGCAGTTATAGGAACATTATGTGAATTTTGCGGGTTATTCGGTTTCCCGAAGAATTGAGTTGAATTGTCCGTCTATTTAAAGCTTTTTCTGCATGTATACAACATCAAATGCCTTGCCTCTCTTATTACCGATTCCCTCAAAACGACCACATTCTGCGAAGCCGTTTTCTTTGTGGAAACTAATACTGCCTGTGTTCAGTGAGGATATGCTCGCCAGTATGGAGGTAATTCCTTTTTCTTTTGCCTGCTCAATAAGGGAATGAAGCATCCTCTTCCCTATGCCTCTTCCTGTATATCCGGGTTTTATGAAATATGTTATCTCAGCAGTTTGAGAAAAGGTCGGGAAGGGACTGTAGGCCCTTAACATGCCAAAGCCCAGTATATTGCCGCCTTCATCCTTGACGGAAACGGCGGGATAGCCTTCGGACATTTCCAGGATACTGTCGAAAAATTGATAAGGCATCTTGTGCTCAGGGTATGCCGCAAAACTGTTTTCAACATAGTGGTTGAAAATATCTATAACCCCTTCCCGATCATCTTTTGAAAGTGGCGTTATTCTAACATCCATTTCTTCCGTGCCCACTATCCGCTCCCCTCTAATTATTGGCTGTCTGATTCATTCAGAACAATTATATCATGAGTAAAGGGGGTGCCCACCTGAGGGATGAAGAGAACGGTCCCGGATTAGTACCGGAAGAAGTTCGTCAAGGATCCCAGCATTGCGACCGGGGGATCATTGTGAGATAATTTTCTTAAATAGAACGATAGACGTGTATGCATAAACGGTCCGGGGAATCGCGGTTTTTATACAGTATTTGATGACATTATCCTGCTGACATGATTAAGGAGGCGTTGCTATGAAGGTCACCAGAAGACAGTTCCTCAGGGTTTCACTCGGGGCCATCGGCGCGGCTGTGGCAACAGAGGCGGTCTGTTTTGGAGCGGATACCAGTGGTATACGGAAGAAGGCGGAGAAAGTCCCTATCAAAACAGGGAAACTGGTACCCGGACTCTGTCCATTTTGTTCAGTGGGCTGCGCTCAGCTCGTGATGACGGGCGACGATGGCAAGATTCTGAACATCGAGGGTAATCCCGATTCCCCGATAAATGAAGGGACTTTGTGCCCTAAAGGGGCTGCCACCTATCAGTTTGTCATGAACGACCTCCGGTGGACAAAGGTCAAGTATCGTGCCCCCGGGAGTGACCACTGGGAAGACAAACCCCTGGATTGGGCTATGGACCGCATTACCAAACTCGTTAAGGAAACACGCGATAAGAACTTCAACGAATTCCAGGACATACCGGATGAAAAAGGAGGCGTGACAAGAAAACGCGTGATGAACACTTATGCGCTTGCCTCTCTTGGCGGGGCAACGATCGATAATGAATGGAACTACGCCCAGCAGAAACTGATGCACGCGCTGGGTGTTGTCTATGTGGAAAATCAGGCCCGCATATGACATTCGTCCACTGTCCCCGGTCTGGGGGTCAGTTTCGGCCGCGGAGGCTCAACTACTTTCCCGAGGGATCTTGTCAACTCCGACGCTGTTATGATTATGGGATCAAATATGGCCGAGTGCCATCCGGTGGCATTTCGCTGGCCGCTCAGGGCCAAAACAGAACATGGAGCGGTCCTGATGCACGTTGATCCCCGCTTTACACGGACTTCTGCCCTGAGTGATATACACGTCCAGATCCGCGCAGGCACGGACATCCTATTCCTCGGAGCGCTTATTACCTATATGATCAACAGCGAACACTGGAACACCGATCCCTTCTTCAAGGAATATGTTGTCAACTATACGAATGCGGCTACGCTGGTGAACGCTGATTACAAGGACGCGGAAGATCTAAACGGCGTGTTTTCCGGGCTTTCGGCTGACGGAAAATACTATGACCATGGAACCTGGTCTTACCAGCGGCATCCTGCGGCAGAACCGTCCGTTACCGAGGCAAAGACTTTTACGGATCTGCTGCTGCAGAGAATTCCGGGCAGGCCTAAGACAGATAAGACTCTTCAGGATCAGCAGACGGTATTTCAGATTGTGAAGAAACACTATTCCCGCTACACACCTGAAATGGTGGAGCGTGTCTGCGGCTGTTCGAAAGAGATGTTCAAGAAAGTTGCTGAGACTCTTCTGAATAACTCCGGGCGGGATAAGACTTCCAATATTACATATGCTGTTGGCTGGACACAGCACACGGTCGGCGTTCAGATAATACGCACCGCTGCGATGCTGCAGGCCCTGCTCGGGAACATCGGCAGACCGGGCGGAGGGGTCCTGGCATTGCGGGGGCATTCGACTATCCAGGGTTCGACCGATATCGCTACACTTTACCATTCTCTTCCCGGATACCTGAACATGCCGGATGCCCGTCTGAATCATGACACCCTCAAGGATTTCATACTGACTGAAGCTGTGCCCCTGTCAACGAGCTACTGGGGCAATTACCCGAAATTCGCCGTATCATATTTTAAGGCGCAGTATGGTGACGCGGCCACCAAAGAGAACGACTACGGATACAACTATCACCCCAAGATCACAGGCGATCATTCTCATCTCCCGATGTTCGTGGACATGGCAGCAGGCAAGATCAAGGGCTTCTTATGCATGGGTCAGAATCCCGCTGTTGGCGGCCTGAATGCCCGCTTCGAACGGAAGGCCCTTGCCAAACTGGACTGGATGCTGGTCCGGGACTTCTTCGAGACCGAGACAGCAGCCTTCTGGAGAAACTCGCCCGAAATCAAGTCAGGTGAGCTGAAGGCTGCCGACATCAAAACCGAAGTTTTCTTCCTGCCCTCTGCGTCTGTCCCTGAGATGGAGGGCTCATTCACAAACACGCAGAGACTGCTGCAATACCATGAAAAGGCCGCCGACCCACCGGACGACGCGCGCAGTAACCTCTGGTTCACGTACCATTTCGGCAAGAAGCTGAAAGAACTTTATAAGGATTCCACAAATGACCGTGACTGGGCTATAAAGAACTTATTCTGGGACTACGAGCCAGAGGCCTCCGAAGTGGCTGCCTGGCGCATCAAGGATGAGCCTTCAGCCTACAAAGTGTTGAAAGAGATCAACGGATATGTGTGGAACGGCAAGGAGCCGCTGCCCACATTTACCCTTCTGAAAGAGGACGGCTCAACAGCCTGTGGCGCGTGGATCTATACAGGTGTTTTAACGGCGGACGGCAAGAATAATGCCGCAAGGCGCAAGGGCGACAACTGGATCTCTCCCAACTGGGGGTTTGCCTGGCCGGCAAACCGGCATATCATGTACAATCGAGCGTCTGCCGACCCAGCCGGCAAACCATGGTCCGAGAAGAAGAAGTTTGTCTATTGGGACCCGAATACTGGACAGTGGGTTTCTCCTTTCGGAGACGGTATCGACTTTCTGCCCACAAAAGCGCCTGATTCCCGTGGAAAGGATAACGGCATCTCCTTCGACTGGCTGGGTGGAGATGATCCATTTATAATGCGTCCTGATGGAAAGGCATGGCTCTTTGCTCCTTTTGGCCTTGTGGACGGCCCCCTGCCTACCCATTATGAGCCTTACGAATCGCCGGTGCACAATGCGGCATATAGGCAGCAGGCCAATCCTGTGGCAAAAGTGTGGAACGTGGAAGGCAACCCCTACCACAAGATTGCCGACCCGTCTTATCCCATAGTTGTTTCAACATATCGTGTAACAGAGCATTACCTCAGCGGATCGATGAGCCGCTGGATGCCATGGCTGGCTGAATTGATGCCGGAACTCTTCTGTGAAATATCACCCGAACTTGCGGCTGAAAAGGGGATCAAGAACAGTGGGTATGTAACAATCTCGACTGCCCGTGGAGAAATCGAGGCGCGTGCGCTGGTCACAGGACGGATGAGGCCGTTCACTATCGACGGCAGGGCAATACACGAAATCGGGCTGCCGTGGCACTGGGGGTGGCAGGCTGTTGCGAGGGGCGATGTCGTAAACAATCTGAGTTCGCTGGTGGCGGACCCGAATGTGACGATCCATGAGGGGAAGGTGTTTACGTGTAATATTCGTGCGGGAAGAAGAGGAGGTGCGGCATAACATGGGCAAGGGAATGTTTGTGGATACTTCCATATGCATAGGCTGCAAGGCGTGCCAGGTGGCGTGCAAGGAATGGAACCAGCTCGGTCCTGAACCGAGCCATTTTACAAGTGGCCCGAAGACGCATCTTCTGGCG
>Ga0187785_10000529_pt1 | contig 14195 bp, 11 predicted proteins | sample 0815_BV2_4_20_MG_FD_132466 | JGI IMG/M metagenome (GOLD analysis project Ga0187785, IMG submission 132466) | Tropical peat soil microbial communities from peatlands in Department of Meta, Colombia - 0815_BV2_4_20_MG | ecosystem: Environmental > Terrestrial > Soil > Wetlands > Peat | place...
AAAGATCTCAATGGCGGCGTTATCACCAAGAATACCTGCAAGGACAACACGGAGATCGACCTGTATATAGAAAATATCACCAATACGCTGATCGACGGTAACCGCATGGAGGACAACGAGCATGCGAGCCGCAGCGGCGGGGACGGGATCGGTATGCGCTATGGTAATAACATCACCATCAGCAACAACTACGTCGGCAAGCACTACTATGGGATCAAGGTATACTATTCAGATCTCGTTAATGTTACCAATAACACAGCGGAAAACTCAGGCGTAAACATCCGCGTCGACTTCGGCACTAAGGACTCGAACGTCACGCACAACATCGTAAAAAATGGTGTTGATAATATCCTTCTTGGGGGCGGAAGCACCCGCATCCTCATAGAGTATAACGCGGTCTCCAGCGGAAAGGACGGCGTCTACCTCTTCAGCTCCAGCAACGACACAGTTCGGCACAACAACGTCCAGGGAAGTGAATATGGGATCCGGCTGTACGAATCGACTGATAATCTTATCACCCTGAATTACCTGCACGAGAATGATAACGATCTGTATCCCGATGCCACCGGCAGCATAGCGAGCGATAATTCCAATCGGGCCAACTACTTCGGCCCCGACAAATCCCAGGTTACCACAGCCACCCCCACCCCTGAAAGCACACCTGTGACCAGCACTCCCAGCGCTCCAACCGCAACACCGAGCCAGAATCAGAAGCCGACGGACATTATATCACAGATAATAGAGCTGATCCGCGGACTGTTTTCATGGTAGTATGATCAACGAGTGGCATGCTCGGGTACATATGAACGCTGTCTCGCCCTGCGGGCAATCATATCAGCATATCGCATCGTTCTTTTTCCTTCTGTTTGTCGAGGTTAGCTCCTCATTGCCTTTGTATTTTCGTGGTACCCAACGGGAACAATGGCAACGGGCAGACAATACCACAGGCACAACCATGGCGAGCATGGTAATGATAGAACTCTATACTCGATCTATCAACGTAGCATAAATATGAAAAAGTTTTCATGGGGCGATCATCGACGGGTGAACTGTCCTATCCTAAAGGGTGGGTCTTCCCACTTTCCTTAACGTCCGTATAAAAATGTCGTGAACTCATTTCATCTTTTTACTATCTTCACCAGGTTCATCGCCAGATCCACCCTTCTATCGGTGATACCGAAGAAGGGCCTGAGCTCTCCGCCAAAGTTGCGGAAGAAGAACTCGATCCCTGGTACGGATGATCCCTCGAAATCGAACTCGTTCAGACCGAGGTGCTCCCTGGTATACTTGATCGCCTCCCATATGAGGAGGGGCATTCCGCCCCGAGAATTTCCATCTATGCCGCCGCCGATATAATATGACCTCTTATTATCCCAGACAAGCAGTAGACTGGCCAGCGCATCGTCCCCTATGAAAGTAGTGAAGATCTCTGCGCAGTCTTTGCGCTTGCACACTGCGTAGATCTTCTCCCACATATGGCTCGATATGCGGCCATGGCCCTGGCGTTTCATAGTACAATCGTTGAGTCGGGTGAATGTCCTGATGTCGCCGGTGGTAACCTGGAAGCCGTTTTTCATCGAGCTCTTGATATCATTTCTCCGTTTCCTGGCGATATTGCTCCAGACTGAGTCTAGGCTATCTATCTTCAATATGTATGTATAGTGTATTTTCGGGCAGTAATCTGACCATAGGAATGGCTGCAAATCCATGCTGCTTACGTTGAAGGGGTAGTACAGGCATGTTCCGAAAGGCCTGATGATCTTGGCAAAGTTGGTGTTGGCGTCCTTCCTAAATGAGTTTTCCGTATGGTATTTCTGGCTTCCGCCGGGCTTGAATACCGTGCCGGAGTATGGCGTGAGTCTGGGGTTGATGATCCACCGTTGTCCGAGCTTTTTCTTGTACGGTATTGGGAATCCCGCCATTACAATTCCGTTATTGTATGCTCCGAAGATCTCAAAGCTGTCTGCGTTGATGCCTTCGCTATCCGTGAATATCTTGAACCACCAACTCTTGTGGAATAGCGTTCCCTCCATCGATTCGTCCACGAGGGCATCGTAGCTTTCAAAATCCTTTTCAGGTATCGGCGCAAACTCCATCTTACTCATCAACCTATCTATTCCAGCTCAAGCTAGATAACTGGTAAATTATCAACTTATTGTTATTTATGTTATTATATATAATTGTATCCGATGTACAATCCGTTGGTTGCAATGCTTGAGTGTTATTCTCAGGTATGGTTTGCCTGTAGTACGTTTATGCTTGAATATATGGCGATATCAGTAAATTAGCCACTTGTGCTGCCAGAACGGCTTGATGCGCATACGTGGCATCTTTCATACAATTCATGGTAGGATTTATTTTTTGTATAATAAACTATTAATATAAATACGCTCATATAGCATTTGTTAACCCTTCCAGGTGAGTGGATGATACGGAATCATGATACTGCTACGAATAAGCGTTCGATGATAGATCCTAGTGTTATCAGAAAAACGCTTGATACCTTTGCAGATCTATTTATTGTGTTTGGACTTAGCTTTACCACGCTGGTATTCAACCATGTACCATTTCTCAGTCATAGCATCCTTCGGTTTGCGATAGGAGTAATACTAGTCTTATTCCTGCCTGGGTACACATTCGTCTCCGTTATCTATCCCGGAAAGAAGGATCTCGGAGCCCTTGAACGTGCTATGCTCTCCGTCGGACTCAGTATAATCCTCGTTCCATTCATGGGCTTCTTCCTGAACTACACAACTGTAGGCGTTACAGGCGATAGCATGACCTTTGCCACCCTCCTACTCGTCCTGCTATGCCTGATCATAGGCTTCGCCCGCAGGATGGCGCTCCCGGTCGAAAAGCGCTTTAAAGTGGACTTCTACTGGCCTGTCCCTCGGATAAAAAAGCTGATCCTGCCTGCCAGCAGGAAACGGGGCGATGTGATCGTCTCATTTCTCCTGATTTATTCTATACTATTGCTTGCATCGGTCATCATCTACATCATCTTCATGCCTTACCAGGCGGATAAATACACAGAATTCTACATACTCGGCCCCGGCGGGAAGATGAGCAACTATCCCAGTTCGTTTACCCTTGGAGAACATAAGCCCGTCACCATAGGGATTGTGAATCAGGAGGGAGCAACCAAGGACTATGATCTCATCGTCACGCTCAATGATGGTAACCTGTCACACCGCATCTTTACGGATCATATGACTCTGGCCAATAATCAGACCCTAGAGAAGACCATCAATCTGGCCCCAGACTGGGCTGGAAACAACTTGGACGTGAAGTTCCTGCTGTATATGAATGGATCCCGTGTTAAACCATATCGGGAATGCAATCTCTGGATCAACGTGACCAAGCCATCGACTAACATCACCATGGCGACTAACGCAACTACGCCTCCGCCTGCCACATCATAGACGCGCCAGGGCAAAACCTGGACAAAGTCGTCAATCGCCACTTTCGACAAAAAAGGCGGAAAAATGGGGGATGGGCAAGGATAACCGAACCCGTGAAGGAATACGATCGCTGCGCTGTGTATGTTACAGATTTCTCAGATACTCAGGCGCCTCATCAGACGATCGTTGCGCTGTGCTGAGACACAGATTCCTAGAGATTTCCATTGAAAAGGGAGAGCTTCGAACCATTTTCTAAATTGCGTATCTGTGGTATATATGAATCTGTGTTCCAGCACCATTAACCGACACAGCAGCCAAGGGTTATGCATGTCAAAATTCCTCTGGCACGGGTAAATGGTTTGCGCCGGGGCGAATCCAACCCCTTGAGGCTTCATCAATTATTTTATCCTTTAACCTCTTTCTACCTACCAGTTACAACGATGCCTTTTTCTTCTTCGGGCGAGCGTTCAATTCGCAAGGGCTGAAAGTGTTGGCGGTTGTAAAGGGGGGTCGAGAACTGGCCTCAGCATGGAGGAGAGTCACGCCTATACTACCAAAAAAAATTGGTGGTAAGCCTTTTTCTGTGAAACAGGGGCTATAGCCCTTTGGGGCGTGGCAGTTCATATGTCAAAGTGTGAGGGGATTACCCTCCACCATTGAAACGGCGGGGATTCTCCTCCTACGGCCTCGCTGTCTTAAGCGGTCTGAACGGTCTGCTGCTGATCCCTGTAACAAGCCTCGTCGCATGAGATCGGATGGCTGTTTCGGTCGCCTCTGCCAATGCCTTTGTAGATGAATCCGTGTTTGATGAAGTCATCGGGGTCGATGATATTGCGCCCGTCGATGATGATCGGATGCTCCTTGCCTGTCAGCTCTAGAATTGATTCTGGGTTAAGGGATCTGTACTCGCTATGCCCGGTCATGATGGCGATAACGTCGACATCTTGAATTACGTCCTTAAGGCTATGCAGGATCGGTACTCCAGGGTATTCGCTTATGAACGTGTCGTGGACCTTTACTTCAAAACCGTCCAGCAGGAGCAGGTCCCTGTAGGTTTCTGAAGGCGTGTTTCTCGCGTCGTCCGAATTGTTGATGAATGCCCAGCCGAGAATGGCTGCCTTCGTGGCTTTTCTGCATTTGCCCGCCCGTATCAGGCCCTGTACTGTGAGGTTAAACATGTGCCTGGGCATAAAGTCGTTGATGTTACGGGCCAGGACGAACATTGAATCCTTTCCATTCGGGTAGTCCAGCCGGCCGTTCATGATCTTGACTCCCCGCTCAAGGTGGTATGTGTCCTTGGTCAGGCAATGCCCTCCTACTCCGGCCCCCGGCCATAGGATGGCCCGGGTGATCCCTTCGCCCTTCAGGCTGTCGATGCCGGTCCGTACTTCATAGAAATTGATGCCCATCGCCTCACAGTAAAGCGCAAGCTCGTTGGCTGCGGCGATCTGCATATCTCTTAACGTGTTTTCTGCTGTTTTGGTAACCTCTGCGGCGGTCGCTGACATGGGGATGGTTCTGCCTTTCGTCAGGATGGCTGAGTACAGTTCGACCGCCCGTCTTGTGCTCACGGGATCGATTCCTCCAACAATGCGGTCGTGCTCTTGGATGTTCCTGAGCAGCCGTCCGACCATAACCCTCTCGGGTGCATGGGCAAGTGCGAACTCCGTTCCGGCAATCATGCTCGACTCCTTCTCCAGGATCTCCTTGGCCATACCCATAGTGGTCCCAGGGGTCACTGTGGATTCGATCACCACGAGGGTGCCATATCTAATGTTCCTGCCCGCCATCCTGAGGCCTTCGGATAGTGCGCTGAAGTCTGGCACTAGGTCTTTGGTGTTTTTGAAGGGCGTCTGGATGGCCAGCGTTACCGCGTCGAGTTCCCGGATCTTCGAGAAATCCGAAGTGCATTCGAACTTACCTCCTTTGACCACCTTCTTCAGTAGGTCCTCGAGGCCAGGCTCTTCTCCCTTCAGCGGGCTCTCGCCTCGATTAAGCATGTCAATTTTATAACCTGATGATGGCGAGTCCCGCTGGAAACCGTAGACGTGGGTGAAGTATTTACAGTCGGCCAGCAGTGCCGCGGCGGGTATGCCCACGTAGCCCATGCCGATCACGCCGATCTTTCTGATCGGGCCTTTTCTTTCGATGATCTTTTTCAAATCGTCCATGTTCAACCTCTTTTAATATAAACACTTTATTATTAAAAAATGTATTATATATAGGTTGCGCAGCAAACACTACCGCCAGGACGGCAACTCGCTCAGCAAACAATCTGGGTACCGAAAAACAGTTCAGCGAATGCGAACGAGCATCAGAGGGCTGCCCGATGTCCCTTCTATCAGCCTCAAAAAGATCATGTTTATTTATACCTATGGCACTAAATACTAACCGGACTCAGTCCATGACACAAGGAGAGTCATTCGATAATGGTAACATATGCAGAGAGGATTAACTCGCTGCCACCTTACCTTTTCGCTGAGGTGGACAAAACCAAGCAGCAGAAGATCAAAGAAGGCGTCGACGTCATAGACTTCGGCGTCGGCGACCCGGACATGCCAACCCCCGACTACGTGATCGAGGAGCTATGCAAGGCGGCGCACGACCCGGCTTCGCACCAATATCCCGCCTACTCGGGCTCGAACATCTTCCGCGATGCGGCAGCGACATGGTGTAAGGATCGGTTCGGCATCAAGCTTGACCCAGCGACCGAAGTGATCACGCTGATCGGCTCTAAGGAAGGCATCGCCCATCTCCCGATGGCATTCGTAAATCCGGGCGATTACACACTCTGCCCAAACCCCGGGTACACGGTGTATGCCACAGGCACATCGTTTGCCGGAGGCAGGCCATATGATATGCCGCTGCTCGCGGAGAACGGCTTCAAGCCCGACCTGTCAAAGATCCCGGCCGAAGTTATCGGAAAATCAAAGATGCTCTTCATCAACTATCCGAATAACCCGACAGCAGCAGTGGCCGATAAAAAATTCTTCAAAGAAGTAGTAGACTTCAGCAAGGACCACGACATCGTCGTCGTCCACGATAACGCCTATTCTGAGGTCACCTACGATGGCTACAAGGCGCCAAGCATCTTCGAGGTACCGGGCGCCATGGACTGTTGTATCGAACTCCACTCGTTAAGCAAAACCTCTAACATGACCGGATGGCGCATTGGCTTTGCCATAGGCAACGCGGAGATCGTAGCAGGCCTAGGCAAGGTCAAGATGAACGTGGACTCCGGCGCGTTTTTAGCCATCCAAATGGCGGGGATCACCGCCCTAAAGCACTCCAAAGAATTCAGCGAGCGAACCAACAGGATGTACGAAGCGAGGAGGGACGCGCTCTGCAGCGGCCTTAAGTCCATGGGCCTCAATGTGACTCCCCCAAAGTCGACCTTCTATGTCTGGACGCCCATCCCCAGGAAGTACACCTCCATCGAGTACGCGAAGTACCTGCTGGACAAAGCCAGCATCGTCGGCACCCCAGGCTCAGGCTTCGGCAAGTACGGCGAAGGCTACATCCGCTTCTCGCTGACCAGCCCCATCGAGCGTATTCAACTTGCCGTAGAGAGGATGAAGAACCTATGAAGGACTTCGAGATTCCCGACCACCTGGAGGTAAAGGACAATCACCTCCATATCGGCGGCGCCGACACCGTCGAACTCGCGAAAGAGTTCGGCACCCCACTGTATGTGACAAACGAGGATCGGCTCCGAGCGAATTACCGCCGATTTGCGTCGGCGTTCCCGGAGGCATCGATCTTCTTCGCTGCCAAGTCCAATAACAGCCTGGTAGTCCAGCGTATACTGGCACAGGAAGGCGCCGGCGCGGACGCGTTCTCCGACGGGGAAATTTACCTCGCCCGCATGGCGGGAATCCCCGCGGAAAAGATCCTATTCACCGGCAACTCCAAGACGGACACGGAACTGCGGTACTCCGTGGAGGCAGGCACCATGGTGTCCGTGGACAGTCATGATGAGCTCATGGCGCTATCGAAAATCGCCAGCGCTGCGGGTAAAACCATCGAGATCGCTTTCCGTGTCAATCCTGACGTGAATGCGAGCGTCCATCCCAAACTGGCAACCGGCCTAGGAAAGTCAAAATTTGGCATTCCCCGGGAACAGATCATAAACATCTACAAAGAAGCGAAATCACTTCCCGGCATAGCACCTGTTGGCATTCATTGCCATATCGGCTCCACGATCATGGATCCCGGCCCCTTCGCAGAGACGACTGCGAAGATGATGGACCTGGTCGAACAGATCTACAGTTTCATCGACCTAAAGTGGGTCGACCTAGGCGGCGGCTACGGCATCCCCTACCACAAAGATATCCCTCCGACACTGCCGGAGACTTGGGCGAAAGCGATCATGCCCGTATTCAAGGAGCGATGCGCGAAGCTGGGCATCCACCCCGAACTGCACCTAGAACCCGGCCGATACATCGTCGCCGACACGACCGTCCTGCTGATGCGCGTGAACACGGTCAAGAAGTCATCCTCGCATTTCGTGGGCACAGACGCCGGCTTTAACACACTGATCCGACCAGCGATGTATGACTCCTACCATGAAGCCATAATTGCTAACAAGGCCGGCGCTGCATCGGCCGACACCTACACCATCGTAGGACCGATCTGCGAGTCCGGGGACATCCTAGCGACCGATCGCAGACTGCCTGCAGTGCAGAAGGATGATATCGTCGCACTGCTGGATGCAGGAGCCTACGGCTTCTGCATGAGCTCCCAGTACTTGGCCAGGCCCCGCAGCGCAGAAGTCCTGGTCCACAACGGCCACGCCGAGCTGATCAGGAAACGAGAGACCATCGACGACCTGCTGCAGAACCAGCTTATGCCAGGACGGTTGCTATGACGCAGATCAAATTCACCAAAATGCACGGCAACGGCAATGACTTCATTATGATCGATGAACTCCAGTGCCCGGTGCCGGAGGAAAAGAAGTCAGCCTTCACCCGTAAGTACTGCCACCGCCGGTTCGGTATCGGCGCGGACGGAGTGCTATTCCTGGCAAAGCCCCTCCACACGGCGCTGCATATGCGCATCTTCAACGAGGACGGCGGCGAAGCCGAGATGTGCGGCAACGGCCTCCGATGCTTTGTGAAATATGCAATGGATAACGGCCACATGCGGCCCGGCACAGCCAAGGTAGAAACAAAAGCGGGCACCCTCGACGTAGAGGCGAAGGTAGGTGAAGACGGTAAAACCATGGTCAAAATCGCCATGGGCAAGCCACTCTTCGATCCGAAAAAGATACCATCCTCAGGCCTAAACAACTTCATCAATATGCCGATGCATGGCTACGAGGTCTCCGCAGTCAACACCGGCGTACCCCACGCGGTCATCTTCGTAGACGACTTGCAAGCGGTCGATATTATGAAAGACGCCCCGCCCATCAGAAACGACTTCAAAGCGTTTCCCAAAGGAGCGAACGTAAATTTCGTCCATCGGGAAGGCACGAACCTCCGGGTACGAACCTTTGAGCGCGGGGTCGAGGGCGAAACACTGAGCTGCGGCACCGGCTCCGTAGCTGCCGCCGCAGTAGCGCGACATATCGGCTACATACGTGATGAGACAACAGTATATACTACCGGCGGCGCACTGAAAATCAGCTTCCTCCATGACATCGCCCACATGGAAGGCCCGGCTGAAACCGTATTCGACGGTCAGGTCGATGTCGATTTCGCTGCCCTTTGACATTTATGGCATCGTTCTTCCGATCACAACTTTTTAGTTCCGAACGCTCCATAGGAACGTCAGAGCTTTTTATCATCTCGCAGACCCTACACATTTTTCAGGGTAAATCCATGAACGATCTGCTCTCGCTAGTTCCGGCCAAGGACCATAAACTATTGAGGAAGTCGAAGCAACCGGATTGGACCGATCCTATGCTGGCTGCTCTGACCCACTCAGACAACCTCGCTTTGCCGGGCTTAGGAACGATAAGGATCCGGAAAGCGTGGTCAGAGAAGGGTGAATAAACCATGAATATGCAGATCGAGGCCGGCGACAGGTCCATACAAATTACCCACCCGGACAAAGTCCTGTTTCCGAATGATGGGATCACCAAAGAAGAACTGATCGAATATATCCAGAGCGTTTCCGATGTCATGGTACCGCATATGAAAGGGCGTCCCCTAACCGTTCAGCGATTTCCTCAGGGCATTGATAAGCCAGGATTTTTTCAGAAAGAGGCGTCAGATCATTTGCCCGGATGGATCGAGACCGTAGAGATCAAACTCAGAGACCAAGACCGTATACAGAGCCAGGTGCTCTGCAATAGCGCAGCCACGCTAGTATACCTGACCAACCAAGACTGCATCACCCACCACACATGGCTCAGCCGTGCCGATCGGTTGGAATACCCCGATCGGCTTATCTTCGACCTCGACCCGCCAGATGGCGATGATTTTGGCCTGGTACGGTTCGCCGCGAAGACTATTCGGACAAAACTCGAAAGCCTCGGCATGCCATCTTTCATCATGACCACCGGCTCCCGAGGACTCCACGTGGTCGTCCCGCTGGACCGGTCCGCCGACTTCGAGGAGGTACGGGCATGGGCACGGAAGTTTGCTGAGAGGCTGGCCTGGTCAGTGCCGGACAGCTTTACGACCGAACTATCCAAAGAGGGCCGAAAAGGTCGGCTTTTCATAGACTACCTGCGGAACTCATACGGACAGACCGGCGTGACACCGTACACAGTCAGAGCAAAGAACGGCGCCCCAGTCGCGACACCGCTGGAATGGGACGAGCTTGATGATATAGAATCCTCGCAACAATACACAATCCGCAATCTCGAAAAGCGCCTCGATAAGCTGGGAGACCCATGGAAAAATATGGCACACCACGCAACCGGGATAAAACCTTTAAAATGATCACCTTGCCATGATCTCATATCCCATCGGTGATCCTATTATTTCATGGGTTTTAGCATAGGCAAACGGACTCAAGAAAGCGGCAAAGGATACCATGACCTCGGGTCTATTGAGGGAGAACGTATTGAAGCATATAAGCGACTGTCTCAGGTGATACTGGGCCGGGCTCCCGCCAGCATGCCGATGGAGGCGCTCATGATCCCACGGGTTTTACGTCGAAGGGGATTATTCTACATAGGGCCGAGATGCACGGTCTATGGCATTTTTAAGGGACGCCAAGTATCGAATAATTATACTCGGGCGTTGCAATTAATAGTGCGTCGGCCTCCTTGATCTTTCTTTTGAGCTCCAAGATCTTCGGGATACTCGCGCTCCAGATCATGGTTATAACGCGGGATCCCCCCCTCGATATCGAATATTTCTTCCACGATCTCTAGCAACATCTCAGGGCCGTATTAAGCAAACCCTTATTAAACGAGCCTTCCGCAAGCTACCTGCAAATGAGGATCTCTAGCTTTTTATCTATATGTATCGCTTACTCCAAGTTGTCAGTATGACCATAAACCAGTGCTGTAATATTGTGCAGTTTACAGTACCCGCGATTTTTAGTACAGGCCCTTCGTCACGCGGCGAGGATCCTGGCCAGTTCCATGAGGCGGGTGTCCGGGGGCTTTTTTGGTTACAGGATTCCTTCCAGGCCGATGTCTGTTATGTTGCCGTCCCGGAGCTCGACTTTGTCTTTCTTCCTTGCCGGCGGCAGATCGGCGGCGCGATTACCGAACTCGACGGTAGGGCGCCAGCTTCTCACAATGAGGCTGCCGCCCATCCGGGCGTAGCCGATGATGCTCTGCCCCGGTTATTACCGGCCGGTGAAGAGGGGCAATAGTCCCCGCCGACCATAAGTAGAAACCCTTTGCGGCGGGCGAAAATCGTAGGTATTAGGGTCGTGTCAGAGGCGATCACGCGGTCGGTGGCACCTTGCAGATCTTGTCGCAGAGGGCCCGGGCTTTTCTCTTATTCAGCTGGACGGCCTCCTCATAGACGCGTAGCGTATTACTGGCGGCGATGTCCCAGGTGAAGCTTTCCAGCACCCTCTCGCGGGCGTTCAGGCCCATGTTTTTCCGCAATTCAGGGTCCTTGAGCAAAATAATGGTGAACTTTGCGACATCCGCTGGGTCATGGGGGTTGATGTGGAAGCCGCAGATGTTCGGGCCGAATGGGATGACCTGTTCCCGGAAGCCGCTGGTGCCAGCGGCTCCGACGACGACCGGCTTGCCCATTGCCATGGCCTCCAGACTCACGATACCGAACGGCTCGTATTTCGACGGGAAAATGGCCACATCGCACGCCGCGTAATATTTGAGTCGCTCCTCTTCGGGCACATAGCTGAAGTTAAAAAGAACATTTTTCTCCAGCTGATTTGTGGTGACGATCTGCTGTAGCATGTCCTCCTGCTCGCCCTTGCCGACGATAACAAGCTTAGCGTTCGGGACCTCTTTCACGATCTCCTTCATGGCCATAGTGAGCGTGTCCGCACCCTTTACCCAGGTCAAGCGGCCGACGAAAAATATCATGGGCGCATCACCCACGCCGATCTTATCGCGGAAGGCTGATATCTCCGCGTCGGAGTGCAGGCCCGGCCGATACTTATCCGCATCAACGCCGTTGTAGACGACGCGGATCTTTTGCTCCGGATAACCCAGCTTGACCAGCTCGTCGCGCATGGCATAGCTGACCGTTATGATCAGGTCTGCCTTCTGGGCTGCAAGGCGTTCGATATTCTTGATCGTATCGGAGCCGTTCCCTGTGCGGCCCCCCTCGGTCGAGTGGTAATGGACGACCAGCGGCAGGTTCAGGTTACTCTTCGTGGCGATGCCCGCGAGAAAGCCGAGCCAGTCGTGCGATACCGCGATGTCGAACTGCTGTTTATCGATAGCCACGAGACTATTGACCAGCTTGGAGGCGGAGAGGAAGTTATAGAAAAGGGTCTCCATAAAGAATTTTTGCCCGTTCTGATCCCAATGCATGACGTCCCCGGGGCTTACGATGGGCAGTATGTCGGTGATGTCCATGAGCACCGGCCGATGGACCATGACGCTGTTCCACTCGTCATTCGTCCGGTCATTTCCCGTGTTCCTCGAGAAGACCGTCACGCTGTTGCCCGTGCGAATATACTCCTTCGTGATCTCCATCGCGTACGTTCCTAGCCCGCCCCGGAAGTAGGGCGGGAACTCATCGACAAAATAAACAAGCTTCACTGCATCACCTTTTTATACACGTCCATCATTTTTCCGGCGCTCACGCCCCAGCGGAAGAGCCGGTCGACTTTTTTCGAGCCATTATAGCCCATTTTACCTACACCGTCGCCGCCGCTTAGAATATAATTAATACCCCAGGCGATCGACCCCGGGTCATGGTAGACTTTTACGCCGTTCTCAAAGTTATCGACGTTTTCACCCAGTCCTCCGACGTCACTGACGACGACAGGGCGTTGGGCGCTCCAGGCCTCCAGGAGTACCAGGCCGAATGGCTCGTTCCGACTGGGTATGACCACGACGTCCGACGCGTTGAGCAGCCTCACGTACTCAGAGTCGGGTATGTAACCGGGGAATTGAACCGGTAAGCCCATTGACTTTGCCTTCTCGCTAAGCTGATACTTCATGCTCCCGTCACCGGCCATGATGAATCGGGCCCCCCAGTTCTTGGCCAATACCTCCGGGACCGCATCCAGGAGCATATCGGGGCCTTTCTGGTGCTCCATCCGGCCGATAAAAAAGACGAGAGGCGCCAGCGGGTGTATGCCATAGGCTTTTTTCACCTCGCCCGCATCGATGATGGCGCTGTACATTTCGGGAAAAATACCATTATTCACGACATCGACCTTCCAGCCCGGTACGTTGTAAAGCCACATGATCTCGGCCTTGAGCGTGCTGGAAACGGCGGTCACATGCTTTGCCGTTAGGCCCGCGTACCATTCCTTGCCGGCGATCTCCCGGGACTCCCACCATTCGCCGGACCGTCCGCCTATGCGCCCGAACTCGGTCGAGTGGTAGGTGAAGACGGTGTTCCGGTCCCGGAGCTCGTGCAGCGCTTGGGTGACATGCCAGTCGTGGAAATGCAGCACGTCGAAGGACGGCGAGTCCTGCCGCCGGAACAGGTCCAGCATCCGATTGCTCATATCGTCACAGTATTCGACGATGTTGTTACCCTGCGGCCGGCAATAGTGGTAATGGACGCCTTTTATGACTTTATCTTCCCCGCCCCGAGTAAAGAAGTGGACCTCGTTATCCTTTGCCAGGATTTCAGCCAGGAATGTAGCACCAGGGGATAGCCCCCCTATCTTTTCCGAGTACACCGATTCCCAGCAAAAAAAGGCTAGTTTAAGTCGTTCCACAGTTCAGTCCTCCGCCGGTCAACCGTTTCCTGGAGTTCGATGCGGCTTGCGCAGGTACCGACGTCAGCGGCTAGCGCCTTATCGCCAAGGACGTCCGAGATCCACTTCGAGAAATCGCCCCTCTGCATGTGATAGTCGATGGAATCGCCGGAAACATGGTCCAGAAGGTCCGCCAGGTCATCGAGGCTATAGGCGGTGAAGCCCGCATAAGCTCCGTCGTTGAAGAAGTGGAACGCCTGATTCGGAGCCACTGTCCTGAGCTCCAGGGCAGCCGGTGCCTTCTTTATTTTTTTCGAGGCAGCGAGCTCATAGTCGGATAACACCTGCATGTAGGTGCTAAACGAACCGTAGGGGCTGCAGGCGTCCGGGCTGAAATAGTTGTGGACGTCGGCGCATGCGCCGAATTTGGAGGCCATATAATAGAAATGATCGCTCGTCTGCAGGTAACGCCAGAACGTTTTATCCTTTGCGTACGATCTCGCTCTCTCTACGGCGTTCAGGGCGTCGTGTTGG
>Ga0187785_10000530_pt1 | contig 14193 bp, 19 predicted proteins | sample 0815_BV2_4_20_MG_FD_132466 | JGI IMG/M metagenome (GOLD analysis project Ga0187785, IMG submission 132466) | Tropical peat soil microbial communities from peatlands in Department of Meta, Colombia - 0815_BV2_4_20_MG | ecosystem: Environmental > Terrestrial > Soil > Wetlands > Peat | place...
AAGGCCCTCAGCGATCTGGTAAAACAGGGCGTTGTGCGTGAAGTTACCCACGATCACGAAGTCTGTGCCGTCGCCGTAGTCGGAGCGGGGATGGCGGGGGCCCCGGGCACCGGGGGAAGGATCTTTACTGCTCTCGGGGCAGCCGGCGTGAACGTCATGATGATCTCGCAGGGATCCTCAGAAGCCAACATCTCATTTGTTGTTCGCCAGGATGACGGCCCGCGTGCTGTCCGCGTCCTTCATGATGAGTTCCGGCTCTCGGAGGAATGTAATGAGTAATGCCTATGCCGCTGCCGGGGTGGATATCGATCTCGAGGCTACGGCAATCAAAGCTCTCATCAGAAATTTGACCTTCCGACGCAGCGGTGATGCCCGCATGATGGGGTCTGTCGGCCATTTTGCGGGTCTCCTCGATTTCGGTTCCCGTGCCCTCGCACTTACCACCGACGGCGTTGGAACAAAGATGCTGGTCGCGGACCAGCTGAAGGACTGGACCACGGTCGGGATCGACTGCGTGGCAATGAATGTCAACGATCTCTATGTGATGAACATGGAGCCGGTCGCTTTTGTCGATTATATCGCCACTGATAAACTCTCTGTTGAAAAAATGGCACAGATCGGCATCGGCCTCAATGAAGGGGCAAAACAGGCCAATATCGATATCGTCGGGGGCGAAACGGCCTCCCTTCGCGGGCTGGTCAACGGCCTTGACCTGGCCGGCACCTGCCTCGGCATGCAGAAGAAGAAGAAGATTATTACCGGGGAGAAGATCCGGCCCGGCGATGTCATCATCGGCGTCGCTTCGACCGGGGTCCACAGCAACGGGCTCTCGCTTGCCCGATCTGTCGTTGAAAAGTATGCCAGGTACGATAAGAAGTTCAGGGGAAAGAAAACGTTCGGTCAGGAGCTCCTGACCCCGACCCGGATCTACCACGAAAGCCTGAGCGTCGCTGCCTCATGCAGGGTGAACGGCATGTGTCACGTGACCGGTGGTGGCCTGCTCAACTTTACCCGGCTCAGCCAGTACGGGTTTCTCTTCGATGGACCGATTGCTCCGCCGGAAATATTCACCTGGATCCAAAACAGCGGCGATATCGCACTGAATGAGATGTACCGAACGTTCAATATGGGGATGGGGTTCGCGTATGTTGTACCGAAAGGGAGCGTTGCAACCGTTTTGAAAATGGTAAAAGGATCGCAGGTTGTTGGAAAAGTTGTCAAGGAGCCGGGAGCCTGGCTCGGCAAAACAGAGATAACATAGATTTTGTTATCACGATCTCAATTTTTTCGTTCCTTCTTTAAAGTATTTTTTCGAGGATTTGGAGGGGGCTCTGCCCCGCCTCGACGGCATCCCGTAATGGCATGTGGATTATCGGGGGAAAATGACGAAAAACCGATGTCGATCCTTCATAATTGTGCCCCGTTCCCCTAAGGAGTGACCGGAGATATAAAGTGGGCTTTCGGATAATTCCTATCGGATTAACAGGTTTTTTGATCGGACCCTGCTTGAAAATTTTTCATCGCGATCACGATCGCGATCAAAAACCGCTCACAGATCAATCAAACCTTGATCTGAAAATTTCAACCGTACCTTGATTGAAAAATTTTCAGCAGACCCTGATGAGATTTTTTTAAGCAGACTTTGATTGAAAATTGGTGCACTCGTGAAACCATCCGTCGTGAACGGACCTGTGCACCAGTACAAAGGAGCTTAACTTTTTGCAACCGAACTCTGATTGAAATTTTTTAAGCAGACTTTGATTGAAAAATTTTCACCGGACCCTGATTTGAAAATTTTTAGCGCGAACATGATCGTGATTGAATAACCGATCTGAATCAATCAAACCTTGATTGTAAAAATGTTCATCGCGATCATAATCGTGGTTGAAAATTGATCCGGAGCGACCAAGGTTTATTTTTCCTTTTACTATCCTTGGAGCTGTCACCCTTCTGCGTGGACATCCCGGCATTGAGAGGATGTCATCCTCTTGGTAAAACAATTCTATTCATTTCTTTGTTTTTTTTCGAGAATAACAATCTTGTCAGAGAAGAACAGATGAACGGGGACCTCGGTTCCTTTGGAGGAAGGATTAGAAATCGACGGCGTAGATACGCAAGTCGTGAGGAGTACTGCCAGAATGATCCATCCAGGAAAAAATATTCTCATTAAAAATTTTTTATGATAAGGAACAGGAAAAAAGTTAGAAAATCCGTTGAAGGATAAGATGACTCCCACTTACTCCTGTTCCGGCTCGTACTTCTCTTTTAGTGCTCGGTCGCTCTCGATCCCGCTGTTGCCGCACGGGTCTTCCAGGATCAGGGTAATGGGAAAAGCACCCGCTTTCACCCGGGCGATATCCGCAAGTAACGCAGTCGCGTTCTCTTTCTCCTCTTCGGTTCCCCAGCGGAGGGCCATGGTTACCACGCTGGCAATGCGATCGAGGACTCCTTCAATATTCGAGACAAAACCCTGGCACTGAGGGCCGGGGTCGATACGGACCCCGAGCTCGGGGATCTCAATACTGGCACTCATGCTCCGGATGACCCTGACAGCAAGATCATCTTCGGAGGTTACGGCGAGAGTGTGCCGTGCCGGATCGCCATGTTTCAGGAGCTGGGTATCGACAAATTTGTACCCGCAGGATGGACAAAGGGCGGATATGATCAGGATATCAGAAAAATAGGGAATATTTTCCGTGGTATACAGGTATTCGATTTCAGTATTGCAACTGGGACACGGGCCCGGGACTCTTGTTTCCACGAACTTATGCACCGATCTTGTCGCGGGAGATCTTGACCGACATCGGGGTAAGGACAACGTAGCGCTGGTCACCGAGGCCGATGATGTCGCCGTTGACATCCTTTGCAACTTCCTTAAGGTCCTTGAGCACACGCTCGTAGGAGATCTTGTCCATCTTGAGGCGGGAGATGTCGACGATCACGATATTGCCGTTGTACACCTCATCCTTGACCCGGGGGGTGTCCTTCAGGTCGGAGATGGTGGCAATTTTCACGAGCAGTGCGGGTCCCTTGCCCCCGCCCTCTTCGTACGACGCAAGATCCAGTTCCATGTAGTCGTCGTCCGAGCTCGAGGCACTCTTGCCAAGAAGGGTGTCAATGATTTTAACCATAAAAAAACTGTATGACGAAACTTATTTAATAGTATCTATTTTGGGAGCGTCTTTTGGGAAATTACCCGGAAAAATCGGAAAAAATTGACAATTCCCGCACGGATCCTGCCGGCCCGGAGATCTCAGATTTCCAGGTTCCAGATCTCATCACCGACGTGGTGGAACTTTTTTACCATCTTGCCTGCTGTACTGGCCCTTATATCGGGCGCATCGAACAGGGCAACCCCGATAGCCAGGGGTTTTCCGTGCCGTTCATCAACGATTTGGACAGGGCACCCGGCTTTCACGTCGTCAGATACTGAGACAATGCCGGGTCTCATAATATCCGCACCGTTCACCACATACGGGATTGCCCCTGCATCCACCGCAACCCTGCGTTCCGGGAACGGGAACTGGACCGCCCCCCTGAGGGTAGGAAAGACCCAGGACCCGGTATCCATGAGAAGAGGCTTTTTGTTGACGAGGAACAGGGATACATCGGCATTGGTTTCCAGAACCTCGATCATGTCTGCATGGAAGAGTTTTGCCGATGGACCGATCTGGACTGCCAGGCGTGTCATGAGGTCCTGTCCCTGGCTCTTTCGGATCGAATGGCGCTTTTTCGCGATGATCTTTTTCATTGTTCGTTCCTACATTCTTAATCGCGCTCATGAAAATTATTTGCATCACGGAAATCCTGCCGGGTGATGGTAACGGTTTCCCGTTACTGAAGTTCATGACGGGAAAACCTTATTGAAGGATGCGGATCTACGGTATGTTTAAGTAAACTGCTCACACACATATATTACTCCAGAGCGATGGTAACAGGGTATCCGTATGACCAAAAGACCGTTGGATATTTTAGATCTGGTGCTGAACCGACAGCCCGTCATCGTCTCTCTCAAAGGCGGGAGAGAGATCCGGGGAGTTCTCCAGGGTTATGACGTACATATGAACCTCGTCCTCGACAAGGCTGAAGAGACCGAGAACGGACAGGTTCAGAAGGTAGGAACGCTCATCGTCCGCGGGGACAATGTCATTTATATCTCTCCATCACTCGAGCAATAAGGTGAAGTAACATGTCAAAAGGCACTCCATCCATGGGTAAGATGAACAAGTTCACCCACATCGCCTGCCGGCGCTGCGGGAAGATCTCGTTCCACGCCCAGAAGAAAGTCTGCTCTGCCTGCGGGTTTGGCAGGAGCACCAAGCTGATCAGCAACAAGTGGAACAACAAGCGACCAAAAGTCCCGACGCATTAGAGTTTTCCCATGTGTGGTATCGTTGGCATCGTGGATGCTGGCGGTGTATCAATACAGCTCTATTACGCCCTGTACGCTCTCCAGCACCGCGGTCAGGAGAGCGCCGGGATCTCTACTTTTGACGGCTCCAGCCTCCATAAATTCAAGGGGAACGGGCTGGTGGCCGATGTTTTCTCCCCTTCTGTTTTGTCGGACCTGAAAGGAAAGGCCGGCATTGGTCATGTACGGTATCCTACCACCGGAGCGAATCTCCCCGAGAACATCCAGCCCCTCAACTTCCAGTTCCAGGATCATTCCATATCCGTTGCTCATAACGGGAACCTGGTTAATACCTGCGAGCTCCGGGCAGAATACGAACAGGCAGGCCAGATCTTCATCACCACAACTGACACGGAGATCATCGCCAAGATCCTTATCGATGCGATCAGCAACTCAGGGTCGGTAGAGGATGCAGTCCATTTCTGTATGCGCAAACTCAGGGGGTCATACTCTGTCGTGATCATGATCGACGGGATCCTCTATGCCTTCCGGGACCCGCTGGGCATTAAGCCCTTCTGCATCGGGAAGACCGAGAATGGATACATGGTCGCCTCCGAGAGTGTTGCCGTCGATGCGCTGAGCGCAAAATTCGTACGGGATATTAAACCCGGCGAACTTGTCAGGATTGATAGCGATGGAATCAGGTTCGCCCAGATCGCCGTATCGGGGAGACGGGCCCATTGCATCTTCGAGTACATTTATTTTGCGCGGGCTGATGCGATCATCGACGGGGTTCTGGTCTATGACGTCAGGCGCCAGATCGGCCAGAAACTGTTCGAAGAGGATCCGGTTGAAGCAGATTCGGTCTGCTCGGTCCCCGACTCCGGAACAGCGTATGCGATCGGGTACGCCGAGCGCTCGAAGATCCCGTTCGTGGAATCCCTGATGAAGAACCGCTATATGGGGAGAACTTTTATCATGCCCTCTCAGAAGGAGCGTGAAAAGGCGGTGCGGATCAAGCTCAACCCCATCTCTGCCCATCTCCGGGACAAGTCCATTGTCCTGATCGATGACAGCATCGTGAGAGGTACTACATCGAAGCGAATCATCGAAATGATGCGCGACTCGGGCGCAAAGGCCATTCATATGCGCATCGGGTCTCCCGCCATCAAGGCGCCCTGTTATCTCGGTGTCGATATGCCGACCCGGGAAGAGCTGATCGCAAGTAACCGGCAGGAAGATGAGGTCCGGCATAGTATTACCGCAACAACGCTCCACCATGTCTCCATCAAAGCCCTCGTCGACGCGATTGGGTTTGGCAGTGACAGCCTCTGTACTGGATGCCTGACCGGCTGCTACCCGCTCCCCATCGAGGGAGAGCAGGCAAAACCGTACCGTGTCGATTTCATGGACGGGACTTACCAGTCACGGCTCGGGTCGTTTGAAATACAGGCGGATCAATAGGCATCCCTTCATAAAGGGAAGATCCGGTATCTTCACCGTCTCCGCGAGCGGGGGTGGCTGCTTAGGCAGCTCTTTTTTTTATGCATTTTCCCGGTTTGCCCAATGATTGGCGGCAGCGGATTCCCCTCTGAAATAAGGTTTTCCGACAGTCAATTACACAAAAATTCAGGGGTTCAGGAGTTTTCCGAGGGCAAAACCCCTGGTATAGGCAGATTCCAGGAGGTCCGGCCTTGTCCGTATGTCCCGGATCGAGTCCATGTCGCTGATCAGCAGCTCGTCATGATAGCGGCAGTCGATGATATCCAGAAACGCTCTCATGGTCAGTTTTACCCCGACAAAGACCTCCGGAATGTTCATACCGGAGATACAGATGACCAGGGATTTTCTTGTCACCGCATGCTCTTTTCGTACGAGGGGCTGGTGTCTCATGTATTTGGCCATGAAAAAGACCTGGAAGCGATCGAGGAAGGATTTCAGTTTCCCGGGAACCCCCATCGTCATCACCGGTGTAGCGACGATGAGGCTGTCCATATCCCTGAATTTCGGGTACATGTCCTGCATGGCATCATCGAGGATACAGGTTTCGTGGTCCCTGCAGAACATCTTCTCACTGCAGGCCTGGAAATCCAGGTTTTCGACAATAATCTTCTCCACGATGCATCCGGCATCTTCAGCTCCTCTGATGGCCTGGTCCAGAAGCAAAGCGGTATTCCCCTCACTGAGAGGACTCCCGAGAAGGGCTATCATCTTTCCGGCCATACTACACCTTATTTTGAGAAAATGCAATATAGTTTCGTACGATGACAGGGTATGCCGGGGAATCCGCTGACCCGACGGAGTGCACGAACACAACTCATAAATATCTTTGACGTGAATGAAAGTTTTGGAGTTTTATTAATGACTGAACAGAAAACGTACAATGCAGGACAGAAAGTCGGCCCGGGGAAATATGTCTGCCTTGATTGCGGAAAGGAACTGACCCTGGACAAGAGCGAACAGGACCTGAGGAAATGTCCCGCCTGTTCCTGCGAAGAGTACCAATGCTTCCCGATGACCCACATCCGGCCGGATATAAAGACCCCGGATGATGCAAAAAACCCGCCGAAACGCGGCAAGAGCTTCCAGTAATTCTCACTTTCTTTTCGGGAACCGTACAGCTGGTTGAATTCTGGAATAGTCCTGTGCCGGAACAGTGCGCGGGAATCAGGAATTCCAGTTTTATCAGGTTTGAATGACGGAGGTTTTCACTCGTGGTAAATGTATCAAAAGCCGGGCAGGTTTTCCGATGCGAGATCTGCGGTAACGTTGTTGTTGTAAAAGAAGCAGGCGGGGGCGAGCTCGTCTGCTGTGGTGAGCCGATGGTTCTGGAGAGTGCATGATCATGGCAGCGAAAAAAGTTATCTCAAAAAAGGTACCGGTAAAAAAACCGGTGGTAAAGAAGGCTGTGGAGAAGGATCTGAAAAGTCTTGAGAAAAAAATCGGGAAGGTTCCGAAATTTTTCCGTGAACTGACAACGAAAGAACCTGAGATGTTCGACCTGGTCATGCGGTTCGAGCAGCATATCTGGGATGATGGCAAACTGTCGAAGAAGACCAAGAAGCTCATCGCTATTGCCATCGCTGCTGCTCTCCGCGACCAGCATGCAGTCCATGCCCAGCTTGCGGGGGCAAAGAACCTTGGCGTGACCAAGGGAGAGGTTGAGGAAGCCCTGCGGGTCACCTTCCTGCTCTCGGGCATGCCTGCGTACGTGTACGGCAAAGCCCAGTTGGACGAAATAATGTCGTGAACTACCGGGTCCCAAAGGAATGGGAGGGAGACGTGAATCTACGCACCCGTTCCCGGACAAATCCTCTTGTTCTTTTTTTCCCATGAACCGGCGGTGAAAACCCAAGGTTTTTAGCATTTCCGCTACAAGGAAGAGCTATGCCGATCAAAGTCCTTGCCTTTGCCGGAAGTCCCCGAAGACATGGCAACTCCGAGACGCTGCTCGACTGGGTGTTGGGCGGGATGATCGACCCTGATGTTGTCATCGAGAAGATCCCCCTTGAGGAGGCTGGCATCAATCCCTGCCGGGGATGCAATGCCTGTGAGAAACTCAACAAGTGCGTCCAGCGGGACGGCATGGACATCTGTCATGATAAGATTATTGCAGCTGATATCATCCTCCTCTCCTCGCCTATTTATTGCATGGGAATTGCGTCGCAGGCAAAAGCCCTCATCGACCGTGCGCAGGTCTTCCGCTCCAGAAAATATGTCCTCAAACTCCCGGTTGTCCCTGCCGAACGGAAGGGAAAACGTCTCGGGGTATTCCTGGCGACCGCAGGGCAGAACTGGGACCACGTCTTCGATGCCGCTGTTCCCTCGGTCAAATGCTTCTATCATGTTATTGATATCCGTGATGATGATATCTCGTACCTCATGATCAATAATGTCGATGAAAAAGGAGCGATTGACTTGCATCCGACTGCAAGGGCAGACGCGGGCACACTGGGGAAATCGCTGATAACTGAGATCAGAAAACGGCTGGCCGGGTAACGATCATGGCAATCAAAGTCCTTGGCATCTCGGGGAGTCCTCACCGGCACGGGAACACAGAGACATTACTCGACAGTTTCCTCGATGGTGCAAAGGCGGGGGGTGCGGAAACAGAAAAGATCATTCTCAAGGATCTCGATTATTCCCCGTGCCGGGGTTGCAATGCCTGCCATAAAAATGGGGAATGTGTGGTAAGAGACGACGCTATCATGGTGTTTGATAAGATCCTGGCAACCGACTGCCTTGCGATCGCATCGCCGATTTACACGATGGGAATAACAGCGGAACTCAAAGGGCTTATTGACCGGGGGCAGTATCTCTGGGCCCGGAAATTCATCCTCAAAACGCTCTATTTTACTGACGATCATATCAGGCGGCACAAAGGGCTCTTTATATCCACCGCGGGCCAGAACTGGGATCATGTCTTTGACGGGGCTTTCCCGGCGATAACTGCGATCTTCAATGGTACCGGTTTCGAATATTACGATAATATCATCGCAAACAATATGGATGAATACAAGGGCATCAAAAATCACCCGTCAGCAATGAAGGAAGCTTTTGAAAAAGGCCAGAAAGTGGTAAGAGTCCTCGGGGACCTCAATAAAAAAGGATAAAACCCATCGAAAAAGGAGATCAGAAGAAATTAAACGAAAGCAGGAAGGTACCGAACGAGGCCAGGATCAGGATAACAAATACCGGAATATTCCAGGAAAAGACCTTGTTCCCGTCAAGGATGCTGATGGGCAGCATGTTGAACGTGGCAATCATTGCGTTGATCTGGACTCCCGCAAGACCAAGCTCGGCAAGGATGTTCATGTTCCCGGTTTTCATGGTGGCGAGTCCCCCGGCGACAATAAAAATGACCGCGAAAAGAACACACAGCAACAGGTTCACGACAGGACCTGCTGCAGAGATTTTCCCGTTTTGTTCCCGTGTGAGACCCCGGCCGTCATACGACGCATTGTTGTAGATAACGGTTGCCCCCGGTGCTGCAAACACAAATCCAACCAGAGCCGCAAGGGCAACAGCGACCAGAAGCATGTTATTGTCTTTCCGGAACTCCGCCCAGTAGCCATACCGGATTGCAGTGAACTTATGGGCCATTTCGTGGAGAATAAACCCTATCCCGACAGTAAGAAGGGCGATGCCGAAGAAGATCAGCCCTTGTACGGGACTCACTGTACCAACAGGACCAAGAACCCCGTAGGGTGCTATCTTGATAATGGTAAACGAGAGCGATATTGCCATCCAGGCAACAAAAAGGTCAGCTTCTTCACGCCGGGTTATTCGTTCGAGCATACTGGTTCCGGTACCAGATAGGGTGGTTCTCGGTTATCTTTTTTCGTGTCGGACAAAGATGGGTATATTTATTGGGAAATTGTGGAAATGTACATGAATATGTCCCTCGAAGAGGTCAGGGCTGAAATTTCCAGGGTTGATACGGAAATCATCCGGCTTATCGCGCACCGGCAGGATCTGGCCGGTAAGATCGCCCGGATCAAGATCGCAAGCGGGATCCCGGTCCATGATCCCCACCGGGCTGCAGAAGTTCTGGGATCAGCTTTTGATCAGGCAGTGGAGTTGCGGATCGATCCCGTATCTGTCCAGAAGATCTTTGAGCAGCTTATTGCGATGAGTGAGGACCGGCAGCGGGAATGTTCGGGGGACGGGAACCTCCCCTGAAAAAAGACCGGGAATTATAACCATCCTGTAACGATAACAATACCCAGGACGGTCATTGCAATCCCGATGATCAGTCTGAGTATTCTTCTGTTTCCGACCCTCCAGGCATGGGCCCGTTCAGGGTTACCCCCGTACGCAAAGAACAGGACCACCCCAACGAGAGGGAGTATAAATACCAGGTTATAGAGCAGGAGATACGGCAGGCCGCTCATAAGAGTGAAATCCCTGCTCATCAGGGCAAGGATACTGAGGTAAATTCCCCCGGTACAGGAAAAACCAAACAGCCCGGCAAGGATGCCAAGAACAAACGCGGCAGGCAGGGTTGCGGTCTGGATATACTGTTCCAGGATCTTCTTTTTTGATGCCGGGATCGCGAGGAGGTAATTCTCCCGGTTCCTGATCACCTCGGAAAGCGTGATTAACCCGAAAAGGAGGGCCAGGACTCCCCCGGCGAGCGAGAAGATACGGGAAAACCCGGATCCCGTGACCACAGAAAAGATCCCAACTCCGGCACACAGGTGGAAAAGGAACAGGGCAAGTACGTACGTCAGGCCGACCAGCAGGATCTTTCTCCGCGATTCTGCGACGGACAAGGATACGAGCAGGAAGATCAGGACCGCAAGGGCACAGGGATTCAGGCTGTCAAAGAATGCCGATACAATCACGGTGAGCGGAGATATCTGGACCAGACTTGGAGCACACCCTGGACCGGTAGCCGTGCTGGCATTTCCGGGAAGCACCGGTGCCGGACAGGCAGCAAGCCTCGCCTGTTCAGCAAGAATATCCGTCTCCAGGTGATCCCGGATCTCTCCATCCCCAATGAGGGAGGTATTCCCGATAAAGATCGCCGGAATCCCTGCATTTCCAAGCCCTGATGCACGGGTGAGTGCGGTAAACCGATCAAGGTTTGTCGAGTTATGGTACAGTTCAAGCATCTCGACGTGGAGCCAGGGGTATTTTCCGGGGAGCGTGGCAACCAGAGGTTTTACATTCTCGCAATGGCTGCATCCGTCCCCATAGAAGAAGAGGATAGTTACCGTCCTGTTGCCCGGAACAGGTGAGGGGGCATTCTGTTCCCCGGCATGTGCCGGGTTATTCAGGACTTTTTTTTTTGATCGAGGATTACCGACTCGAGCTTATCCGGAATATCGACATCTCCCATCAGGGTAACATTTCCCACGATGACTTCCGGAACTCCCCATTTCTGGATGCCGAGTTTCTGGTTGAGCGAAACCGAGAGATTGAAATTAGTCTGGTTATGCCACGTTTCCAGAAGCTGGAAATCAACATCCGGATATTTCTGCTGCAGCGAATGGATAAAGGGCAGAACATTGTGACAATGCGGACACTCCTCACCGTAAAAGAAATACACCGTGAACACCGGCGTTGCCACCGGGGCTGCTTTTGGGATCATCCCGGAAAAAACCACCACTACTCCGACAGCGGCGACGACAAGAAGGCCCAGGATGATTTTTTGCGTTCTATCCATTACAGAAAGCCACCGTAAATTTTACCGGTAATCTGTTAATAAAGTACCGGTACTCCCCCCTCATTCATTTCAGGGATATCATCGTTCCAACCCCATCCCTCGTGAAGAGCTCGAGGATGAGGTTGTGCTCGACGTTGCCGTTGATAATATGGGCGAACGTGACACCGTTTTCCACTGCCTTGGTAATGGAACTTACCTTCGGGATCATCCCCTCGCCTATTGCGCCGTTCCTCTGGAGATCGTTGGCTTCGTTGATCGTAAGCTTGCGGAATACCTTAGTCCTTCCTGCATCCATTACTCCGTCAACATCGGTCATGTTGACCAGTTTGTAAGCCCTGAGCGAGATGGCAATATCACCGGCAGCCGTGTCGGCATTGATGTTCAGGCTCCCGCCAAAACGATCGATTGCGATCGGCGCCACCACGGGGATGTAATCCTTTTCCAGCAGGGTATTCAGGAGTGCGGGATCGATCCACTCGATCTCTCCCACATGGCCGAGATCCACCTCCTTCTGGATACCCCCTACGTCCACCTTCTGGAGCTCCATCTTCTTTGCGATGATCAGGTTTCCGTCACTGCCGGAGATCCCGACGCCCCGTGCGCCGCACTTCGCGATCAGCGAAACGATACCCTTGTTGATCTTCCCGACAAGAACCATCTGGGCGATCTCCAGGGTTTCCTGATCAGTAACTCTCAGTCCGCCGACAAAGACCGACTCCTTGCCCATGGCCTTCATCTTTTCACTGATCTCCGGGCCCCCGCCATGCACCAGAACGACACGGATTCCCACGTAATGCAGGAGCACGGCATCCCTGATGGCATTTTCCAGGACGACAGGATCGACCATCGCATGCCCCCCGAGCTTGATCACAATGGTCTTTCCATGGAACTGCTGGATATACGGCAGCGCCTCCATGAGGACGTCCTCGCGCTTCATCACGTTGTATACCTCCCGTTGATCTCCACGTACTTCTCGGTCAGATCGCACCCCCAGGCAGTTGCCTCCTCGTTCCCTGCCGCAAGATCGAGAATGAAAGTGACGTGTTTCCCGTGCATGGCCTCCTTTGCCCTGACAAGGTCGGCAATAATCTCACCGGATTTCACGAGCGGGTATTTCTCCTTCCCGTTGCTGATCCAGAGAGAGACGGCGTTGGGATCGAATCTGACACCAGCCCTGCCTGCAGCTGCAATAACGCGGCCCCAGTTGGGGTCCTCGCCATACACCGCAGTCTTGACGAGGGGGGAACCAAGGACAGTCCTGGCAACCTCCGCCGCAGATTCCTCTTTTGGAGCACCCTTCACGATCACTTCAACCAGTTTTGTCGCACCTTCGCCGTCGGCGGCTATCTGCTTTGCAAGCGAACGGCAGCATTCCTCCAGGGCAGCCGAGAATTCCCTGCTGTTCACCTTCCCCGATTCCCCGGTAGCCGTGCACAGGGCAATATCGTTTGTGCTCATATCCCCGTCGACAACGACGCGGTTGAATGTCCGTTTTGTGGCCTGTTTCAGTGCATCTCCCAGGACTTTTGCGCTGACGTCTGCATCGGTATAAATAAACGCAAGCATCGTTCCCATGTTCGGCGCAATCATGCCGCTACCCTTGGTGATTCCGCCGATGCTGAATGTCTCCTTTTCAACGAGCGCATGCTTGGGGTACAGATCCGTGGTCATGATCGCCCGTGCAGCAAGGGACTCCGCCTCCGGCGTCCTGTCGAGTTTCGGCGCGATGGTCGTACACTGGCGCTGGATGAGGGGGAGGTCCAGGTATCTTCCGATCACGCCGGTGCTGGCGACTCCGACGTGGCCGGGTTTCACGCCCAGCGCATTCCCGGCGTACTCGGTCATGGTAACGGCGTCGGTATAACCCCGCTTCCCGGTATACGCATTGGCGCATCCGCTGTTGGCAATGACTGCTTCCAGCGTGCCCTTCTTGATCTGCTTCCTCATAAGCTCGATTGGCGCAGCTTTCACGAGGTTCTCGGTAAATACTCCCGCAGCAGTCCCCTGAGCCCGGATCAGCGCAAGCCCGAATTTCCCTTCCTTGATGCCGAATGTACTGACCCCTTTCACCGCACAGATGCTCTGGAATGTCATTGTGATGACACGCCCCCGTCTTCTGCATAGACAGACCCGATGGCATTGATGATATCGGCCCGGGTAAGGATGCCGACCAGTTTTTTCCCCCTGAGGACCGGCAGGCGGGCGACGCCCTCCTTGAGCATCAGTGCTGCTGCTTCCTCAACATCCATCTCTTCCGTTGCGGTAATGACGCGGTGGGTCATGATCTTTTTTACGGCCATGTCGCCGATGTTACGAAGGGCATGTTTTGTCTTCTCCCAGTTGATGTACTCCCGGATCGGGATTTCGATGATCTCGAACGGAGACGGGAGCCAGAGATCCTCCGATACCCGCTCGCTTTTGAGGAGCGAGATCAGGTCCGATTCCGTGAGCATTCCCACCAGTTCATTGCCTTCCATGACCGGAAGGCCGCCGATATGGTGCTGCCTGAGAAGAGCAGCTGCTTCCCGGAGGGTGGTCTGGGGTGAACACACGACCGGTTTCTTTGTCATGGCATCTTTTACCTGCATGGTCTTTTCACCTACGGGAGCATCCCTGCACCGGCTAGCCCGTCCTGTTCCCTGAACCCGCACATAAGGTTCATGTTCTGGAT
>Ga0187785_10000533_pt1 | contig 14095 bp, 19 predicted proteins | sample 0815_BV2_4_20_MG_FD_132466 | JGI IMG/M metagenome (GOLD analysis project Ga0187785, IMG submission 132466) | Tropical peat soil microbial communities from peatlands in Department of Meta, Colombia - 0815_BV2_4_20_MG | ecosystem: Environmental > Terrestrial > Soil > Wetlands > Peat | place...
GCGTGGTTGAGCTCGATCGCATCGATGATCTCGACGGCGTGCGTGCGCACTTCGTCGAGCAGGGGGTCTTCATCCGGCCGATCGGCAACGTCATCTATCTCACGCCGGCTTTCACGATTTCTTCCGATGAGCTCAAGACATTGACAGATGCGGTCGTTAAAACCGTGCGCGCAATGAAATAGCGAGGGAACAATGGCGTATAGCGGCTCGGCAATCGACACCCACCATCATATCTGGCTGCGCAAAGACGTGGGGTGGCTGGCCGATCCGCCAATTCCGCGGATGTTCGGGGATTATTTCGGCATTCGCCGTGATTACCCCATTGAAGAGTTCATGAACGACGTCAAGCCGCAAGGTGTCACGAAATCGGTGCATGTCACGGCGATGTGGGGCCCGGGCCGTGCGCTCGACGAGACGCGTTGGCTGCAATCGGTCGCCGACAAGCATGGCTTTCCGCATGGCATCGTTTGCAATGCGGATCTCGCTGAGCCCGGCGCTGACTCGGCGCTCAAGGCGCAAAAGCAGTTTCCCAATCTGCGCGGTGTGCGCCAGATGCTGTATTGGGACAGCGAGACGGTGCGCCAGGCCGCGCCCCGCCCGGATTTCTGCAACGCAGCCGATTTCCGCCGCGGATTTGCGTTGCTGGAGAAGCACGATCTGCATTTCGAATTGCAGGTCTACGCCGGGCAGGCCGCTTATGCCGCCGAACTTATCAAGGCGTTCCCCAATGTGCGCATGATCCTTGTGCACGCAGGAATGCTGACGGCGCGCACACAGGCCGCAATCGATCAGTGGCGTGCCGCGCTTGCGACGATGGCGGCCTTTCCAAACCTGTATGTGAAGATTTCCGGCCTTGGAATGTACAGCGCCGGCGTCACGCTGCCGCAGGCGCGCCAGGTCATCCGCGATGTCATCCAGATCTTCGGCACCGAACGCACGATCTACGGAAGCAACTTTCCGCTGGAAAAGTTGCATGCAAGCTATGCGGATTTCTTCGGGGTGTATCGCGCCGTGATGGCGGAATATACCGAAGCGGAACAGCGCGCTGTGCTGCACGACAATGCAGCGAAATTCTACCGGCTCTGAGCTAGAAGCCTACGGCAACGCCGTGCAGGTCGTATTCGTCGGCACGCTCGATCTTCACTGTCGCGATCTCGCCAACCCGTAACGGCCGCCGGCTCGCGACATAAACCGACCCATCGATCTCCGGCGCATCGGCCATGGAGCGGCCTTTGGCGACGGTCGGTCCGACCTCGTCGATGATCACCTTTTGCGGGCTGCCGACCTTCCGTCTCAGGCGCCGGGTCGAAATCTTCTGTTGCGTCTGCATGAAGCGGCGCCAGCGCTGCTCTTTGACCTCGTCCGGTACGGGCTCGGCCAAATCATTGGCAACCGCACCCTTCACGGGCTCATACCTAAAACAGCCGACCCGATCGAGTGACGCCTCGTCCAGCCATTGCAGAAGGATTTCGAAATCGGCATCGGTCTCGCCGGGAAACCCCACGATGAAGGTCGATCGCAATGTCAGATCGGGGCATTGGTCACGCCACCGGACAATCCGCTCCAGCGTCTTTTCCTGCGCAGCCGGGCGACGCATGCGCTTGAGGACCTCGGGCGATGCGTGTTGAAATGGGATATCGAGATAAGGCAGCACCTTGCGCTCCGCCATCAGCGGAATGACTTCGTCGACATGCGGATAGGGATAGACGTAGTGCAGCCGCACCCAGATCCCAAGTTCACCCAAAGCACGTGCAAGGTCGATAAATCTCGTGCGCACCTCGCGGTCACGCCATTTGCTCGCCGCATATTTAATGTCGAGGCCATACGCGGACGTGTCTTGCGATATCACCAGCAGTTCCTTCACCCCGGCGGTCACGAGCTTCTCGGCTTCGCGCAACACGTCGGCGGCCGGCCGTGAGACCAGATCACCGCGTAGCCGCGGGATGATGCAAAAGGTGCAGCGGTTGTTGCAGCCTTCGGAAATTTTCAGATAGGCGTAGTGCCGCGGCGTGAGCTTGATGCCTTCCGGCGGCACCAGATCGAGAAATGGGTCGCGCCTGGGCGGTAACGCCTTGTGTACGGCCTCGACCACGCTTTCGTATTGCTGTGGTCCGGTGATCGCCAGCACATCAGGATAGGTGGATGAAATGCTTTCCGGCTCGGCACCCATGCAGCCGGTGACGATCACCTTGCCGTTCTCTTTCAGCGCGTTGCCGATGGCTGCAAGCGATTCCGCCTTGGCACTGTCGAGGAAGCCGCAGGTGTTGACGATGACGAGATCAGAGCCCTGGTGTTGGCGCGATAACTCGTATCCCTCGGCGCGAAGACGCGTGACAATGCGCTCGCTGTCGACCAGCGCCTTCGGGCAACCCAGTGATACAAAGCTCACCTTGGGCGCGGCCGCATCTGATTTCGGTGTGGGATCACGCATGCGGCAAGGAGCTAGTCGTGATCGTCTCGGATAGCAACCGACAAATTGCGCGGCGATCTGTCCCGCAGCGCTTCAGCCTCTTTGTAGAATTTCTTCTTCCAGGCCTTATGGCTTGCTCAACCGGCGGTGGGTCGTCCGAGAAACCTTGGCGCGGAGCCGGGGCCCCGCGCGCCGCTGGTTCAATGGGGCCAGAATCCGCAGTTGATGGTCTGGCACATAAGGTCGCTCAATTCGCATGGGCGATTGAGATATCGGGTAGCCGGATCAGGGCGGGGCTGCTGCGAAAGCTGTTCGATCGGCCTGTCTTCTACGGCACTATCGAATAGTTGTTCCACATACGCGGCCACGCGCGTGAATCCGCTGGAAGCATTGGTCTCATAGGTATTGACGGTCATCGTCGTCTCCTAGTCAGACCCGGCAGTCATAGGATGTCCCTATCACCACTCTAGCTGGGGGTGGATGAGGCGCTGTGTTAGGCGTCACAAAAAGTCGCATTACCGCCACCGGAACCGGCCGATGTGATCGGTGACACAGCCAAGCGCGTGTAGCAGCGCCAGGTTGGCAGTGCGAGACGCCGACAAATCACCCAGAGGGGTGGTCCCCTATTCGGCGGACCGCGGAGGGGCCGCTGTGATGCCACACGCAGCGGTCCCTTCTTTTACGCACTCGAATATAGGCAAAGCGAGTCTTCGCGCTCAGCCCGCCGAAAGAAGCTCCATGCTCACGCTAAAGAAATAAATGCCGAGGGCGAGCCCCGCGATTGACGACCATCCCGACACAATTTTGCCCGCCCGTTCGGTAACGGCACCGCAAATGATCGCGGTGCCATAAGGCAGCACGATCAACAAAAAGGTTTCCAAGGCCATTCGCATGTCATGGACTATAGCTGCGGCACCGATCGCCGCCTATAGCCTGTGAACTCTGCCCGGGCAGGCTCATATGATTGTGGTATTGTATCGTTTCACGGCGGACTGATTCACAATGCGAACGAGCATTCTATCGGCGCTTCTGATCGTCGGGATTTTGCTAACGGCTAGTCCGGCCGGGGCTATCGACGGAAGGGCGCCTCCCTGGCGCTACAATTCGCACAGTTCGGATTTGCCATTCCCGCGCAGCACGCGGGCAGAGTCAGTCTGGGCTTCCCGCGCTTGCTGGACCGACTGCGGCTCGTACTGCGCCTGGGGATTGGCCGGCTGCCTGAAAGAAGATTCCCAAGGCCGTTGCATAAAACTGACCGATAAGTGCGATCGTTATTGTCAGCGCGAATGCCGCACGCGGGGCGGCCCGTTTATTTGGGTTGAATTTCCTTGGGAGTAGCGTTCGCGGACCGTACACTTGATCAGACGGGCAACGTTCTTCGCTCTCGAATCATTCCCGAACTCTACACCTGTCGATGTGGCTTCTCACAAAGTCGCAACAAAATTTGGTTGACCTTGCGGGGATGCGTTTCGCGTTCTTTGACGTGACATCCGACCAAAAGGCCAACCACGATACAGATCAGGTTTTCCATTTGCGTCGCCATGTTGGCCCCCAAACAGCAACAATGAAATTCTACGCCATGTTCGGCATGCAGAATGGTTTGTTTGATCACACGGTTAAAAACGGTAACCCACTACAAGCGATGCCGTGCAATGTTACCGTTTGCTTTTGCCGCAAAGACGGCCGCCCTTTGATAGACGAGAACAGAAGCTTGCATCTAACGATTGGGCGGCGGATACGCTGAATCCAGTACTTGGAGCTCCTGCGGTGTCAGCGTGAGCGAGAGCGCGACGGCGTTCTCCTTTACGTGAGCTACTGACCCAGATTCGGGAATTGCAACAACGTTACCGCCGCGGATCGCCCAAGCGAGCGCGACAGCGGCTGCCGAACAACCGTGCGCTTCACCAATGCGCGCGAGCGCGGGATCACGCAGCAGGCTCGTACCGGGACCGCCGAGCGGCGAATAGGCCATCACCGGCATACCATGCCGCCCGCACCATGGCAGCACATCGCGCTCGATGCCGCGGCTGTTGACGCTGTAAGGCAACTGGTTGGTCGCGCAGCGATCGCCGTGTGGAACACGGAAGAGCCTTTCCATGTCAGCGACCTTGAAATTCGAGACGCCCCAGGCGCGGATCTTCCCAGCCGCGCGCAACTTTTCAAATCCCGCCACAACACTGGCGAAATCCTTAGCCCCGTTTGGCCAATGCAGCAGATAGAGATCGAGATGATCAGTACCGAGGCGGGTGAGACTGGCCTCGCAGGCACGCGTGATGCCATCTCCGGCTACATGATTGGGCCACACCTTTGAAACCAGAAATACGCGATCGCGCTGACCGACAATCGCGCGGCCAATGAATTCTTCAGACCCATATATTTCAGCGGTGTCGATCAGCGTCATTCCGAGCGACAGGCCAGTGCGTATCGCTTCTTCTTCAACAGCTTGAGGATGTCGTCCCTTTCCGAGGCCTGCAGAGCCTTGGCCAAGTGCTGTCACAACCGCTCCGTCACGAAATTTTACGGTGCGTCCTGGGACAGCTGTAGCAGCGCCGCTCGCCGTATCAAGGGCCGATGCGCCTGACGAAACCACACACGAACTGAGCGCAACGCACAGCCCATTGAATTCGCGCCGGTTCAGCAAATCCATGTGATTACTCTTCGCTGTACGTTCTTTTGTACCACAGCCGGCAGCGTCCAATTGAGTAAACGTTTTCTTTACGAGCCGCTCGTCGTCCTCGCGGTCCATTTAAGACTTTAAGCAGTTTTGCCTTCTATTTAAGCGGAACTTGCAGGAGCCGATCTGATGCAGGAGCGTCGAAGGTCTGCCCGCTCGCGCGTTATAAAAGGCGCGAAGCTGGTGTTGGGAGCATCATTGGTTATTGATTGCGTCGTACGCAACCTGACAAACGTCGGCGCACGCATTCAAATCTCCAACACCACCGATCTACCGGAGTCTTTGGAACTGACCTTCGATGGCGGTCGCTCGTACCGCCCGTGTAGAATCGTGTGGCGCACAACCGACGAAACCGGTGTCGAGTTTAGCTAGGGTGAGTACTCACAAATCCAGCTCTCGAAGCGCGACGGCTGCCATCAGGCACCGCATCAACCGAAATAAAACCAGGCTACGGATGCACGTTAATGAGGCCGCACCACAGTAATCGGGGAGCGATTGTAATCTCGCGCGCTTTAAGCCTTCAGCCGATTTACAAAAGCCTCGGCTATCTCGGGGATCAGTGACGGACCGCGCTCATCGTGCGGCGTTCGTAGTGTTGCTTCGATCCCTTCGGCCTGAAGGGCTTTACGGTCGTAATCATCCGCCAGCTGAAGCATTTCAAGGCGAGATTGTTCATTGCGGAATGATTGAGCCGTTGCTCGGCACTCTTGCGCCAGGCGGCGACACCTCTCGCTGAAAGGCTGCGGCATACGCTCTGACATGCTCACTCACGCGTACGGTTACAAATTCTAAAGCCTGACGAAACAGTCCCCGCAAATCGTGGCTGGATGGAGGCGGCCGCTTCGCAGTGGTCCCGGAATACCTCATCACCATTATTGGCGCGCCTTTGAGATCTAGTCGCCCTCGCGCTCGACGATGACTTCGATGAGTTGATCGCAAGATCTGCACTCCAAACTGTGCCGGTCAACATTAGGCCTTTCTGGTTCGATCCATACCAAGCGCATTGTCGCTCCGCACATGGGGCAGCCCGGCCGCGCGGACGCCGCAGGCACAGATATTGTAGGAAAAGCTGGCATTGGACGTTTCACCAAAAAGTGCTGACGGGCGTCGTCTCTGGCCGGGAGGCTAGAGTGCCGACGACGGCCCTGATCACCGGGAAGTGACCCAGAGCCGTCGAGGGAACCGGGCCAAGGCAGGGATGTGGAGCGATGGCCCGCGGGAGCGAGTGAAGAAGCATTTCACGACAAGGCTATGACCTTTTGCTGACACGACAGGGGCAATTACGCGCTCGCGGGCCATAAATTCAGCCTCCGACAAATGCCGTTTTTTGTGATCGCCAACACAGCGGGAGCCTGAAGGCTACCGGTATCCTAATAACCAATAAGAACAAAAGGGGATTAGGCATGAAAAACGACAAAGATATCACTGCGCTTTTGGAGTTGCTGAGAATGGCAGCCGAGCAATGGCCGCATTCCGGAACGGGCGAGGTCTCGCAGAGGGACCTGTTCCGCCGCGATCAATCCCTGCTTCAAATGTGGCCAGAAGCCTGCCGCCGCACCGGCGTCGGGGGTCGCGAATTTCCCCCCGGTGTCATCAAACTTTGGAAACAGAGGTCGGGTCGAGTCAACTGAGTGAGTCAACGACAGGAGTTGTGGCATGAATACAGTTAAAATTGGAGGGATTTCGACAACCAGATTTAAATCTGGCGCGCCCATTCCTTCCTCGCACTACGAAAATCGATCGAGCGGAAATGATGGGCCGATGAAATCGACAGTGGTGAAACGATCCATCGTCATTGGTGGACACAAAACCAGCGTCAGTCTCGAAGATGCCTTCTGGGACCACCTGAAGGAAATCGCGCACGGGCAACATTGGACGCTCTCAAAATTGGTCGCAGAGATCGACGAGGCACGAGAGAGCGGCAATCTGTCCTCGGCGATCCGCTTGTACGTGCTTGAAGCAATCTTGCGCGACCGCAAACCGAAAACGGAAATCCACCCGCCTGGGGCCTGAGGCTTACGCGGAAGAAATCGATTTGGGTATGGCTTGACTTCAGGGCGCATTGGCCAAGGAGGCCAATATGCGTGCGCGTTGTGTTGGCCGTCACAAAAAGTCGCAATTCGGCTGCAATTACCCCCAGCTGTGATGTATCGCACAGCTAGGATCCACCCGATGAGCCAAAGTCACCTCACGAAACGCCGAGGTCCCCATTTCGGCCAATCGTGGAGGGGCCGCTGTGAATGCCACACGCAGCGGCCCCTTTCTCATGCCGACTGGCTGCGACGGTCAGCGGCGATTGCTTCTAACGCAATGAGCCCAGGGCCGCTCTCATATGATGCAGTTTCTGCAAACGCCGCGACAAGGACATTCTCCGCGGCCTATAGCGAGCAGTTTTCTCCGGCTCTTTTTTCCCGGAATCAACCATCACGTTCGTCAACCAGACATGCCGCCAAGTGATTTCGTCGGCGGTCGGCCAAAGTTGAGCACCAAATTCCATTGCGGACATGGCACGCCTCCCGGTTTCTCTACCAAGTTCCCGGGAGACAAAAAGGTTCCCACGCCGCCGGCGATCAGATCGCCATCTTGAGTTCTTTGGTGGCGCGGAAGGCGACCTTCTTACTGGCCTTAATCTGGATTTGCTCGCCGGTTGCCGGATTGCGACCAATACGGGCCGCTCGATTCCGCACCTGCAAAATCCCGAGCCCGGCAATTTTTACCCGCTCGCCTTTCTTCAGGTGCTTGGTGATCATCCCAATGAGATCTTCCATCATTTCCAAGCCTTGCTTCTTGGTGAGCTGATGTTGCTCCGCCAGCGCGGACGCCAAATGCTTGGTTGTGACTGTTGGGGCTGTCATGGGCGTATGCTCCTTATGCGCAATAAGCGCAACTGCACCAGCCCTACGAGATTCGTGGGTTCGTGGCCACTCTTTCCAATTTGACTGACGGAGGAGGTAACGGTTTTTCCGACCCTTTATTTCGTCCCATCGTACCGAAAAGCCAATATTATCAATTGCTTTAGGGCCAACTGGCGTTGCCGCACACTGCGGGTTCCGCCACTGATTTGTACCCTTAAATCGTTCGCGAACTGTCGCGGAAGATGCGCGCCAGGGGCGTCCTAAGGCGCGTCGGGTGAGGGCTCGGAACGGCCCTGTATAAACGCCAGGACGGACCTGAGCGTGCCTTTAACCGTCCAGCCCGACGCAAAGCCAACAGACTCATCTTCACCTGGAGGCAAGGACGTTGCCACGGCCTTCCTTGTGGTGATCGGTCGACCATCAATGCCCTCGTTTATTCGCTCGATCATGTAGGAGAAAAACGGGTTGGACGAAGCACGAAGCAAGGAATCCAGGCTCGCGATCAGCACATTGCGCTCTCCCCGTGGCGTGAGCGACCCAAGGTTGAGGCCGAAATTTTCCGCAGAATCCGGCGTCAAGCCGTACAGGGCATCCGTCATCGGAAAGGGCAGGGCAACATGTGAAAGCGAGTAAAGACCCGCGGGATAGACCAACCCCAGGGCGCGATCGCGTTCCTCCGTTGTACCGGCCGGAATTGTGCGCTCGACTTCTTCACCACTGGGGACATCGGCATTTGTAACGATGGTGGTTCGATAGGTGCGTAATGCCTTGGGCAGCAACTGAGCGAGCGCCGTGTCCGCTGCCGGACGCAAAAGGGCGCCGAACTTGACGGTGCGGTTCACATCAAAAAGGACAAGCTCGCTTCCATTCGATGGTAGGCGCGCATAGAGCGCCGAAATAATCGCGGGCGTGCTGACCGTGTAGTCCATCACGGATTGAAATGTGATGATCGGCGGTAGGTTGGATAGGCCTCCGTTTCGACTGTATTGCGCAATCTCCCGCTGGATAACCTGAGTTAAGCGGTACGATTGAACGGCGCCGTTGACCGGAAAAGAATTGTATTTGAACGGATTGAATTCGGGCACGACGCCAAGCCATGCGGCCTCGGCGAACGCTGGCAACAGCGCCGGCAAACTGGCCAACCCTGCAAAGCGCGCAAAGCGGGTGATACCGATCATTGGAGAAATCAAGATTATGCGGTCAGGCTGGGACAACTTGGGGTCCGAAATCGCGTCGAGTGCATATTTGACTGCAAGCGCGCCGCCGTTGGAAAAGCCGACCAAATGCAACGGCGCAGATGGCGCGACGCGTCTGCGCGCTTCCCTGACTGCGAGTTGTGTTGCTGCGACCCAGTCTTCCCATTCGACGTCCGTCAGACCGGCCGGGACTGTTCCATGTCCGGGCAGTCTGATCACAACCGCTACAAAGCCGTGATCGCGATAGGACTGTGCGATATGACGCTGGCTGTACGGGGAGTCGGTGAGGCCGTGCAGAAGCACGACCGCGCCGACGGGAGGATCTTTTGGCTCCAGTACATACGAGCGGTTAAAATCCTGGGCAAAATGCCCTGGATATATCGGGCTGCCGTCAAAGTACCGATTCATCGGGACGCGATCTTCCGGGTCAAGTTTTTGCGTCACCTCTGCTTTGACGGAATCGAAAATTTTGGCCTCCCGGGTCAAATATTCTTTCCAGTCGGCCGCAGCGAGATCCTTTGCCTTGAGTTCGTGTGGCGCGAATGTGTGCCAGACAGCAAGAGGTGGGCCACGTTGGCTATCGTAGATACGAATTGAAAAAAAGGTGACGGCGAGGATCGCCAGCAGAATTGTCGTCCACTTCGTTATCTTGAGAAATTTGGTCCACATCTTCCGATCCTTTTCATGACGTCCGCAGGAGATGCGCCCCCGGCCTGCAGGCCCCACAAATTTCGCATTTTCCTTGGCAACGATCGCGCAAATTACCGAACGTCAGGTCGTCCGCATGCTCACCCAATTTCCGTAATCTTTCAATGATGTGCGTGCTAACGTGAGCAAATGAAGTTCAGTCACGCGAAGAAAAATCGCCGCGTATTCGCTCTCTTCATCCTGTTGGTTGCGTCGCTCGCGGGATTGCTGCTCCTGTCTCCGATCACACAGGATCAGCGCTACCACGAGTTTGCTGATCAGCGAACATTCCTCGGCACACCGAATTTTTTGAACGTCGTTTCGAATATTCCCTTTGTTGTAGTTGGCGTCGCCGGGTTGTGGCAATTTCGTCGCAACATGGCGGCCGCCATGCTTTTCCTTGGAATTTTGCTGACGGGCTTCGGCTCGACGTACTATCACCTCGACCCCAATGATCGTACTTTGCTTTGGGACAGATTGCCGATGACAATCACCTTCATGGCGATTCTTGCCGTTGCAATCGAAGAGCGGGTGAGCGCGAAGGCGGGAGCCGTTCTGTTGTGGCCACTCATCGCGATCGGCATTTTCAGCATGTTGGTGTGGCGCTGGACTGGCGACTTGCGGCTCTATGGCTGGGTGCAGTTCTTTCCCTGTCTCGCATTGCCGCTGCTCTTCCTTATGTTTCCGCCTCAATACAGCGGCACTTCCTACTGGTTTATCGCTGCGGCGCTATACGCTCTTGCGAAGATATTTGAGTTTTATGACGACACGATTTTTTCTGTGGGGTCTGGCTTAAGCGGCCACACGCTCAAGCATCTGTTCGCTGCGGCGGCATGTTTCGTGATCCTCCGATATTTCCAGACCCGCCAGCGATAGCGGCCGGAAAGAATGGGTGTGAGTAGTGTGGTAGGACTGGTGTGAATGACGGAAAAACGATCTTTGGAGCTTAGTCAGCCCATGAATCGACTTGCCCTAAAGGCCAACTCGACGGGCGGCATAATGCTGAAGGTATAGTGGAACTCGCGCAACAATATCGGTTTCGGAAGAGACAATGAGAAAGATCCTTGTCGTGCTCACTTTTGTTAGCACCTGTATGATCGCTCAAGGAGCTCTCGCTGCGATCAAGTTCAAGCGCTTCCCACACTGCCCCGACGGTCTTGTCTCTAAAAAAAGCTGTGAGTGTCACAGGGGTACATCGGGCCGCTATCACTTCTGTCACACGGGATATTATTGCGATACCAGCTCTGGCAAGTGCAGCAAGTAACCCACTTCTAAGCGATTTGCCGAGTATTGAGTAAAGGAGGATGTGATGTTGTTCGACGGAGGGTTTACCTTTTCGAATTTTCTGACCGACATTTTGGCAATTTTCGCATTTGTCGTCTGGTTCTGGCTGCTCGTTATTATTTTTGGCGATCTGTTCCGTCGTCAGGATATCTCAGGGTTGGTTAAGGCAATTTGGGTCCTTGCACTGATTTTGACGTCTTACCTTGGTGTGTTCGCTTATCTGATTACCCAAGGGCGAGGCATGGCCGAGCGCAACGCGCAACAGGCCCAGCAGGCGCGCGATGAACTACGGCGCGTGGTCGGCTACAGTGTTGCCGACGAAATTTCCAAGCTCGATCAGCTCAAGAAGTCGGGATCCATAAGCGAAGCCGAGTTTGGACGTCTGCGCGCCAAGTTGGTCTCGTAGACGGGCGCACAGAGTTTCGGCTCGTTTGCATCTGTCACGCCGCCGCCGGGCTTACCTTCGGCGGCTCCGTCACTGAAATCACCAGCAGCGCACGCGGCCCCAGCTGTCGCGCCAGCACCGGCGGCAATGTAGACGGCCCCAGCGATCACGCCAGCAGCGGCGCCACGCCACATCCGTCAAATTGCCGAGACCGTCCGTGACAGCCGCAGGTATCGGCGCGGCTGGTGCTGCTTGGGTCGTTCCGGGCGCGGCCGAAAGAATTACGACCGTAACGGCTATCGTAAATACTGTCCGCAACATGTGTCTCTCCCTGCTTTTATGGCGCTTCGATTCGTCGCCCCGTTGGATCGGACTCGTTCGCAGTTATCGGCCAGCGAACTCCCTCAAATAATGCTGCAGCAGGCCGACTTTTCAGGCGCTTCGGGACAAGCATACGCCGATGAATATCCGTCTTCGACAAACATACAGAATTGCCAAACCCACTGTTGTCACTATTAGTTGACGTTACGGATTTTGTGGAACTGTAATACGCTCGTCCGGCGGTTGCGCAAGATCGCTGCGTTGGGCGATGCCGGAGACGACAATGCTGGGTTTCATTCGTGTGATAAAATTCGGTTTTGCCGTTCTCGCAGCATCGGTGATGCTAACCGGGACCTCCACGCCGGTTCGTGCGGCAACGGGCTCAGTGCGTATCATCATCAGCAGGGCCAATTTTATCGTCGGTGGGGGCAGCGGCACTTTGCATTTCGCAGGCAAGCGCTATCAGTTGCGCGTCGGCGGCGTCAGTGTCGGACCCTTTGGGGCGCCACGAATAGACCTCGTGGGTCGCGCCTACCACATGCGGACCGCCGCCAGTATTCACGGTATCTACTCCGCCATGGCGCCGACGGAAGGCAGACCAACAATAATACGGCTGCAGAACTGGCAGGGCGTCGTTCTCGAATTGAGGGGGCGGGGAGGAGCCAAACCCTCAGTCGACCTGGGTGGGTTGCAAATATCCTTACGCTAGCCTTTGTTTTGCATCGGTACGTTGGACCCTGGTCCAATATGTCCGGGCAAACCTCTGCACTATTGTTCTGAACAGGGCTCGCGGGGATGGATAAGGCGGTTTCGCATGACTTCGAAAATAGCTGCAACCGCGATGCTGGCCTTCTCGATTTTACTGGTGATAGGATCTTCCGGTTACGCGCAACAAGATGGCGCGGAGCGCAGGATTGCGAAATGCAACGCGCATCTCAGAAAATGCAACAGTCATTGCAATCTTGTGTACGAAAGCAAACGAGCACTTCGGGTCTGCCGCAATCGCTGTGAAGATTCCTTTGCCGTTTGCAAAGCGCAGCATGGCTAAATCCTCTGCATAAAAGATCTTGACCGAGTGTAATGCGGCCTGCGGTCAATCAGCCGTCAGGTGTCGGGTGGTGTTTGATTTTTATCATCTTCAAGGGGAATGCGGGCGTCCCTCGCTAAACGATCTTTGCGGCTGCGTCCGAACACCCAGAAAACGATGGCGGCAAATGCAGCGATAAGGGGTAAAAGAAAAATTGCCATGGCCATTGGCGTCTCCTCCAACTCAGCACTATGTCAATTTCCTATCGTGTCCGGACAAGAGCGATGCAACCCACTCGGTAGATTTGTGTTTCTCACAGATGGCGAGGATTGCAATTATGATCGGCACGCCGATAAAGGCGCCGGCAATGCCCCAAAGAAAGCTCCAGAAAAATACCGCAAGAAGGACGATAAATGGAGAAATCGACAATGCGGCGCCCGCAATTCGCGGTTCGAGATAGCTGCCAATAAAAAATTGGATGAAATTCAGGCACGCAAATACCGCGAATGAAACCTCCCACGAGCCGGACTGAACAAGAGCAAAAAGCGTCGGAAAGACCGTCGCAAAAAGCGGGCCGATAAACGGAATGTAATTCAATACGAATGCAATCACGCCCCACGCTGTCGCTAATTCAATACCGGCCACGAGCGCAAAGCTCCACACGACAACACCGGTCAGAACACTCATTGTGCTCCGCACGACCATGTATTTTTGAAATTTTTCTGCAATGTCTTCGGCAGCGGCCAACAGTGATCGTCGAAGGGGCGCGTTATCGAGTCGCTCGATGTTCCTTCGGGCAATATCGACTTCGAGCAGCCCAAGCACGATAAACGCGAACGCAATGACAATGAAGGATATAAGGCCATATCCTCGCCCGCCAATTTCACGAACGGCGCCTACAATCCAGCCTGGATTGTAACTGTCAGCCACCAGGCTCGTAATGGAAACGCCGTGCCCGTCGAGCCATGTGGTGGCTTGCAGATAGAGCGCTTGAAACCGATCCGTGTTGGCGATCAGCCATTTGACCACCAGGCCAAAACCCCACACCACCAAAAATACAAGCGCGGCAATAACGGTGATGGTGACAACGATCGTAACGACGAGCGCCAGGAGTTTCGGAATTCTTGCCTGGAGTGCGCTCTGAAGCGGCCAGGCAATCGCAATAACGAAAAGCGAAAATACCACGGGCGCAATGATCGCTTGCGAAAAATATAGACCCGCCAGGATAAGGACTGAAGTGCAGAACAGGAGCGATA